>ERZ1026852.1303-NODE-1303-length-13559-cov-93.159805_pt1 | contig 13559 bp, 10 predicted proteins | sample MGYA00380156_ERZ1026852 | MGnify/ENA primary metagenome ERZ1026852 (study PRJEB33269, sample SAMEA4719792) | human gut metagenome | biome: human-associated habitat; feature: organic feature; material: feces | place: Cameroon | collected 2013-10 ...
GTACTACTTGTCTGTTTATGTAAAATCTTTCAAAGAACTCTTTCTTTAGTTGCTTGAGATATTGTATTTCTCAAAAGCGAGTGCAAAAGTACGAACATTTTCCGAAACCACCAAATATTTCCAAGAAAAAGTTTGAAAATTAACACTATTTTAACACTTTTGCGATATTTATCGTATTTTTCCTGATATTTCACTTTATTATATACATGCAGGCAGTGCGCATGCGTGCGGGCGCACAGGCGTACTCGCATACTCAAATAATATAAGTAATATAAGAAAAACAAAAATGAGAGAATTTGAAGAATAAAGGGCGTATCATAAATCATGCTTGATTTACAATACACCCTATAATTAGATATTAATATATCTTAGTTTTATTATTGTTTACTGTGCTTCAAGATAAAGAACACGTGAAGACCAATCAGTCTTCTTGCCCCAATCTACATTATTCTCTAATGGCATTTCCAAACCATGCTCCATTAAGAACTTGCCAGAGTAAGCCTTACCCTCATAAGCTAAAGGTGTATTATCAATAACATTAAGCTCACGTACCTTATACATCTTGTTAGCATCCAAACCTGCCATCTTTACGATAGGAAGATGAACATTATAGAAATTAGCAAGCTTCCACCAATAGAAAACAGCCTTATCCTTTGCCTCACTTACATACATAATAGATGACAATCCCTGGTTATCGTAAGGAGAAACCAAACGATAAAGGTCGCCAAACTGTACTACAGGACGAATCTCCTTATACTCAGCAATAGCTTTACGACAAAGCGCCTTTTCTTCTTTTGTCATATTCTTTGGCTGGATTTCCATTCCAAGACGTCCGCTCATAGCTACATCAATACGATACTTCAAAGAAGTAGTGCGGAATACGGTATGGTTTGGCACAGCAGAGATATGACTTGCCATAGCTATAGCAGGGAAGAAGAAGCTGGTACCATACTGCATATAAACACGCTGGAGCGCATCAGTATTATCACTTACCCAGAACTCATCGAAACCGCGAAGGAATCCCCAGTTTGCACGACCACCACCACTAGCACAACACTGTATAACAACATCCTTATATTTTGCACGAATGCGATCGATTACATTAGAAAATCCGCGATGATAAGCGATGTAGAGATGACTCTGGTCTGCAGCAGGAAGATACTGACTACCATGATTCATGATTGGCATATTAGCATCCCACTTGATGTAAGCGATGTCAGGGTACTTAGTAAGCAAATCATCTACTACATCAAATACGAAATCCTGCACTTTTGGATTACCAAGATCGAGTACCAGCTGAGTACCACCACGACCAACAACAGCATCACGCTTAGGAGCCTTGATAACCCAATCAGGATGTTTTTCGTAGAGTTCACTCTTGGTATTGGTCATTTCAGGCTCAATCCAAATACCAAACTTCACACCATTTTTCTTTGCATCGCGGAGCAAACCTTCAATACCATCAGGCAACTTTTCGGTATCTACAACCCAATCACCCAAAGCAGTATTGTCTCTCTTACGAGGATATTTTTTACCGAACCATCCATCATCCATAACGAACAACTCACCACCCATGCTATGAATGTCTGCCATCATCTGATCCATTCCCTTCTGGTTGATGTCGAAATAAACACCCTCCCAAGAATTCAAGAGAATATCTCGCTCCTTATCACCATGAGCAAGAACATACTTACGTCCCCACTTATGGAAATTACGACTAGCACCGCTCAAACCTTCATTAGAATAAGTAAATGCAAGAGCTGGAGTTTTGAAAGTTTCGCCCTTTTTAAGGTGATACTCAGAGTTTTGTTCATTAATACCAGCAAAGAAGTAGTGATACTCGGTATCATCGGTTACGGTTTTGAGTTTATAATTTCCAGTATACTCAAGCGCTGCACCGATTACCGCACCCGTATTTTCCTGTCCCCTACCATTCAGAGAGAACATAACCTCAGCATGGTCGGTATGAGAATTTCGAGTACCATCATTATTGCGGATAACGAACTCACCAGGCTGCAATTTTTCATGACTCAACTGTGCTTCAGCTGCCCATGTACCAGAAAGATGACTCATCCATACATCTCCACGACGGATAGGAAGCATAGCAGATGCAAATGTAGTAAGGGTAACAGTTCCCTTCTCACCGTTAGCAATCTCTGTCCATGTTTCAATCATATCAACATCATTGTATGAGCGATATTTCAAATCCACCTTAAGATTATATACAGGATCCTTGAGATGAATCGTAGTAACGGTAGTATTTCCTTCGTTCTTCACCTCACTACCTGTAGCAACAAGAGCAGTAGAAAGATTACCATCGCTATGACGCATAGCGAGTGCAGCTTCAGCTGGAGTATTAAGACCGTATGCAGGATAAACATCCATACGACCGTTAGAAGCCACCTTAAGATTAGCCAAATCCAGATTATTCAACTTGGTGCCGAAGTAAAGATACTGAGCAGGTTTACCATTCTCTACATCGAGAACGAGCGAGATACCTTTACTATTCACCGAAATCTGTTCAGCCATCGCAGGCATGGCAATGGTCATAAGCAAGAATGCAATTGATTTAAATTTCATCATATTTTTATATATGTCGTTAGTTATTCTCATTATTGAGTTTTCAAATGCAAAAATAAGAAAATAAACAGTAACCACCAACACTTTCTTGATTTATTTTCGGAATAAAGCACAAAAATGCAGACATCTGGCAAATAAAGCAAAACCTTTTACTTCAGATACAGACAATAACACCTTTCATATCATAACAATCCCTAAAAATAACTCCAAACTCGATTTTTCTTAGTATCTTTGCCACGCAAACAATATTTGTACAATTAATAAAAAAGATATTAAGCTATATGAAACTCAAAATACACTTCAATCATAAAGAGGAACTTTGGAACTCCTGGTCGCATGCCGGTGGTATTCTCTTGGGTGTTGTCTTTGGAGCCATTTTCCTGTATTGGTGCTTTACGCAACATAACGGATGGGCCACAGCTGGTATTATCCTCTACCTGTTTGGAATGTTGATGTCGTACATCGCCTCAACAACCTACCATGCCATTTCTGCCTGGAGCAAATGGAAGGAGCGATTGCGCAAGTGGGATCATGCAGCCATCTATTGGCATATTGCCGGTTCTTACTCGCCTATCACTTTGATAGCGATGCGCGATCAGGGATATTGGGGATGGAGCCTTTTCATCTTTATCTGGACCTGCGCCATTGCCGGAACCGTCATGAGCTTCGCAAAGCTCAAGGATCACAGCAACTTAGAAACGATTTGTTTTGTAGGAATGGGGTTATCCGTACTCGTGGCTTTCAAGCCATTGATAGATTCGGTTTCACCAGCCACAGTTATCTGGATTATCGCAGAGGGCGTCTGTTACATTACGGGAGCCGTTTTCTACAGCATCAACAAGAAGCGATATATGCATTCGGTATTCCATTTCTTTGTTTTAGCAGGAAGCGTTTGCCACATTATCGCAGTTTGGGATATCCTCATGAAATACATCTAGTATTTTACGGAAATATTTCCCACCAAGAATCACTTCTATACATTAATTATATATAGAGATACATAAATACCCGTTGGCTGAATAAAATTAATTATTTTGCCAACGGGTATACCTTATTATATATAGGAGATTTTTGGTTATTTATTCTTCCTTCTCCATTTTTCTGGTGAAAGCTGTAGCTGATGATACCAACTACAGTTTCTTAATAACAGTCTCCAACTGCTCACCCAAGCCGATAGTATATCCTTGAGAGATATAAACCACACGGTTGAAGGTATCAGAAAGGATGAACATAGGAAGGAGATTAGCATTCTGAAGCTTCATGTTAGTAACAATCTGCTTGCGGATAGCACCATCCTTGTCAAAACCAAAGATGATATTCTTTGGCAATCCAGGGAATTCAGAGATTCTGAATTTCTGAGCAGACGCCTCATCCTCGAACAGGAGAACGATAGGACGATTCCATTTCTCAAAAACCTGAGCCACTTTGGCAATATCCTTCAAAGCATGATTAGTAGGTTCCTGACCAACACCAATCACTCCCGTAATGAAGTATCCACGACCAGTCTGACTGAGAAGACTTACCTCCTGGGCATTAGCTGTAGCAGATGCAAAGGAGCCACCATTTTCCTCAGGGCTAGTCAACAACATGAATTTCGACTCTGAGTCGAAATTACCAATCACAGTAACCTCAGTAGAAGAAGTACGTAAGTGCATATCAATGACAGTTGTACCACCCTTTTCAACATGGAACATCTGCATTTCTGCAAGCACGCCACCATTGGCAAGACGAGTACCGGTAACAAGCGAATAGTCGCCTTCATCCAATTCCACCCCATTTTTAAAGGTACCGCTCCAAGTGCATCCCTCCTCAGGATATTCCAAGAGAGAGGTAGAACCATCAGGATTAATGCGATGCAAGGTGAAGTGGCTATAATATTTAGGATCATCAATAGCTCCATTATCAGCATATTTCATAACGAGTTTGCCTCTTGCAGCCACCTCCTGTTTAGCATTGTCGAAATCAACGTCAATCCATTCGCCTCCATTTGCATTCTTATACTGTGTTTTCTTAGTCACCTCATCCACCTGAGCCTCGATACCCAAGCTTCTGGCAACATCCACGAAGAATACCTTGCGAGAGCGGGCATCGGTAAGACGAGCACGATATACACCGATAGGAGTTTGAGCTATCTGAAGCGCCTTCTTATCAGGATTGATACGGATATTCTTCTTCACCCACTCAACCAAGAGACTTGGATTGTTCTTGAAAGCAACCTGTTGCTTAGCAAATTCCTTTTCAAAGAACTGCTTGAATGGAGTAATGATCATCTCGTTTTCTACACGTGGAGACAACTGGTCGCTCTTGGCATTGAAGTTATCTTCCAGGATATCCATCTGCATATCTCTCAAATCCTTGGCGCTCAATGTACCGAGCAAGCCGATGGCACGATTCAGATTATCTTTATGATTTATCAGGAAAGAAAGGATAACGCGATGGTTACCGCTTGAACCTACCAGGAATTTCACCATCTTCTGAGTATTCTCCTCAGAACCAGAAGCAAGACCCTTATCCTTCAATGCCTGCAATGCACTTTCCTTGTTATAGAAGGTAGCAAGATAAGCATGGCGGATAGAATCTTCGTAAGCAAAACGCTCTAAGTTTTTAGCTCTTGCCTCAGGAGAAACTTCAGGAATATTGGCTTTCTCTGGAGGAGGAACGATATCGAATGAATCTCTGAAGAATACCATCTTGGCAGAAGCTACCGCATTAGATTGCTGAGAAGCACTCATCTGCTTTCCAACCTCATAGGTCATTTTTACGGTTATTGCCTTGTCTTTCCCGAAAGAAGCCTTGGCAAAACCATATTTACCACCCTTAGAAGCCCAAATCATCATATCACCCTTGCCGGCAGAAAGGAATGTCTTGCCGTCTGCAGCTGTATATTTGGTAACTACTGTGTTAAACTCGGCGTAGTTATAAATCTTGAAATCTACTCTCGCTCCATCAACAGGATTGCCTGCTGCATCTACGATATTGAAATCGATGCGAGCTGAAGAACCATAGTTGTCGATGAGGTTGATTTCTGTATAGTTAGAGGTGCGGAGCATCACTTCCTCCGGACCATTATAATCACCGAAAGCCTTGGTGTGCATCAGCATGGCACGTGATGCAGGAGCATTAAACCATGCCAGATTCAATACTGCTTCCGGCTCACAGGCTCCCAGGAAGTACCAGGTACCATCTGCCCAAGCCTCTACCCAAGCGTGGTTATCATCAGTATGTGCCCAGCGAGGAGTATAAACCTGGCGTGCAGGAATACCAATAGCTCTCAATGCAGCCACGGTAAAAGTACTCTGCTCACCACAACGTCCGTAAGCTGAACGAATGGTAGAAAGAGGAGCTGATGTACGGCCATCTGATGGCTGATAAGTAACTCGTTCATGACACCAGTGGTTTACCTCGAGGATGGCATCCTTCATGCTCATACCCTTCACACGCTCCTTCAATTCCTTGAAGAAAACCATACGGGAATTGTCTAGATTCTCATTGTTGATGCGAACAGGAAGTACGAAATGACGGAAAAGCAACTCAGGCACCTTGCTGCCCCAAGCCATCTGCTGACGTGCCTCGAAGCTAGAGCGAACGTTTTCCAGGAAGAAGCTGGTTGGATAGTCAGTAACATCAGCTAAAGGCATGTAAGCATAAAGAAACTGCAAAGCCTCTGCCTCATCGCTGGTAGCTTTCTGCTGCTTGAGCATCTTCTGGTCATAGAACTGCTTACCTACCAACTTGACCTTTTGTTGAAAGGCCGTTTCCATTTTCGTACGATAAGCTGCATCGGTAATGAAATGATCATTTGCCGCCATCATAGTCTGCCAAGAGGCCAAAAACATAACAGCGAACATTACTAAAAATTTTCTCATTGTTAGTTAGCTTTTTAATTCTATTACTATATTCCAGTTAATATATTGATGTTTCGATTTAAACTTTCTGCAAAAATAATGTTTTTTTTTCGAAATAATAGCTATCCCAAAAGAAAAAATGTTATCTTTGCAGAAAAATTCGAGAAATCGAGTAAAAAGAGAAAAGAATTAGAAAGAAATCAAGTAACTAAACTGAAAGAAGAATTTGAAACTATGAACAGAGACGATTTTAAGTTTGAAATATGCGCCAACAGCGTAGAAAGTTGTCTGGCTGCACAGGAAGGTGGAGCCAACCGTGTTGAACTATGTGCAGGCATACCTGAAGGTGGCACGACCCCATCGTATGGTGAGATAAAAATTGCCAGAAAATTACTCCATCAAACCAAGCTCCATGTCATCATCCGCCCTCGTGGTGGAGATTTTCTCTATACTCCTTTGGAGATTGAGCGTATGGAAGAAGACATTCGCCTTTGCCGGGAATTGGGTGTAGATGGTGTGGTTATCGGATGCCTTACAGAAGATGGAGAAGTGGACATGGAAGCGAATCGCCGACTCGTGGAACTGGCGAAAGGCGGTAATGAACAGAGACCGATGAGCGTTACCTTCCATCGTGCCTTCGACCGTGCCGCCAATCCTCAGAAGGCTTTGGAAGACATCATCTCCCTGGGTTGCGACCGCATCCTTACATCGGGTCAGCAACCCAAGGCTGTAGAAGGTGTGGCTCTTCTTGCAGAACTCAAGAAGATAGCGGCAGGACGCATTATCCTCCTTGCCGGCTGTGGCGTAAACGAGGATAATATCCGCACCATCTTCGATGCTACCGGTATCCACGAGTATCACTTCTCGGCAAGAGTCAACGTACCTAGCAAGATGAAGCAGCTCAATACCAATGTATACATGGGCGCCGAGGGTGCTGATGAAAGCAACTCGCCTGTTACTTCGGCAGAAAGAGTGAAGCAAACCATCGCCAACCTTTTGGGATAAGTTTTCCACCAATAATAAAAGTGTCGCAATCTCCAATATTTCAGGAGATTACGACACTTTTCCAATATGTTATTCACACAATCTTAGAGTGCAATTTCCACAACCTTATCCATCTCTGTAGGAACCTCACCGAGATTCAAGAGTACACCTCCTTCGCACTTCTGAACCTTCACCGGCTTCTTGCTGGCAAAATCGAATGCCTTCTTCACCTTCTGGTTTCCAAGAGGCAGGAAGAGGCTCTTATCCTTCAAGTTCAGAATATGAACGAAGAGACGGTTGCCTTTCTGGGTAGTAACACCCCAATCATGAGGAGCCACGATGCCGCCACGGGTACCATAGATGGTTTCGCCGTAAGTCTTCATCCACTCACCCATCTCTGCCAGGCGCTCCAATGCTACTGCAGGAAGCTCACCATCTGGCTGAGGACCGATATTCATCAACAGATTGGCATTCTTTCCAGCCGCATTTACCAGGTAATGAACCAAAGTCTTGGTAGACTTATAATCCTGGTCGGTAATCTTGTAACCCCACATTCCGTTCATTGTCTCGCAGGTTTCGAGAGGCAGACGACTGATGTCCTGACCAGACAATCCAGCCTTATTCTCACCAGGAAGGTCGCGCTCGAATGCCTGAGCATCCTCACCCTCGAAAGGAGTAGAATGATGGTTGTTCATGACCAGGCAACCTGGCTGCAGGCGATGGATAAGCGCATACTGCTCTGGCAACTGCCAGTCAAAGTTAGGATTCTGATCCTGATCCCACCATCCGTCAAACCAGATACATCTCACCTTGCCGTAGTTGGTAAGAAGCTCAGTAAGCTGATTGTTCATAAACTGATAGTAGCTCTTCCAGTTACCCTTTGGGTTAGGGCGCCCAGTACCTCTACCTGTTCTTCCCCAAACAGCATCCTCACGATACCAGTCGATATGAGAGTAATAAAGGTGCAAAGCGATGCCCTGCTTGTGGCACTCATCCGCCAGTTCCTTCACGATGTCGCGGCGGAAAGGAGTAGCATCTACAATATTATAATCAGAATACTTGGTCTTGAACATAGAGAATCCCTCGTGATGACGAGTGGTGAAGCAGATATACTTGGCACCCGAAGCCTTGATGGCAGCCACCCATTTAGCAGCATCAAACTTAGAAGGATAGAAACCACCTGCCAACTTAGCATACTCTTTGTAATTCAGGTCCTTATTGGTCATTGTCCATTCGCCGGTAGCGAGCATGCTGTACAATCCCCAATGAAGGAAGATACCGAACTTATCATCCTGGAACTGCTTGCGGGATTCCAGATTTTCCGCAGATGGTTGATAATGCTGAACCTTGTTTTCCTTGGCAGCATCATTCTCAACCATGGCATTAGCTGTTAGGCTAGAGCAACCCAAAATAAGGATTGCAGCACATAATTGTGACTTAAAACTCATTTTAATTCCCATAATTAATGTTGTTGTTATAGTTAGTTATAATGGTGCAAATATACAACTTTTTTTTAAGAATAAGGATGATAATCAGAAAAAACTCTATTTTTTCTCTTCTTTTCTCAGCTTCCTCTTCTTTTCTTAGCTTTTCCCAGCTCTCTTTTATCCCTAAGATTAAAATATATAATATTTTTATAATATTTCCAAATTTATTTGGGAATTAGAGAAAGAAATCGTATCTTTGCAATGTCTATCAGAGAATTGCGCTGTAGTACTTATCTGATAGAGAATGAAAGAACAAGAATATTTACATCAAAAGAAGAAAGGAAAACATTATGAAGAAATATGTTTGTGACGTATGTGGTTGGGTTTATGATCCAGAAGTAGGTGATCCAGAGGGCGGCATCGCTCCAGGTACAGCATTCGAAGACATCCCAGATGATTGGGTTTGCCCTCTTTGCGGAGTAGGCAAGGAAGATTTCAGCCCTGTAGAGGAATAAGGCTCTTTTGGAGGAATCACGCGAAGGATATCCTCACAAAGGAATCATCTGAATGAAATGCCTGATATTCAGGCAACACATTCATAAAATAATAGGAGGAACCATTATGACAAAAGTTAGAGAAATCTACCGCTGCCAGATTTGTGGCAACGTAGTAGAAGTAGTGAACCCTGGAGCCGTGCTCAGTTGCTGCGGTGAACCAATGAAGCTCATGAAGGAGGACACCAGCGATGGTGCCAAAGAGAAACATGTGCCTGTGATAGAACCTATTGAGGGCGGCTACCGTGTAACAGTAGGAAGCGTGGAGCATCCGATGCTCCCAGAGCATTACATCCAGTGGATTGAGCTGCTCACCCCTACCGATGTGCTTCGCCATGAGTTGAAACCGGGCGAAAAGCCAGAGGCTATCTTCATGACAAATGCTGATGCCAAGGATGTTACGGCTCGCGAATACTGCAATCTCCACGGATTGTGGAAGGGGGTAATTGAAGGATAAAAACCATCATACCAACAAAAGGTCTCATATCGTTTTCCCAATGTAGGAAATATGATATGAGACCTTTTAACTTTATTTACATCTCGTTTCTTGTCACATTAGCCAGGAAATATCTATCTTTGCCGACAAAACGCTATAGATGATGAGAAGAATATGGAATAATCTTACATCAATACTCTTGCTGCCAGCATTATTCAACTGCATCTGTCTGATTTCCTGCTCACAAGATACAACAACAGAAAAACAGCGCTCCGCCTACTATTGGAGTACAACATGGCAGATGGACAGCAGCAAGATGAACTTCATCCAGAAACACCATATCAAGCGACTCTACGTTAGATTCTTTGATGTGGTAAGGGATGCTGATGGAGAAATCATGCCCAATGCTACCCTGCAATTTGATACAACCGAAGAGAATATGACAGCCGAAGAAAAGGAGAAAGAATCTCTGATGCCGAAAGGAATGGAGATTATCCCCGTTGTCTATATCGTGAACGACTGTTTCAAAGCAAATACCAAGACGAATCCTATCAGCAGCGACAAGTCGGACAGGAAATCTTCAGATGAAACACCCCGGCAACTCGCAGATAAGATTCTGAACCGCATCCTTCAGATGAACGAAGCCAATGACATCGAGAACGTGAAAGAGATTCAGATAGACTGCGACTGGACAGCATCAACGCAAGAAGCTTATTTTGAATTCCTCCATATTTTAAAGGAGAAAGCCAAAGACAAGCAGATACAGCTGTCAGCCACCATCCGGTTACACCAGCTCTCGATGACCCCACCCCCTGTGGATAGAGGCATCCTGATGATGTATAATACGGGCGATGTAAAACAGCTAAGTTGCCAAAAGCCGATACTCGACATGAAGGATGTGGCTCCTTACATCCAGCATCTGGGCAGTTATCCGTTGCCGCTTTCTGCCGCTTATCCGCTCTTCAGCTGGCGAGTCCTCTTCAGAGAAGGAAAATTCGTAGGCATCATGCATGCAGATGATGATTTCCCCGTATTGCCAAGCGACAGCATCGTGATAAGAAAGCCCGAAATGAGCGACATTATGGAAGCCGTAAGAAGCATCAATCACCAGGATGAAGACATCAACAGCGAGGTCATCCTCTTCGACCTCAACACCGATAATATCAAACGATTTAACTCAGAAGATTATGAAAAGATTTTTAATCATAGGAGTGATAGCAGCATTTAGCATCCACTCCAACGCCTGCGTTTCCGAATACTCTGATCACAACTACTATATGTTCAGCGTGTTCAATCGCGACCAGACTTCGCCGGCGTATCTCTACGACATCGCCAGCTACTGGCAGAAGTATGCCGGCAATACATCCTCCATCAACTTATCTTTCTACAGATGGAACAAGGAGGATATTAAGAAAGTAGCCCAAAGCAAGAAGGATGCAGGAATGCTTTCTTACCTGAGAAACCTGAATGCCTACCTGGATGCCTGCGAGAAACTGAATCCCAATGCCTGGAATTACGCCTCGAAGCAAGAACGACTGCAGATACAGCAATCGCTGACCCGACTCAACAATGCCGCCAAAATTTATAAAGGCACCCAACTCAAGAGCCAGTACGCCCTGCTCCGTATGCGTACCAACATGATGAAGGGATTCCACCAGCAGAACATCACCTATTGGAATGCCATTGCCTCCCGACTTCCGAAATCACCATGGCGAGAGGCGATGCGCAACATTTATGCCCGGGCTTTGTGGAAAACAGGAAAACATCAGCAGGCACTCGATATCTATGCCGAGCAGGGAGATATGGCCAGCATCAGGGTACTCGCCCGAAACTATCGCAATCTTGCTGGCATTCAGAGCACTTATCTCAAGAATCCGAACTCGGCTATGCTCACCTATCTGGTGCAGGATTTCGTGAACAACTGTCAGCAGACAATAGACAGTCGCTCCAAAGAACAGATAGATAAAGAGTGGATTGAGGAAATAGGCGCCAAGGTTATCTATCAGAAAGAAGCCCTCAACTTCATCACCTTTGCCAATAAGGTCATCGCCGAAGGCAAGACGCAGAGTCCTTGCCTATGGCGTTCTGCCACCGCCATGCTCCATTATCTCTATGGATATCAGCAGGAAGCATGGAAGGAGATTAGTGAAGCTGTCGCCCTGGATGGAACACAGCGAATGAAGGATAATGCAAGAGCCATCCGACTCCTGGTTTCTACCCGAAATGCACAGGTGGATAGCGATTATCCGCAATATCTGGTCGGCGAATTCAAATGGCTCAACGAGATGGCGAAGGGAGAAAACCCAAGAAAAGATGATTCCACCAATCCCGACATTCACTATGTAGAGGTGAAGGAGCGTGTGGCTTACCGCGCCCTGTACAACCGGTTCAAGACGATGGCAGATAAGGCGAAAAAGGAAAACCGGCAGGAAGCCGGCAGAGATTACGAAAGCATGGCCACGGCGATGTATGGCATGATGGATGCCTACATGCGAACCTTCTACAAGGAGCAACAGAATGAAGAATACATCAGCCGCTATCTTTATTCATCAGAATACGCCATTCGTCTCGACTCACTCTCTGCGCAGCAGCTGGCTGATTACTATCGCTTCATCACATCTTCTCATCAGGATGCCTTCGAGCAATACGTATGCCAGTCGCTCTATCGCAATGCCGATTTCTTCAAGGATATGATAGGCACCAAGTATCTTGCCGAGGGTAACTTTGGAGAAGCTGCCCGCTGGCAGAAGGATGTTTCATTGGATTTCATCAACAACCAGGCCATCAGTTTCTATGCCGAGAAGCGCAGTTATGCTGTGCCTTACTGGTTCAACCACCAGAAGGTGAATGATTCGGATATGTGGAGCATTCAGGGCAGTTATGCCCACCTGAAAGAGAACCCGAAGTTGAAATTCTGTAAGGAGATGAACCAGCTCATCAGCCAATACAATGTGGCTCACGAGGGCGAAGTCAGAGAGAAACTTGCCTATGAACTTGCCACCCGCTATTATCAGGCATCCTGCTATGGCGACTGCTGGTATCTTACCCATTATGGCAAGAGCGTAGCCGATAGTGCCCGCACAGGCGAAGCCGATTTCGCAGCCATCGCTCAGAAATATCTAAAGGTAAGCAAGCAAAGCAATAACCTCACGCTTCGCTATCATTCGCTCTATGCTCTCTCATCCATCGGCATCGACCCATGGTTTAAGATATCATACGATGCAAACTGGAACGAGCAGAAGCTTCTCCAGCCACAATCCGCTCAATATCAGGCAATGATGGAATGGAGCAAGTTCTGTCATCAGCATCCGGAAATCGTGGATCAATACACCACCCGATGTGATGTATTGAAGCAATTCGAAAAAAATCTCTAATCTCTTACCATTTTCCCAGCGTTGGGAAAATGGTAACTTTTTCACCGCACATCAGCCGTCCAACACTCGCACATCAGCTGTTATGCATCCGCACATCAAGTGATGTGCAAGCGTACAACAGCTGATGTGCGGCCTTAGATACTATATCTTCCAACAATTTCTCCTATATCTTCCAGCAACTTCCATTATATACCTCAAAGACTTGTTATACCTTCCAGGTACTTCTCCTATATCTTTCGATAACTTTCCCTATATACCTCAACGTTCTCCCCTATATTTTTCTGCATCCGGAAGCGTTTCACTGGTTTTTCCAACATCAATTTTCCCTCATCTATGATTTTTAGTTAATTTTCCACGAT
>ERZ1026852.1304-NODE-1304-length-13558-cov-4.733763_pt1 | contig 13558 bp, 6 predicted proteins | sample MGYA00380156_ERZ1026852 | MGnify/ENA primary metagenome ERZ1026852 (study PRJEB33269, sample SAMEA4719792) | human gut metagenome | biome: human-associated habitat; feature: organic feature; material: feces | place: Cameroon | collected 2013-10 ...
ATTTCATTGCAATCAAATATATACAACTAAATAGTATGCAAAACATTATTGAAGAAAACGGAACAAGCGCGGTGAAAGAAAAAGCCGCGAAAAGAGCGGAAGAATCTGCGTTCCAAATCAAGCCTTTCCTTACAGCTTGTGTGCGAAATTGGTACTGGTTTATCATTTCGGTGGTGGGATTTGGCTGCCTTGCGTTTTTATTCGCAAAGTCGCAAACTCAGAAGTACAGCTCATCGGCTAAGATTCTGATCACCACTAAAGACTCGAAATCGGCTGGTAGCCAAACTGCACTGTTTAGCGACTTGGGTATCGCTGGCGCCAACAACATGGTGGCTAACGAAATCTACAAGTTGAAATCAACCACTCTGATGGAGACCGTGGTCAATCAGCTGGGTTTGAACATTCGCTACTACGGACACGTGTTTTTGCGCGATGTGAACTGCTACAAGACCAGTCCGCTCCAAATCACCCCTCTTCAAGATGTGGAAAAGCCATTCGAAATGACCGTGGTGCCTAAGGGTGGCAACGACCTGGAATTTCAAATCAACGACGGCGAATGGAAAAGAGCTCACTTTGGCAACAAGGTGAACACCGAGTTTGGCCCTATCGCCATCACCAAAACACAGCACTACACCGAACAATACAAAGACTACAAGGTTATAGCACGCGTATCTACCGTGGCTGGCGTGGCTAAAGCGCTTGAGGCAAACCTCAACGCCGAGGCTGCCGACAAGTTTAGCGACGTGGTGAACCTCTCTTTCGCCTGCGACAACGAGCAGATGAGCATCGACGTGCTTAACGCTCTGGTGGCGGTGTATAACCAGGAGGCTATCGACGATAAGAACTCTGTGGCAAGAAACACCGAGGACTTTATCGCCGAGCGTATTGAATCGCTCTCGAAAGACCTTAGCGGTGTGGACAGCCGTATCGCACAGCTGAAGGTGAACAATATGAACTCGCAGATGTTTAGCGACCCAACCACCAGCCTTCAATTTGTGAAGAACGCCAACGATGCCGACCTTCAGGTGTCGCTCGCTAACCAAATTGTGGCATACATGCACCGCATGAACGGCCAAGAGTTGATTCCAAGCAATACTGGTCTGGCCGACGCTGGCATCCAAGGTCAAATTGCCAACTACAACGATAAGATGCTGCAATACCAGAAGATTCAAGCCTCATCGGGTAAGGACAACCCTGTGATGATTGAAATCACCAATTCACTCAACTCGATGCGCAGCACCATTCTGCAATCGCTCAACACCTATGTGAACTCGCTCCGCCTGAAGCAATCCAACGCCCACTCGCAAGAGGGTCGCGCCACTGGCGGTATGTCGGCTATCCCATCGCAGGAGAAAGCTATTACCGAGGTTTCACGCCAGCAACAGATCAAGGAGCAACTTTACCTCTACCTGCTGAACAAGCGTGAAGAGAATGCGCTTCAGCTCGCTATCACCGAGCCTAACGCTAAGGTGATTGAGAAATCGGCAAGCGCGGGTCAAGTGTCGCCTAACCAAACCCGAATCGTTGCCCTCGGCATCGTCTTGGGCTTGGCATTCCCAGCACTGATGATTTACCTGATGTTCTGGATTCAATCGCTCGACACGCTTATCCGCTCACGCCGCGACATCGAGGACAACACCGACCTTTCCGTTATCGGCGAAGTGCCCGAAAAGCCAGCCGGACAGGAATCGAAGGAAATTGTGGTTACCGAAACCGGACGCGACCGCATCAGCGAAGCATTGCGTATCATCAGAAGCAACCTCGACTACGTGTTGCCTAAGAAGGGTTCCGAAGGCAGAGTGCTTCAGCTCACTTCCACCACTACCAGCGAGGGTAAGAGCTTCTTGGCGCTCAACCTTGCACTTACCACCGCACAAGCAGGCAAGAAGGTGGTGTGCGTGGACTTAGACTTGCGTAAGGGCCGCTTCTCCGACTATGTGAACATCAGCAACAACGGCATTGGCGTGAGCGCATACCTCTCCGAACAAGTGGACAACGTGAACGACATTATCGTCAAAGGCCAACTCCACGAAAACCTCGACTTCGTGAATATCGGTGCCATTCCACCCAACCCTACCAGCCTCTTGATGAGCGATCGTCTGGAAATGCTCATTTCTGAGCTGAAGAAGATGTACGACTACATCATTCTCGACACCGTGCCATTTGGTTTGATTGCCGACGCATCGTTGATCAACCGCTACGTGGATGCCACAATCTATGTGATCCGCGCTGGCAAGATCGACAAGCGATTCCTCGACGAGCTTGAGAAGATGAGCGACGAGCAAAAAATCAAGAACATGGTGGTGCTGCTCAACGGCGTGAAACTCAACTCCAAGAAGTATGGCTACAGCTACGGCTATGGATATGGCTACGGTTATGGTTATGGCTACGGTTACGGTTATGGCTACGGCGACGAAGGCGAAGAAACCAAGAAAAAAGGCTTCTTCCGCTCGAAGAAAAAGAAAGACTAACAGATAGAAAATCTATAAGTTTTGGTGGCGAAATGTTAAATCCATTAACATTTCGCCACTTTTTTTGCTACCAGTTACCTTGCCTCCGAAAAAAGCAAAAAAGGGTAAAATGCAAGAATCAGCACTCTGAGAGCAACACACATTTTTTAAATCTGTGCATTTTTTATAAAATTACAATTTTTAACAGTGTGGTTAAAAAATCACTAACCCTATTCGTTTTCAACAAGATAGATTAACTTTGCGTATGTCAAACGGCGATATTTATCATTTTATACGCCATTTGAAGCAGTTGTTTATTGCTTGAAACAACTCAACACAAAACCAGGTATAGCACAAGCAAAACATTATCGTTCCGCCCCACTCTACTCCATAATGGGCGGCTATACCACAAAAACAAATATATGAGAAGAATATTTTTAGCATTAGTAACTATCCTGTCTGTTTTTTCACTGGCTCTTGCTGGTGATGGCGAGTTTACCGTACGATCAACCATGTATTATGCAGGTGGCAAATGTGGTCGAGGCACCGCAAGCGGCGACCGCATCGTTCCGAAGAAGGTGCTTTCTGGCGAACACCGTTGGGTGGCACTCTCGCTCGACCTCTATCGCGCAGGCTTCAAGTTCAACGACACCATCGTGGTCACCGACCACAAAACGCCATGGGTCAACGGACTTTGGGTAGTGAAAGACAAGATGGCGCATAGCAAGAAAATCGACTTTCTTGTGCACCGCAGCATGGGTCACACCTTCCGCAACAGCACATGCACCATCCGCAAAAAACTCGAAGGCGAAGTCATCCCCGCCTACACCGAAGACGAAGAATTAGATTAACCCCCTCTCTAACACAAAATATGCCCCTGCTCACACGAGCAGGGGCATATTTTTTACACACACAAATCCCACTAATTAGTGGATTAAGGCCTCACACAGATCCCACTTTATAGTTTTTTTTAGGCTCACACAGATCCCACAGATCTCACTGAATTTTGCTTTTGATGATGTTAAATCTCACGGAGGCTCTCCGCAGCCTCGCTCCCTTAGGCTCACACAGATTCAACGAGATTCAACAAAAATAATTTGTGAAAATTTGTGCTAATTTGTGGCTATAAAAAAACACCGATTTCATCCATTAAATCCTATTTTCACCTATTTAAAAAAATCGGTGTCAATGGATTTAAATTGGATAAAATCGGCTTTCTATAACAGCCGTGGAGCATCCGTGAGATTTACCACAAGCCGTGCAATACCGTGGGATCTGTGAGATCTGTGTGAGGCAAAGTCTGAGGCAAAGTCTGAGCCTAAGGGTGCAAGGCTGCGTGGAGCATCCGTGAGATTTACCACCAGCCGTGCAATACCGTGGGATCTGTGGGATCTGTGTGAGCCAAAAGAAGCAAAGCTGCCGGTTAGTGTTGGGATTTGCGACGAGCCTCTGCCACTTCCATGAGCTGCTCGGTGCGGCTCTTCCAGGGGCGTTTGCCGAAGATGGCTTCCACGTCGGCGGCGAAAATCACCTCCTTTTCCATCAGCGCATCCACCACCTTGTGGTGCTGCTCAGCGTGTTCCGAAATCAACTTCTTTGCACGCTCGTACTGCTCATTCACTATGCGCGAAGTCTCCTCATCAATGAGGCGTGCGCGTTCGTCGCTGTATGGGCGTTGTCCGAGCTGACCTTGTGGGTCGTAGTACGAGATGTTGGGCATCTTCTCACTCATACCGTAGTACATCACCATGCTACGCGCAATGCGAGTGGCTTGCTGCATATCGTTGAGCGCGCCAGTGCCAATCGTGCCGAGGAACAATTCCTCTGCCGCACGACCGCCCATAAACGAGCAAATCTCGTCGAGGAACGCCTGTTTGGTGTAGCCCACACGTTCTTCCGGCATGGTCATATTCACGCCCAGTGCCTTGCCGCGTGGCACAATCGAAATCTTCACCAGCGGAGCGGCGTGTTCGAGCAGCCAGATAGCGGTAGTGTGTCCAGCCTCGTGAACGGCAGTTTCGTACACATCTTGGCGAGTCATCAGCATCGACTTGTTTTCCAAGCCCAGCGTCACCTTATCGATAGCCTCGTTGAAGTCAGCCATTGTCACAGCCTCGCGGTTCTGGCGTGCGGCGAGGATAGCTGCCTCGTTGCACACGTTGGCAATCTCAGCACCGCTCATACCTGGGGTTTGGCGAGCCAACTGTGTCAAATCCACAGTCTCATCCACCTTCACCTTCTTCAGATGCACCTTAAAGATAGCCTCGCGGTCGGTGAGCGCAGGGAGTGTGACATGCACCTTGCGGTCGAAACGACCCGGACGCAAGAGCGCGTCGTCGAGAATATCCTCGCGGTTGGTGGCAGCCAGCACTATCACGCCGCTTGCGCCATCAATACCGTCCATTTCGGTGAGCAACTGGTTGAGCGTCTGGTCGTGTTCGCTGTTGAAGCCCTCGTTGCTGCGCTTGGTGCCCACGGCGTCGATTTCGTCGATAAACACCACGCACGGAGCTTTCTCCTTCGCCTCGGCAAAGAGTTCGCGCACACGCGATGCGCCCACGCCCACAAACTTCTCCACAAACTGCGAACCAGAGCGAGAGAAGAACGGCACATTAGCCTCGCCAGCCACTGCCTTTGCCAGCATCGTCTTACCGGTGCCTGGAGGACCCACGAGCAGCGCACCCTTAGGCACTCTGCCGCCCAAACGGCTATATTTCTCAGGATTTTTGAGGAAATCCACAATCTCGGTCACTTCCTGCTTAGCCTCTTCCATGCCAGCCACGTCGGAGAATTTAATCGAACCCACATCGCTCTGCTTGTCTTCCAATCCCTTGCGGATATTGTCGATAGCAGCCACGAAGTAGTCGCGACTCACCGCCTCGGCATCTTTTGTGGTGGCTTGCAGGGCGGCATCGTTGCACACCTTGGCAATGTCGGCACCGCTGAAGCCAGAGGTGATTTTCGCCAAATTCTGCACATCCACATCTTCGCCCACCTTCACATCTTTCAGATAGAGGTTGAAGATTTCGGCACGCTCTTCCAAATTCGGCTGTGCCACATAGATATGACGGTCGAGACGGCCCGGACGCAGCAGCGACTTGTCGAGCGAGTCTTGATTGTTGCACGCAGCCAGCACTATCACGCCACTGTTGTTGCCCATACCGTCCATTTCCACGAGCAGTTGCGACAACGCCGGAGTGCGGCTCTGGTCAGCCATCACCTCGCTACGCTTTGCGCCGATAGCCTCAATCTCGTCGATAAACACCACGCAAGGCGATTTCTCGCGCGCTTCCTTGAAGATGGAGTGCAGGCGTGCGATTGGGTCGGAATATGGGTTTGCCAAGTCGGGACCGGTGACCGAAACGAAAGGCACATCTGCCCCGTTTGCCACAGCCTTTGCCAGCAGCGTTTTACCGGTGCCGGTAGGGCCCGACAGCAGCACGCCGCGTGGAATTTTCGCACCCAGTCGGGTGTAATAGTCGGGACGCTTGAGGAAATCCACTATTTCGAGCATCTTGCTCTTCGACTTCTTCACGCCAGCCACATCGTCGAAGGTCACATTGTTGGCGAGTTTGGTTTCAAAGTCCAAACCCTTGCGCACCTTCTCTATCGAGTTGAGCAGGTGGTCTTGCGTCACCATTTCGCTGTATTGCGAAGCGGCTTGGAGTGCCGCATCGTTGCACACATTGGCTATTTCAGCCGCACTGAAGCCCGATGAGCGTCGAGCCAGTTCTTCCACATCTATCTTGTCGATGTCCACCGAAATGCGGTTGAGATAGAGGTTGTAGAGCTCTATGCGGTCGTCTTTTTCCGGGAATCCCACATAAATCTGGCGGTCGAAGCGGCCAGGACGAATGAGCGCGCTGTCGATGAGTTCCACACGGTTGGTGGCGCCCATCACTATCACGCCATTGTTGGTGCCGTAGCCGTCCATTTCTGCCAACAGCTGGTTGAGGGTGATTTCACGCTCGCCGTTGCGGTTGGAGCGGCTGCCGATGGCGTCGATTTCGTCGATGAAGATGATGCACGGTGCTTTCTCCTTCGCATTGCGGAACAGCTCGCGCACACGGCTCACGCCTGAGCCCATAAACTCGCCCTGAAATTCCGCCGCGCTGGTGGAGAAGAACGGCACATTAGCCTCGCCTGCCACTGCCTTTGCAAGCATCGTTTTACCCGATCCTGGAGGGCCCACGAGCAGCACGCCACGCGGTATCACACCACCGAGGCGAGTGAATTGCTCCGGATTGTGCAGGAAGTTGATGATTTCGCGCACCTCACGCTTGGGTCGCTTCATGCCGGCGATGTCGTCGAAGGTCACGGTGTCGGTCATGCGTGTGGGCTTGTCGAGTTGACGAGTCACACGGTCGATAGCCGCCATGAAGTCGGGCTGCTGCACCGCCTTCTTGCCCTGTCGGGCTGCCAAGAGCGAAGCCTCGTTGCAGATGTTGGCGATGTCGGCACCCGACAGACCTGCTGTCATTCGTGCCAATTTGTCAAGGTCAACGCTTCCATCGCATTTCACCTTCTTCAGATGCACCTTGAAGATGCCTATGCGGTCTTGGAGCGATGGGTTGCCCATGTATATCTGTCGGTCGAAACGCCCGGCGCGCAGCAATGCCTTGTCGAGCACGTCGGCACGGTTGGTGGCAGCCAGCACGATGATGCCGCTGTTGTTGCCAAAACCGTCCATTTCGGTGAGCAACTGGTTGAGCGTGTTTTCGCGCTCATCGTTGCGTGAAAATTCGTTTTTAGTGCTTCGCGCACGGCCTATGGCGTCGATTTCGTCGATGAAGATGATGCAAGGCGACTTCTCCTTTGCCTGCTGGAACAGGTCGCGCACACGCGATGCGCCCACGCCCACAAACATTTCCACAAAGTCGCTGCCCGACATCGAGAAGAACGGCACATTAGCCTCGCCAGCCACAGCCTTTGCCAACAGCGTCTTACCGGTGCCTGGAGGACCCACGAGCAGCACGCCCTTTGGAATGGTGCCGCCCAGGTCGGTGTAGCGTTTGGGGTTTTTCAGAAATTCCACCACTTCGCTCACCTCTTTCTTCTCACGCTCCATGCCAGCCACATCGGCAAAGGTCACGTCCTTGTCCTTGTCTTTGTTGTGGAGTTTTGCGCGCGATTTGCCCACGTTGAAGATGCCTCCACCTCCACCGCCGCCCATACGGCGCATCATGAATATCCAGAACACCACCAGCAGCAGGAGCGGTCCGAACGACCAGAATATGTTGGAGAATGTGCTGTGGCGGTCGTATTCCACTTTGCCGTTAAACACGCCCGACTTGCGCCATTCGTCCACACGGTCCTCAAATTTATCGGCACTCGGAATGGTGGTGGTGATCATTGCCTTTGCGCCAGGCACAGGCTGATAGTCCTTGCCCATCACCTGCTTGGCGTAGGCATCGGTGATTTCAGCCTCGGCGTCGCCCTGATTGGCATGTACCACAATGTGGCTCACCGCCTTTTTCTGCACCCACCCTTCAAAGTCGGTCCAAGGCATCTCCTTCACCGAGGTGCTTTCCCCAGTGTAATAGATGCCGATGAGCACCATGAAAATGAGCGCATACAGCCAGTAGATGTTGAATTTCAATCCCCCACCCGAAGCCTTGCTATTATTGCCAAATAATTTCATTTGCTTGTTGTTAGTTCTCTGATGTAAACTTGATTAGTAAATATCTTCAATTTCGGTCACCACGGCATCTGCCCACAGTTCCTCCAGGCGATAGCGTTCGCGGAATTCGGGGAGAAACACGTGCACATACACGTTGCCGTAGTCAAGCACTATCCATTGCGAATTTTGGTAACCGTCGTAGTTGTATGGGCGAGTGCCGAGTTTCTCTTCCACGTATTCACGAATGCTGTCGGCCACGGCATCCACATGCTGTGTGCTGTTGCCGGTGCAAATCACGAAGTCGCCAGTAGAGGCACTTTCAATTTCGCTCATATCCACATGTACGATTTGGTGCGCCTTCTTTTCTTGCGCGCCCTCAATAATGGCTTGTATCAATTCTTTGTTTTCAGTCATCAAATTTTATTTTGAAATATTATAATCTTAAAATATCAAGTAGTGCAAAAATCGTGCCATAATCCAAAAAATGCCACAATCCAACTCTAACCTACAAAGTTACGCCAAATTGCCCGCAGCAAAAAATAATTCCCCCAAAATATTTTCCCCCGCCTCGCTCCATAGCCTCACACAGATCTCACAGATCCCACAGTTTTGCACGCCTGGCGTTAAATCTCACAGATGCTCTCCGCACCCTCTCTCCCTTATGCTCACACAGATCTCACAGATCCCACGGTTTTGCACGCCTGGCGTTAAATCCCACAGAAGCTCTCCGCACCCTCTCTCCCTCATGCCTCACACAGATCCCACAGATCCCACGGTTTTGCACGCCTGGCGTTAAATCCCACAGAAGCTCTCCGCACCCTTGCTCCCTTAGGCTCACACAGATCCCACAGATCCCACTGAATTGCACGCCTGGCGTTAAATCTCACAGAAGCTCTCCACACCCTCTCTCCCTTATGCTCACACAGATTCAACGAGATTCAACAAAAATTTAATTTGTGCTAATTTGTGGAAATTTGTGGCTTATAAAAGACACTAATTCTGCGTTTTTTTGTTGAATCCGTTGAATCTGTGTGAGCCTTAGGAGCGAGGCGACGGAGAGCATCTGTGAGATTTAACACCATCAAAAAAAATCAGTGAGATCTGTGAGATCTGTGTGAGGCCCTGCCCATTAACAGTGAGAGCTGCGTGGTGAAATAAAATGGGCTCGGATTTCACAATCCAAGCCCACACAGGAAAACATTTTTATTACATCGCTGGTTTGGCGCATCACTGCGCTACTCGCAGCATTTTAACAATTAACAAAATGCTATAATTATTTTAGTATTTTCTTCGACGATTTAGTGCCGTCGGTGTAAGTGGTCACCACCACGTTCACACCTTCAAACGGACGGTCGGATGCTGCGCCAAGCAGGTTGTAGTAAACCACGCCAGCCACAGTCTTCTCAGCATTCACATCCTCCACACCAGTAGCGATGTGTTCGTCTCTCACGATGGTGTGGCTCACCTTAGTGATGTAGTTGTTAGGATTGCTGAGTTGGGAAATAGATACGATATCATTGGTCACCAAGTAGATTTCCACAGTCACCTCGCCGTTGAAATCCTCACCTTTAGCGCAAATGCCTTCAAAGGCGATGTCGGTGTCAACATTATACCATGCACCATTAGCGCCACCTTCCACAACGCTTCTGCGAGCGCCATTCTGCTTAGGATTAGAGCCTACTTTGTAGCTTCTCATACCCACAGCCACTGGACGGAGCTCGCCATCCACATACTTATACCAGTGGAATACACCGGCACAGTTGGGGCTGGTTGCGATATTGCCATAAATAGCTTGGTTGTAGCTGTTCACCACATAATAGTTTGGCAAATAGGTGTCGCCCTTCTTCACACGCACAATAGCATTGAGGTGGGAAGCAGCCTTAGAGTCGGGAACCAAAGTAACGTATGCATCGAGGCCGTAGGTGAGTTTTTGTGGATAGGTCAATGCACCTGCATTACCGTTACCGTTACCGCCCAAGAACACATTGTCCTGCTCTGGAGCCACAGGGAGAGAAAGGTCTTTTTCAAACTCATCGCCGCCCTTGGCATTGACAATTCTATCAATGTATGTGGTTTCTTGCTTTGGAGCCCAGTATGAGTATTGGCTTTCGAATGTGGTGCCATTAACCTTGCCGTTGTTGTATTGGGTGTTGACACGAGTTGAGAAACCTGCCTGCACTTCGTAAACGGCATAAATCACAATACCGTAGTCATCCACACCGCTCTCGTTCACATAGTTGTCGGGGGTTTCATCCTTTGATGGCATGGTGAACTTGATTTGGTTCGCAATACCAGAGAGGTTGGTGTATTTGAGCTGATCGCTCAATGGCACTTGCTTCGACTTGTCATAGTAGAAACCAACGAATGTGAATGGATAAACGGCAGGGGCATTCAACTGCACTTCCTGACCAAGACCTACGGTCATCCACTCGTCAGAACCCACCGAGCTACCTTGTGTAGAGAGTTCGGTTTTTGATGCGCCGTTGGTTGGCAAGCCCACCACCTTGATGCGTCGCACAGGGTTGGCAAAAGTGTAGATTTTAACATCCTTCTTCGAAATCACTTGAGCATCGTTAGCCGACACACAGTAAGCGCTCACACGCACAGAGTAGCCATTTTGCTTGAGAGTTGGGTCGGAGGTGTAGCCAAGAGCTTTATACACATCTTGCCAAGTCAAGGTTTTGGTTTCTTCAGTGAATTCACTTTCACTAATTTTTGAAACTGCCAAGCGCTTGCCATCGGCATCGTAATATTCAAATTCGTAGAGGGTTTTCACCTTTTTGTCGGTGGTGTTGTAATTGTCGGGATAGTTCACATAGTTTTGATGTGAAATGGTGATTTCTGGGCGGTCGGTAGCTTTGTAAGAATCGTAAGTCGACGACTTTGGAGAAATCACAGGAGCATCAATCACTTGATCTGCTGGCTGCTCTGCACCGGGGATAATGTCACCGATACGGAGGTTCATATAATATTGACCCATCACCCAATCGCCCCAGTGGGTGGCGGCAGAATTTGAGTCTTTCGCACCGTCCATGTGACGAATAGCATAAGGATATGCCTCCATAGTCACGGCGATGGTGCCATCTTCCTGCATAGAGAGTGAGCTGTATTGAGCAGCTTCGTCCATTGCGCCAATGCCCGACCTCTTTTCGCCACCAGCAGTGTTGTCGAATGGGTCGAAAAGGTCGATACTGCGAGTCCAAGTCAAATTGCCCGAAGTAGTGGCCTTAGTGTAGTAAGCGGTGAGACTTGTGCGTGCATTGTCGTCGCCATAAGCCCAGTCCTTTGGAATGGTGTGGATAACGTAAGTGCCTTGATTTGCTGTAGTATAGTTGATGAGGTCGCCATTACAGCCACCAGCCAAAGTCATACCACTTTGCGAAACCTCTGTTGCAGTAGCAGTAGTGGCTGAAGTGAATTTCAAGCGGTAGAACTTACGAGAACCTGTTCCATAATAACGAGCAGAAAGCAGATAATCGTTTTCGCCCACCTGCACGAGTTGAGTTTCATCTAAGTTACCACTATCTTCAATGTAGTTCATAGAACTGGAATTAAGCGTAACTTTTACGTTTTTCCACTCATCTGCATCTGGGTCATAAGTCATGCAGTAAATGCGGTTGTAGCTTGCGGAAGAATTTGAGCCACTATTTGGAGATTTACTTGTGCGCAAGCCCGCCAAAGCTTTACCTTGAAGGTAGCCATTCTTACCAACGCAGATGTTGCCTGGTGTGATATTGCCACGAAGATTGCTATAGAGGCTTTTATCCATCACGAATTCCGAACTCCAGCTCTTACCGTTGTCACGGCTCACCTTCCAAACCACATCTGAAGCAGCGTCGCTGCTACTGCCTGAAAGACCAAAGCCGTGGATAGCAGTAGCTACTACTGTACCATTAGGGAACGAGGCAACAGCACCGTCGCCATAGCCCTTCCAATATTTACAGCCGGCACCATCTCCTGAACCTTGGAAAATCACCACATAATCGCTCCATGTCTTGCCATTGTCTGACGAACGGCGAGAAATGATGTCGATATTGTTCGACACATCGTGGATGTGATTCTTGCGGGCATCGCTCAATGCCACGAGCGTACCGTCGGAAGCACGGGTAATGGCAGGAATACGATAATATTTAGAGTATTCCACAGAGGTGGCATACTTACCATATTTTGGAGCGTAAAGCAACTCAAATTTAGGCACAAACACACGGCCACCACCATCTTTAGAATAATTGTTCACGGTTTTGATGGTGTAAGTGTTAGTGCCACAAGTCACAGTTTCGATCACGCCACCCACACGAGTGAAGTTGGCAGAAGAACCGCCAATCAAAGGCAACTTATCCAAACCGCCAATTTCTTCAGCGGTCTTGGTGTTGGCTACAAGATAAATCACATATTCGCCAGTCTCAAGCTTCACATTGCTGGTGAAGGTGGCTGGAGCATATTCCTCTGGCACATCGTAGGTGAAGCCGAGGAAAATGGCTCCGCAGTTCTTCTCAGGGTTGCGCCAGTCGAAAATGTGAGCGAAAGTGTTTTCAAACGAAGCGTAGTTGGTTTTATCTGGAGAGTATTCCTGCACAGCGTCGCGCTTACGGGCATACACGCTCACCGCGCTCAGGAAATTGGTCTTACCAAACAAGCGGTAAGCGATGGTTGGAATATCACCATTTTTGATGTTCACACAAGCCGAAGCCAGCACTTGGTTTTTGTTGCCCAAGCCGATATATCCCACTTCTTGATAGCCGGCATTATCAGTCCATGCCTTCAACTGATTGTGCTTGGTAGGAGCAGTGCCATGGCCACCTGTTCCATCGTCTAAAACATATTGGTGGAAAGTCCAGTCGGCATCGTCAGCCGCAGTGTTGTTTGGGTCTTGCTTTGCGCTCATGCCTGAGGTTGTGCGGCTCATATAGCCACTGTAAGTGGTGCCCCACCAAGGTGTATATTCAACATACAGCCTTGCCACATCGGAAGCGGAATTGTAACTCACATTGAAGTAATTGGTCACACTTTTTTGCCAAGCAAAAGAAAAACTGACAGAAAACAAACCACTAGTACCTGTAACTTGTGGCACATAGTTAGCACCATTCTGAAGGGCAATTTTGTTGCCATCTTTCTTGACGGTAAACACATAGTAGTTAGCATCAGCATCGGTAACCTCTTTTTTATCTTTGGTCACTTCCTTGCCATCCTGGCAACCGACCAATTTACCTGTGCTATTGTGGTACATCACCACCTGAGCACCATCATCAAGCGTTGATGGATCGACAGCAATTTCCGAGACTTTATGAGTCGCGGCGAGTGCGCTGAAACCAAACATCAACGCAAGTAAAACAAGAAGACGCTTTGTTTTCCTTGTCGCGTTTTTGAATTGATTAAAATAGCTCATAACAGTTTTGAATGTCGGCCCGACATTCTTCCCAAATTAAAATTAAAAATACTTTCTTATAAGTGTCTAAAAAAACTTGAATAAAATAGAGTAGTTCTAATG
>ERZ1026852.1305-NODE-1305-length-13553-cov-6.608090_pt1 | contig 13553 bp, 9 predicted proteins | sample MGYA00380156_ERZ1026852 | MGnify/ENA primary metagenome ERZ1026852 (study PRJEB33269, sample SAMEA4719792) | human gut metagenome | biome: human-associated habitat; feature: organic feature; material: feces | place: Cameroon | collected 2013-10 ...
ATTAGAATTCGTACACATTCTGTACATATTTTTTCTGTAATATATATTTAGATAGTTGATGAACTCACTATCTCCCCCCCTCATAAGAAATCGAAAAGCCCCAGGTATAACAGCCTGGGGTTTTTCGATTCTTCGATAAGACTTGACGACAGACCGATATCCGTGGTTATAATGTAAGAATGATAATCCCACGATATGCGAATAGAGGGTAGAATTGTGAGAGTGCGCAGCACGGAACAATTCGTAGGCATCAAAGGCGGGACATCATAAAGATACGAACACAAATTTATAGAAAGAACAGAAATTACAAAATGAACAAAATGAAATCACAGTTTCACGAATGGAAAGAAGCGTTGAAAAATATCACATTTAAAAAATGTGTCATAACCTTATTGGGAAGTTTTATTCTGGCATTCGGATTATATCATGTACACTCCATCTCCGGTGTTACCGAAGGCGGTGTACTGGGGGCAACCCTGTTACTGGAGCACTGGACCGGCATTTCTCCGGCGTTAACCGGTGGCATTATGAATGTCTTGTGCTATGTACTGGGTTGGCGGCTGCTTGGCAAGGAATTCATCGCTTATTCCGCATTGGCAACGGCAGGTTTCTCCGGCACTTACAAGATCTGCGAACAATTCCCGCACCTGTGGCCCGGACTGGCGGACATGCCCCTTGTGGCAGCCCTGGTGGGTGCACTGTTTGTTGGTGTGGGCGCCGGATTGTGCGTGCGCGTCGGCGGAGCCCCCAGTGGAGACGATGCCCTGGCCATGAGTATTTCCCATGCCACCGGCTGGAAGATCCAGTGGGTCTATCTGCTGTCGGATCTGATCGTGCTGGTCATGTCCTTGAGCTATATCCCGGTGAGACGGATCGGCTATTCCCTCTTCACCGTTCTGTTGTCCGGTCAGCTGATCGGGTTTGTACAGAACTTTAACCGCACACAGGAGACCGGTGCGGATTGTGTGACGGAAAACTGAGAAAATGGGGATCGAAAAATTATAGGTGGTACATTTGCGGAAAATAGAGTAAAATATACCGTAGTATGCAAAGATTTTCGGAATAACCATGGGATATCCGATATCGGTATAGAAAGGTGGACACCTGTATGAATAGAAAATTAACAGAACTTTTGGATAAACTGGAATATGAACAGGTATGCGGAAAAAAGGAGCGGGAGATCACAGCTGTAGTCTATGACTCCCGTAAAGTCATTCCGGGATGCCTGTTCATTTGTATTAACGGAGCCAATTTTGACGGACATGATTTTGCCGCACAGGTGGCTGCACAGGGCGCCGGGGTGCTGGTGGTACAAAAGGACATAGAGCTTCCTGCGGATGCGGATGTGACTGTGATCAAAGTAGCGGATACCCGATATGCCATGGCGTTTATCTCCGCAGCCTGGTTCGGCCATCCGGCAGAGAAACTGAAAGTTATCGGTATCACGGGTACCAAGGGCAAGACCACGACCACTTACCTGGTGAAATCCATTCTGGAGAATGCCGGCTATAAAGTGGGACTGGTGGGAACCATCGAGGTGATCATCGGAGACGAACATATTCATGCGAACAACACCACACCGGAATCTTACCTGTTACAGGAATATTTTGCCCGCATGGTGGATGCCGGACTGGATACGGTAGTTATGGAAGTATCTTCCCAGGCACTGATGCTGCACCGCACCCAGGGATTTGTATTCGATTACGGTATTTTTACAAATCTGGAGCCGGATCATATCGGTCCCAACGAGCATGCAAGCTTTGAGGAATATCTGCACTGCAAGGGATTGTTGTTCAAACAGTGCAAGGTGGGAATCGTTAACGGTGACGATGAACACTGGCAGGCAGTGACGGAGGGACATACCTGTGCACTGGAGAGCTTCGGCATGGGAGAGCACTGCATGCTGCGGGCCGAGAACCGGCAGCTGGTGCACAAACCCGGAGAACTGGGAGTGACCTTCCATGTGACCGGTCTGATGAATTTTGCTGTGGAAGTACCCATGCCCGGCAAATTCAGTGTGTACAATGCGCTGGCAGCTATTGCCATCTGCCGTCATTTTAAGGTGGATGAGGAAGCTATCAAAAAGGCACTGTTACAGGCAAAAGTAAAGGGGCGTATCGAGATGATCAAGGTTTCTGACCAATTTACTCTGCTGATCGACTATGCCCATAATGCCATGGCACTGGAAAGCCTGTTAACCACCCTGCGGGAGTATGAACCCCACAGACTGGTCAGCCTGTTTGGCTGCGGCGGCAACCGTTCCAGACAGCGTCGTTTCGAGATGGGAGAGGTCAGCGGCAGGCTGGCGGATCTGACCATCATTACTTCCGACAATCCCCGGTTCGAGGAACCGCAGGATATTATCAACGATATCAAGACCGGTATGGCGAAGACGGACGGAAAATATGTAGAGATCTGCGACCGCAAGGAAGCCATTACTTATGCCATTGAACATGGAGAACCCGGCGATATCATCGTACTGGCGGGAAAAGGGCACGAAGACTACCAGGAGATCAAAGGCGTGAAGCATCCAATGGATGAACGGGATCTGATCCGGGATATCCTGGCAGAGGGACATATCCCCGGATCGGCAGCGGGTCAGGGCCTATAAGACAGTTTTCCGGGATCCCGGTGAACAGAGAGGAAAACAGATTGCGTACGTTATATGCGGATATCATTGTAGATATCTCTCATGAAAAACTGGATAAGACATTTCAGTACCGGATACCGGAGAGACTGCGGGACAGATTGGAGCCGGGAGCCTGTGTTATGATCCCTTTTGGCAATGGAAACCGTCTGATCAAGGGTTATGTGGTCAGTATAGGGGATCAGTGTCAGTTCGCTCCGGAGAAGATCAAGGAGATCGCAGGACTGCCGGAAAAAGAGACCGGTGTAGAAGATAAAATGATCGCACTGGCTGCCTGGATCCGACGCAATTACGGTTGTACCATGATCCAGGCTCTGAAGACGGTCCTGCCGGCGAAGCAGACCGTGAAGAAACTGGAGCACAGACAGCTGGTGCGCCTGATGAATAGAGAAGAGCTTCTGTCACTCTTAGGAGAATGTGAGCGCAAAAAACAGGTGGCAAAGGCCAGACTGTTAAAAGCTCTGTCGGAGCAGGAGACGATTCCCTATGAGTGGATCACCGGGAAATTGGGCGTCAGCGCCGCTACGGTAAACAGTATCGTAAAAGTGGGCGCGGCGAAACTGGTCAGCTCCGAGAGCTACCGGAACCCCGTGAAGGTACAGGCGGGAGAGACGACGCATAATACACTTAGCTCGGAACAGCAGACCATCATTACGGAAGTGCTTACGGATTTTGATGCCGGCAGAAGACAGACATATCTGATCCATGGCATCACCGGCAGCGGCAAAACGGAAGTGTATATGCAACTCATCGGCGAGATGATCAAAAGAGGTCGCCAGGCGATCGTGCTGATCCCGGAGATCGCTCTGACCTATCAGACGCTGCTACGGTTCTATCAGAGATTCGGTGACCGGGTCAGTGTGATGAATTCCACATTGTCTCCCGGAGAAAAATATGATCAGTGCGAGCGTGCAAAAGCAGGCGAGATCGATGTGATCATAGGCCCGAGATCCGCACTTTTTACCCCATTCCCCAATCTGGGCCTGATCGTCATGGATGAGGAACAGGAGAACAGTTACAAAAGTGAGAGTACTCCCAAATACCATGCCAGAGAGACGGCAATGGAAGTGGCGAAGCTGTACAAAGCCAGCGTAGTGCTGGGATCGGCGACCCCTTCCTTAGAGGCGTATTACCGCGCCGGAAAGGGAGAATACAGGCTGTTCCATCTGACAAAACGCCTGACCGGCGGAGAACTGCCCACGGTACACACGGTGGATCTCAGGCAGGAGCTTAAGGAGGGCAACCGTTCTATTTTCAGCAGGAAGTTACAGGAACTGATGACAGACCGGCTAAGCAAGGGGCAGCAGACCATCCTGTTTTTAAATCGAAGAGGGTATGCGGGATTCGTATCCTGTCGTGCCTGCGGTGAAGTTATGAAATGCCCACACTGTGATGTCTCCCTCTCGGAACATAAAGGGGGAAGGCTGATCTGCCATTATTGCGGCTATACACAACCCTTGCCAAAACTATGCCCGAAGTGTGGATCGAAATATATTCTGGGATTCAAAGCAGGTACCCAGCAGATCGAAGATAAATTGAAAGAACTGTATCCGGGGGTGCGGACGCTGCGGATGGATGCGGATACCACACGGACGAAGGACAGCTATGAGAAAATTCTGTCAGCATTTTCAAACGGAGAGGCAGATGTGCTCATCGGCACCCAGATGATCGTGAAGGGACATGATTTCCCCAAGGTGACACTGGTGGGGATCCTGGCGGCAGATCTGTCCTTAAACGCCTCGGATTACCGTGCCGGAGAGCGGACATTCCAGCTGCTGACCCAGGCAGTGGGCAGAGCAGGCAGAGGGGTGCTTCCGGGAGAAGCGGTGATCCAGACATACCAGCCGGATCATTATGCCATTACCTGCGCGGCAGCCCAGGATTATAAGAGCTTTTATGAGGAAGAGATCCTGTACAGAGAGCTGTCGGGCTATCCTCCCGCAGCGCATATGCTGGCGGTGCAGATCTATGGCAAAGAGGAAGAAAATGTAAAACAGCTTGCCCAGAGGCTGACAGATGTGGTAAAGTCTAATATGGACTTTTTGCAGATATTGGGACCGACCCCGGCAAATATCAGCAAAATCAACGATATTTACCGGTATGTGTTCTATGCGAAGCATGCGGAGTATGATACGCTGGTGGCGGTAAAAGACTGTGTGGAGGAGACTTTGAGACAGTGGCAGCCAAGACAGCTGAGTATACAATTCGATTTTGACCCGGTGAACGTGTTATAGGAGGTAATAACTGTGGCAATCAGAAATATTCGTGAATATGGAGATGAGGTACTGAAAAAGACCTGTAAGGAAGTCAAGGAGATGACTCCCCGGACGAAGGAATTGATCGAGGATATGTTAGAGACTATGTATGACGCCAACGGCGTTGGACTGGCTGCTCCCCAGGTGGGCATACTTAAGAGAATTGTGGTGATCGACACCACCGGAGAGGATCCGTATATTCTTATCAATCCCCGGATCGTGGAGAGCAGCGGAGAGCAGACCGGACAGGAAGGGTGCTTAAGTGTTCCCGGCAAGTTTGGTATCGTGACCAGACCCAATTATGTGAAAGCGGTAGCATTGGATGTGAATATGAAGCCCATCGAGGTAGAGGGTACGGAATTATTGGCAAGAGCCATCTGCCACGAACTGGATCACCTGGATGGACATCTCTATGTGGAGAAGGCGGAAGGTCCTCTGCAGGACGTGACCTATGAGGATGAGGAAGAAGAATAAGTATTCCGGGAAGGAGATAAGCTATGCAGATCGTATTTATGGGAACCCCTGATTTCGCAGTGGGAGCTCTGGAGGCTTTGATCGCACAGGGACATGAGATTACCGCAGTGGTGACCCAGCCGGACAAGGCAAAGGGAAGAAGCGGGCAGTTACAGTTTCCACCGGTGAAGGAATGTGCTGTAAAACACGGCATCCCGGTATTCCAGCCTCGTCGGATCAAGACTCCCGAGGCTATTGAAGAATTGAAAAAATATCCCGCAGATGTCTATATTGTGGCAGCCTTCGGACAGATCCTGTCTCAGGAGATCCTGGATCTGCCGAAGTACGGATGCCTGAATATCCACGCATCCCTGCTTCCGAAATACCGTGGGGCATCTCCGATCCAGAGAGTGATCATCGACGGGGAGACGGAGACCGGTGTGACCATCATGCAGATGAATGCAGGACTGGACACCGGAGATATGTTGTATCAGAAGAAGATTCCCATTACTTCGGAAGATACTTTTGAAACATTGCACGACAAGCTTATGGTGCTCGGCGGAGAAGCGATCACCGAAGCACTGCCGCTCTTAGAAGCAGGAAAGCTGACCCCGGAAAAACAGGACGATGCGAAGACCTGCTATGCGGCATTGATCACCAAAGAAATGGGCAGACTGGACTTCACCAAAACGGCAGCCGAACTGGACAGACTGATCAGAGGACTCACTCCCTGGCCCAGTGCCTACACATTTTATCGCGGAAAACAGTTAAAGATCTGGAAGGCGATTCCCATGGTGACGGCTCACAGGGAAGCCCCGGGAACGATCCTTGCGGTAAATAAAGACTCATTTGAGGTGGCAGCGTCGGAAGGGGCTCTGAAAGTCATGGAATTGCAGCTGGAAGGCAAAAAGCGTATGACAGCCCATGATTTCCTGTTAGGCGTGAAGGTGCAGCCGGGAGAGATCCTGGGAGAGTGATAAACAATCCAGGCAATTAGAAAGGAGACTTTGCTATGTACGGTGGTTATTATGGATATGGTTATTATTTTGACCCCACGTATTTTCTGGTATTGATCGGACTGGTGTTATGTCTTGGGGCCAGTGCGCTGGTGAATTCCACCATGCGAAAATACAGTAAGGTCCGGAATATGAGAGGAATTACGGGAGCGGAAGCTGCCCGGAATCTTCTCAATAGAGAAGGCTTGTATAACGTACAGATCGAGTGTCTGAACGCAAACGACGGCGATCATTACGATCCCCGGACAGATACCGTAAGACTGTCATATAATAATTATAACGGAACCTCAGTCACCGCAGTCAGTGTGGCTGCCCATGAGTGCGGACATGCGATCCAGCATGCCCACGGCTATGCACCTATGAGTATTCGTGCGGCACTGGTACCGGTGGTGAACATCGGAAGCAACTTAAGTATTCCCCTGATTTTCTTAGGAGTACTGCTCAGCTGGAACCAGACATTGATCCAACTGGGAATCTGGGCATTTGCCCTGACCGTGATCTTCCAGCTGGTGACACTTCCCGTGGAATTCAATGCCTCCCGCAGAGCAATCGTGAAGGTAGAGGAATACGGACTGTTAGGCAGTGAAGAAGTAAGCGGTGGTAAAAAGGTGCTGACAGCGGCAGCCCTTACCTATGTAGCGGGAGCAGCATCCTCCGCATTACAGCTGCTTCGTCTGATCCTGTTGTATGGCGGTAACCGCAGAAGGAGAGACTAAGCATGGGGAAGCCTGCAACCACCGATACAAGAGAGATTATTGTGGAGATCCTGCTGGACCTGGAAAAGGGGCAGGATTTTTCCCATAAATTAATAAAAGCAGTGCTGGATAAATACGATTACCTGGATCCCAGAGATAAGGCATTTATCAAGAGAGTTACAGAGGGTACCATAGAGAGACAGCTGGAGCTGGATTATTATCTGAACCGGTTTTCTTCCGTTCCGGTCCGCAAGATGAAGCCTCTGATCCGTTGTCTGCTCCGCATGAGTACCTATCAGATCCTGTATATGGATGCGGTGCCGGACAGTGCGGTATGCAATGAAGCCTGCAAGCTTGCGGCAAAGCGCGGCTTTCGTACTCTGAAGGGGTTTGTCAATGCCGTCCTGCGAAATATATCCCGTAGCAAGGACAAAATGCCCCTGCCGGATCCTACGGATCCTGTAAAATATTTCAGCGTAAAATATTCCATGCCGGAATGGATCGTGAATTTGTGGCTTCCGGTATACGGCACGGAGGGAACGGAAACACTTCTCATGGGACTGCTTAAGATTCATCCGGTATCTCTGCGTTTTTGCCTGGAATTGTCGGAAACGGACCGTGAGGATCTTAAGAAAAAGATAGAGGCTACAGGGGTCCACTTAAGCGCACATAAGGAACTTCCCTATGTATATCTGGCGGAAAATCTGGAAAACGTCAGCGAGCTGCCCGGATTTGCCGAAGGAAAATTCACTGTACAGGATGCTTCTTCTGCCCTGGCGGTAAAAGCAGCAAAAATAAAGCCGGGAGACTTTGTTATGGATCTGTGTGCGGCACCGGGAGGCAAGACGATCCTGGCGGCAGAATATACGAAAGAGGCGGGACATGTGTTATCCCGCGATGTGTCAGAATATAAGACGGCTTTGATCCTTGAGAATCTGGAGCGCATGCACCGCACCAATGTGAAAGTGGAAGTGCATGATGCCACGGTTTATGACGCAGAGAGGGAAGCATCTGCGGATGTTGTGTTGATGGATGTCCCTTGTTCGGGCTTAGGCGTCATGGGCAAAAAGAGAGACATTAAATATCGTGTGACACCGGAAGGCCTTAAATCTATCCATGAACTGCAGAGGCAGATCGTGGAAGCCGGATGGCGGTATGTGAAGCCGGGTGGCGTGTTGTTGTACAGCACCTGCACGATCAACAGAGAAGAGAATCAGAACATGGCAGCATGGATCACGGAAAAGTTCCCGTTCGTTTTAGAGGAGGAGAGACAACTTCTGCCGGGAACGGATGAGACCGACGGATTCTACTTTGCAAGGCTGCGCAGAAGAACGTGAGATATAAGACATGGATAGTAAAAAAGATATCAAATCCCTGAATCTGGAGGAACTGAAGACCGAACTGGAGAGTATGGGAGAGAAAGCTTTCCGGGCAAAACAGATGTATGAGTGGATGCATGTGAAGTTAGCGAGAAGCTTTGACGAGATGACCAATCTCTCCGCAAAATTCAGGGAACAATGCAAGGAAAAGTATGAATATACCTGTGTAAAGCCTGTCAGAATACAGGAGTCGAAGATCGACGGAACGAAAAAGTTTTTATTTGAACTGTCTGACGGCAATGTGGTGGAAAGCGTGTGGATGCAGTACAAACACGGCAACAGTGTGTGCATTTCTTCCCAGGTGGGATGTCGGATGGGCTGCAGATTCTGTGCGTCCACCCTGGATGGACTGGAGCGGAACCTGACGCCTTCGGAGATGTTAGATCAGATCTATGCCATCACGAGACTGACGCAGGAACGGGTCTCCAATGTGGTAGTCATGGGAACCGGAGAACCCATGGACAATTATGATAATATTCTAAAGTTTCTGCATCTGCTGACGGATGAGAATGGATTAAACATCAGCCAGAGAAATGTCACGGTGTCCACCTGCGGAATCGTGCCGAGAATGCGACAGCTGGCAGATGAGAAGCTGCAGATTACCCTGGCATTGTCACTGCATGCAACCACAGATGAAAAAAGAAGAAAACTGATGCCCATTGCCAACAGGTATTCCATCAAAGAACTGATGGAAGTCTGCAGGTATTATTTTGAACAGACCGGGCGCCGGATCACTTTTGAATACAGTCTGGTAGGCGGTGTGAACGATACGGAAGAGGATGCCAAAGAGCTGATCGCTCTGGCAAAGCCTTTATGCTGTCATATTAACCTGATTCCGGTAAACCCGATTAAAGAGCGGGACTTCGTGCAGTCGGATACCGGGCATATTCAGGCGTTTAAAAATAAACTTGAAAGTAAGAAGATACATGTTACAATTAGAAGAGAGATGGGCCGGGATATTGACGGAGCCTGCGGACAGTTAAGGCGTCGTCATACACAGGAGATGCAGAACCCGGACGGACTCTCACAGGAGGAAAATTGACGTGCTCAAGACGTTTTCCATAACCGATATCGGAAGGAAAAGAAAAGTAAATCAGGACTATATCTATACCTCTGAGGAACCGGTGGGAAATCTGCCCAACGTGTTTATTGTAGCGGACGGTATGGGCGGACATAATGCGGGAGATTATGCATCCAAAGTGACAGTAGAGACCATGCTGGCTGAGATGCAGAGTTCTTTTGAAAAAAATCCCACGCTGATTTTCCGTAGAGCGATCGAGGAAGCCAATGAGGTGATCCGCAGGAGAGCCGGCGAAGACAAGAAGCTGGAAGGAATGGGAACGACGGTTGTGGTGGCATCCTGCATGGGCAGATTTTTACAGGTGGCCAATGTGGGTGATAGCAGACTTTATGTGGTGAATCGTGAGATACGGCAGATTACGAGGGATCATTCTCTTGTAGAGGAAATGATACGCATGGGCGGATTAGACCGTGCGGATGCAAGAAATCATCCTGACAAGAATATTATTACCAGAGCGGTAGGTGCGGAGGATCATGTAGAGCCGGACTTTTTTACCGTAGAACTCAGGGAAGGCGATACTGTCCTTATGTGTTCGGACGGACTGACGAATATGCTGGAAGATGAAGAGATCCGCATGATCATCAGTGGTGCAAGAGATCTTGTGGAGAAAGCAGAGCGTCTGGTAGAGGCAGCCAATGCAAACGGCGGCAGAGACAATATCAGTGTTATCCTTATTGAGCCGTGCGCATAAGACAGATAATACTCTTAGTTACTTAGGTTATATAAGAATGGAGAGCAATAATGATCAAAATAGGAATGATGATCGGCGATCGCTATGAGATTCTGGAGAAAATCGGAACCGGCGGTATGTCAGATGTCTATAAAGCAAAATGTCATAAGTTGAACCGATATGTGGCGATCAAGGTATTGAAGCAGGAATTCAGCGAGAATGCTAATTTTGTATCCAAATTCCGTATTGAGGCCCAGGCGGCAGCAGGACTGATGCATCCCAATATCGTAAATGTCTATGATGTAGGGGAAGAAAACGGAATCTACTATATTGTAATGGAACTGGTGGAGGGCATTACCCTCAAAAAGTACATTGAGAAAAAGGCCCGTCTGTCTTACAAGGAAGCAGTAAGCATTGCCATCCAGGTGAGTATGGGCATTGAGGCAGCACATAATAATCATATTATTCACCGGGATATCAAACCGCAGAATATCATTATTTCCAAAGACGGCAAAGTAAAAGTCACGGATTTCGGTATTGCCAAGGCAGCGACCAGCAATACGATCACTTCCAATGTAATGGGAAGTGTACACTATACGTCTCCGGAACAGGCCAGAGGCGGTTACAGTGATGAGAAGAGTGATATCTATTCACTGGGTATCACCATGTTCGAAATGCTTACGGGAAGAGTCCCCTTCAATGGGGAGACGACGGTAGCGATCGCCATCAAGCATATTCAGGAAGAAATGCCTTCTCCCAAGGAATTCGTGCCGGAGATCCCTTCCAGCGTTGCAAGTATTGTATTAAAGTGTTGTCAGAAATCACCGGACCGCAGATATCAGAACATGGCAGAACTGATTGCAGACCTGAAGCAGTCCCTGATCAATCCGGAGGAGGACTTTGTCGTGAACAAGGATCCGGATATGGAAGGCGGCACCCGGATGATCTCCGATGAAGATATGGCACAGATCAAGAGAAAAGTTCCGTATCAGAGTGGCCGGGAGTATGAAGAACAGGATCATGATGAGACGATGCGCCTACGTTCCGATACAGAAGCCATGTATGAGAATGATGAAGAGGCAGAAGGAGAGGATGATTATGATTACGATCCCAAGATGGAACGCGTGACAACGGTTCTGGCAATCGTTGCGGGAGTGGTGATCTGTATTATCCTGATCGTACTGGCGGTGAAGATCTTCGGCGGGAAAAAGAACGAAGGCAATAATCCTTCCGGCCCGATCATCACTACGGAGGAAACCAAAGAAGAGGCAGAGAAAGTCGCCATGCCGGATGTGAAGGGCATGAATGTGGATGATGCGAGAAATACACTGACCGGACTGGGAATTCTGACGGAAGTTGTATATGAGGAATCTGATTCCGTGGCAGAAGGTGTGGTGATCAGTACCGACGTCAGCGTGGGTGCCCAGATTGACAAGGGCAGCAAGGTAACACTTACGGCAAGCGCCGGAACCCAGGGCGTAGAAGTTCCGAATGTGGTGGGACTTACTTTTGACGAGGCGAATACACAGCTGGTAAGCAAGGGCTTTTTGGTCAATAAGACAGAGGATTATTCCGACACCATAGAAGCAGGACGCGTGATCGCCCAGACTCCCGCAGATGGAAATAAGGCGCCGAAAGGCAGTGTGATCACCGTTACCGTAAGCCTGGGAAAGGAAGATACGAAGATCCGCGTGCCGAACCTGATCGGACTGTCAGAGCAGGATGGTACGGTGGAAGCAATCGAGGCCGGACTGACAGTAGGCAGTGTGACCCATATTTACAGCGATGAAGTGGGAGAGGGCATGATCTGCTATCAGAGCTATTCCCATGGTTCCTATGTGGATCAGGGAACCTCCATTGATATTAAGGTGAGCCAGGGCGCACAGAAAGTAACTTATAAGTGCAATGTCAGCATTGCGGCACCGACGACTTCCGAGGCACCCAAGTATGTATCGGGAATGGAAGTCGGTATCACCCTGGTGGCGGATGACGGCACGGTGCTGATGGATACGAAGGTTACCACCTTCCCGGTATCAACCAATATCAACGGCATCGCCTCCTCCGGCGGTACGCTTACCATGACCTATCAGGTGACAACGGAGGGAACCACTACAACGGATACAGATGGCAATACCATTAATGTCCCCGGCACCACAGAGAACAAGACCTTTACCAGAAGAGTGGAATTCGTGAAGGAATAAGACAAAGGCAGGAACTATGAAGGGCAAGATTATAAAAGGAATTGCCGGATTCTATTATGTCCATGCAGGGGATGCTCTGCATAGTGCGGACGGAATCTATGAATGCAAGGCAAAAGGTGTCTTCCGTAAGGACCACAGGAAACCATTGGTCGGGGACGATGTGGAGATGGAAGTCATAGATGAAGCACAGAAAAAGGGAAATATCACAGAACTGCTTCCCAGGCACAGCGAACTGATCCGTCCGGCGGTTGCCAATGTGGATCAGGCACTGGTGATTTTTGCCATCTGTAAGCCACAGCCCAATTTTAACCTGCTGGATCGTTTCCTGATCATGATGCAGCAGCAGGACATTCCCTGCATCATCTGTTTTAACAAGCAGGACATTGATGCAGAGGGGAAAAAAGAGGATTATCGTTCCATCTATGAACAGGCGGGATTTCAGACCATTACTGTCAGTGCCAGGGAAAAGGAAGGCATCGACAGATTAAAAGACCTGCTTCGGGGCAAGACCACCACGGTGGCGGGACCCAGCGGTGTCGGCAAGTCTTCACTGGTCAACTGTTTACAGTCGGGTATCGTGATGGAGACCGGTTCCATCAGTGAGAAGATCGAGCGTGGAAAACATACCACCAGGCATTCCGAACTGATCTCCATTGCACCGGATACTTACATTCTGGATACGCCGGGGTTCAGCTCCCTGGGACTGTTCGGACTGGAAAAAGAACAGCTGGCGGGATTTTATCCCGAATTTGTTCCTTTTGAAAAATATTGCAGATTCGGAGGATGTTCTCATATCTCAGAACCGGTCTGCGGCGTGAAAGATGCCGTGGCGGAAGGGGAGATCTCGCGGACACGTTACGAGAATTATTGTCTGCTCTATGAGGAACTGAAAAGTCAGAGAAAATATTAATTATGAGTGAAGTGCAGAATCATCTTGGGGAAAAATTTAAAGAAACCATCGCCGAAGCCATGAAGACCGGAGATTTCCGGGCACTGAATACGTTAGTGAGCGATACAGTCAACGATGCTCTGCGGGAAGCGGATTTTCAGGCGAATCTGTCCAGGGAAGCCGCGGAGAAAAGGGTCTGGAATTCCCAACGCAGCTGGCAGGATAAAAAGCGGGAAGAAGAGAAGTCCGAAGAGCAGATCCAGGCGG
>ERZ1026852.1309-NODE-1309-length-13531-cov-5.067453_pt1 | contig 13531 bp, 11 predicted proteins | sample MGYA00380156_ERZ1026852 | MGnify/ENA primary metagenome ERZ1026852 (study PRJEB33269, sample SAMEA4719792) | human gut metagenome | biome: human-associated habitat; feature: organic feature; material: feces | place: Cameroon | collected 2013-10 ...
TGGGCTCGGAGATGTGTATAAGAGACAGCCCTGTGGAAGACCTGTTGCTTTAGCAGCATCTTCTGTTACATATCCAAGTACATCTCCAGGCATTACCAGATCGAACAGCATCTCTCTTGGCATTCCTGTTGCTTTGTAAGCTTCCGGATCATCAGACCATTTCCACTGGTCTACGTCTACCGGCCATCCATATTCATAGTTGGCAACTGTATCTTTGCATTCTCCGGTCAGTCTGTGTGTGATATATCCGGAAGAAGCTACGATGTATTTTACATCCGGATTCACATGCTCGTATGGCTGTGATACACGGATATCCATCCAGCTGAGTGCCGGCTGTGCAAGTGTTCCGTCTTCTTTCAGATATGCTCTGCAGCAACGGATCGTGCAAAGTCCGATTCCCAGGATATCCTTTGGATCTCCTTCAAATTTATCCATACATTTTTTGGATGCCTTGCAGATTGCATCCCACCAGTCGTCATCCGGATGTTCTACATATCCCGGCTTTGGAAGGTCATACGGACGGAGCGGCTCTCTTGCCTCACATACAATATTTCCGACTGTATCAAAGATCGTGATCTTTGCGCTCTGTGACCCTTCATCTATACCCATCAAATATTTTTTACTCATTGTTATCTACTCCTGTCTTACTCTGAAGTTACCGTCTGATTATCTTACCAGATATCCTCCGTCTACTACCAGCAATGTTCCGTTTACATAATCTGCTGCTTTACTTGCAAGGAATACCATTGCTCCCATAAGATCCTGTCTTTCTCCCCAGCGGTCTGCAGGAATGTGCTCTTTAATCTTAACGTATTTTGGATCTTCTTCATTTCCGCTTCCTGTTCCGGCTGTCATAGCTGTCTGGAAGTATCCAGGTGCGATACCGTTAACTGTGATTCCATATTTTCCAAGTTCGTCAGCATATGCTTTTGTAAGTCCCATAAGCCCTGCTTTCATAGCTGCGTATGCCGGTGATCCAAGTCCGCCGAGGAATGAGAAGAGTGAGCAGATGTTAATGATTCTTCCGCTCTTCTGAGGAATCATGTATTTAGCAACTGCGTGGCTTAAGTCAAATGCACCTGTCAGGTTGATAGCGATCATCGGATCCCATTCAGCTCTTCCGAAATCAAGTACATCAGCGATCTTGCAGATACCTGCACAGTTTACAAGGATGTCGATGCTTCCGTATGTCTCTACACACTTCTCAGCAATCTTGTCACACATTTCGTCTTCTGTCAGATCTCCCTGCATGAATGTGTATTTTACTCCACAGTCTTCGATCATTTTCTTCGTTGTTCCATCGTCATCTACATAAGCAAATGTGAAGATGTTTGCTCCTGCTTTTGCAAGTGCCAGTGCAAATGCCTGTCCGAGTCCACTGTTTCCACCTGTAACAATTGCGTTTTTACCCTTTAAAGAAAAGAAATCCATTGAAAAATCATTAATATTTAACATTATTTTTTACCTCCATTTTGTCCCAACATTTATCTTTGCTAAAAACGAATTCCTTCATCTGCGCACAATGAAGAAACAAAAAGAGAGAGTCCCTTCCACCCACTTCACGTAGGTAAAAGTTACTCTCTCTTTCGCTCTTTTAGTAACTGTCTATATTATAAATCCAACCCTCAAATATGTCAATATCGTGATAATACCAAAAGAAACATCTTGTTTTTTATACACTTTGCACAATTCTAAGTTCATTCTTCAATACTGGTGTAAAACGCACCGTCTGAAATTTTCTTGTAAATAATTCACATTTACACAGGAACAGATAGAAAATATTTCTTCCGCTTCCATGAAGCGTCTCAAAGTTTCCCTGTCCTTTTGCAATACACAGATCTGCTTCATCGATTAAATGTCTTACCTCCGAATTGATCTCATCGATCGGTGTTCCCGGCACATCGGTTCCATTCGGCATTACATTTACAATATCCGTCAGACCGATATCTTCTGCATCCTCATATGTCGCATCATTCAACGTAGGAAATCCTCTGACAACTACCGTTATATCTAACTGCGGATATAATCTCTTCAGGACTCTGATGAATATTTTATCCAGCACGATCTCGCCGGCATTATCAGTAATATACACCAGTGTTCCTGCTTCTTCCAGTTCATTCTTAAGTCTCGCCAGTTCATCCTCATTCAGCGTAACATCTGCTCTGCTTTCCAACAGCTCTCCCAGCTGATCTTCACTCACATCATCCATTGCTCCAAAATCTATATAATTCCCCGTTACTGCATACTGGATAGCCGCAAGGAATTCATCTGACGCATTCTCTATATCGCCGCTGATCTTCTGCTCCATCTCCAGAAGTTTGTGATTATACTTCTTTTTTGGCTTTTCATACGCATCCATAATACCAACTTTTTCATCGACGATAGACAATATCTCCGCCATCATCACCGGAGCCGGCATATCTCCGATCCGTTTATCCGTATCCAGAAATTTATCAATACGCTTCAGGAGCGTATCCCTGGTCTCTTCCGACACTCTGTACTGCTCCAGAAGTCCCTCTGCTTTGTTCCTGCAGCATGTCAGGCATACTGTATCCGCATTCATCTTCTCACCTTCTTTATAGTTACAGAGGCACTGCCTCCGGCAATGCCCTTGCACATTCTATTCTAATTATACTTCCAGTCCCTGTATTCTAACAGTCCCACACTCTGCGGTTCGATGTTGCAACTGCAATTGCACCCACTTTTAATGCACCCATTACATCGTCTTTATCCTGTGTCAGACCACTTGCCACTACTGGTCTGTCAATCTTTTCTATCAGAAAACTCATAACCTTTGAAAGACCTGCTGGAAGAAACTCTACAATATCCGGATTACAGTTCTTAATATGTTTTTCGATATTCGCATATGTAAAACGATCCATCAAATAAAATCTCTGGATCGTAAACAATCCCACATCGTTCGCCCTCTTGATCATCGCCGGTTTCATACTGATGATTCCATCAGCCCTGGTATATTTCTTTAAAAAATCCACACTGATCTCTTTGGAAGAAAGGCCAACGATCAGGTCCATATGCACGATTGCCATCTTTCCTGCCTCTTTTACTTTCTCCACAATCTCCGGAATGGTACAGATATCTCCATAAACAATATACACAATGTCGCAGTCTGATTCCGGAAGTGCTTCAAGCCATTCATCATTGATAATCTCCGGAATTACCGGGCAATTCTCTGTTGCCTCCATAAAAAAGTCCTTTGTCAAAGGTTCCATCTTCTATTCCTCCTTCACGGGCAGACGCGGACTCTCTATAGGCCTTCCATTACTGTCATAATCCTCTTTATGCACATCATATTTCTGCGGATTCTTCGCAATCTTCAGCAATCCTATGATCATCAGCACCAAGATAAACATATTCGGGAATCCACCCAGATTCGATGCTGCTTTGATACCGTCAATTCCGGCAAAACTGATCAGGATCCAAGTTACAACACCAACTGTAATTCCCCATACGATCTTCAACCATGGTGCAGCTTCCTGTTCTTCCTGCGTAATACCATATGTGCAAAGTCCTGCCATCGCATTCGTGTTCGAATCCGAAGCTGTTACAAATGAAATAAATACAATAAATAAATAAAACGGAATAACAATTACTGCTAATGGAAGCTGTTCAAACACTTTATATACAACCGCTTCTGTCCCTTTGCTCAATAGAGTATCATACATTCCGGCTCCGTTCAACTCATAATAAATTGTTGCGGTAGAGAACAGTCCCATCCACACCGTACTGAAGATGGCCGGAATAATGAAGTTACATTTGATCGCATCTTTGATCGTATAACCTTTTAAGATCTTTCCAAGGAATACAGCTGTTACCGGTGTCCATGAAAGCCAGTTGCACCAGTAGAAGATCGGCCAGCTTCTTGCCCATGTATCTCCGAATACATCCCCTGACATCAGACTCATCGGAAGGAAATCCCTGACATATACGCCCCAGGATTCTACCGACATATTCAACATATAAGCGGTCGGTCCGAATACCAGAAGGAATGCAAATAATACCATGTATACTTTTGCATTGACAGATGACAGAATCTTAATTCCTTTCATGACTCCCGATACGCTGGAAATGATAAATGTCGTAACGATAACGATAATAACGATTCCCCACATAACAGCACCACTCTTTAATCCGGTAAGATTCTGGATTCCTCCTGCGATCGTAAGTGTTCCGGTTCCAAGTGACGCTGACATACCTGCTACCAGTGTCACCAGACAGATCACATCGACTACTCCATTATATTTCTTTACTTTTTCTCCCAATGCCGGTACCAGTGCAGATCCCATAGAATATGACTGTTTCATATTATAGAATACAAATGCAAATACCAGTGTTGCTACAGTATAGATTGCATATGGTGACCATGTCCATTCCAGGAACATCGTCTTCATTGCAAATATTGCTGCCCCTGGAGACGCTGCTTTTACGCCTTCAGATGCCGGTGGCGCATACAGATGATATAACGGTTCTGCACACGCCCAGAATAAGATTCCGGCTGCGATCGTGGTACAAAGTGTGATCCATACCAGATCCAGGAATTTCATCTTTGGATGTGCCTTACTTCCGCCAATCCTTACTTTTCCAAGCGGCGAAAAATATACAATAATAACTGTGATCACACACATTACCGTAACAATATTAAACGCCCACGAGAAATTATTTAAGATCCAGCCTGTAACTGCATTCAATCCCGCCAGGAATGCATCTCCGTTCACAAGGCTGACTACTACCATCGCGATCAATAACAACCACGGTGGAAAGAATACGGCTTTTCTTAATTTTAATTCTACTTTTTTCTCATTCACTGCTGCTGTCATAACTTTTCTCCTCTCTCTATCGTTATGTGCACTATCTTGGAACCGACTTCTCTCAGTATCTGTTCCAGTTCCTGTTCCTCCTTCTCTTTCATAATTCTCTTTGGAATCGTGAATACTTCCCGGTTCACCCGTAATACATAAAGTCTCCCGGAAATATACGCTTCCGTATTTTTATCCGTCATTTCAACAGATTGATTCTTATCTCCGTACTGGATCTTGTCTTTTTGTATCCTGACATTATAGCTGCCCTTTTCTCCTGCAATCTTTTTTGCTCTCTGCTTCCTGCTGAATGCCGGTACGTAAATGATATACAAAAGCAGCAGAACCATAACGCCCAGTAACACGATCCAGAAGAACTGCTGTGAGTCACGTATATATGCAATCAACGCACCCACACCGATCAGACTGATCACGCCTACATTTATATCTCTGAACTTCCCCTCTTTTTTGTAATCCAGACACAGAAGTGCCTCCTCTATCTCAGCCCCGGTAAGTTGATATTGAAACTTCAGCGCTCTCATCTCCTCTCTTTTATGATCCGGATCAATTCCGGTACGATTTCGTACATATCTCCGACCATCGGATAATGCGCGATCTCGAAGATCCTTGCCTCCGGATCTTCATTGATCGCAATAATATTTTTCGTGTTCTTCATACCTGCCATGAACTGTACTGTTCCCGATACGCCGCAGGTAATCATATAATCCGGACTCACGGTATTACCTGATAAGCCGATCTGCTCTTTCGGCAGCATCCAGCCTTTTTCGACAAGCGCTCGGCTGGATGCAAGCTTGCCGCCCAAAAGTCCTGCCAGCTCCCGTAACATCTCCAGATCTTCTTTTTTCTTCACACCGCGCCCGGCAACTACCAGTATCTTCTCTTCGGTAATCCCTTTTTCTGTTTTCTCTGCCTTCGACGATATGATTTCTATTTCTTTACTTTCTTTCTCTACTTTTTTGTTTACATATTCTGTGACATTCCGATCATTCTTATCCACCTTCTGCATGACTCCCGGTCTGACCGTTGCAAACTGTGGTCTGCTGAACTGTGTCACAATATCTGCCATAATATTTCCGCCAAATGCCGGTCTCGACTGGACAAGATTGCCTTCCTCATTGATTGCAAGGCCGGTGCAGTCTGCTGTAAGTCCGGTCTGGAATCTGACTGCCAGTCCCGGTGCCAGCGATCTGCCTTCGTATGTACCGCCTACCAGCACGATGGAAGGCTTCAGTTCTTCTATGCATTCCGCCATAATCCGCGTATATAACGGTGATTCATATTCATCTTCTGATTCATACAGATATGCTTTTTCAACCGGATAGCCTTTCAACGCTTCCCGGATTCTATCCATATCTTTTCCGATTCCTGCCACATAGACCGGATCTTTTGACACTTCGGACAACCTGACCGCTTCCCCGATCAGTTCTTCACTTGCTGTATGAAGTTCTCCTTTATAGCATTCCAGATATACCAGGATTCCGGACCATTCTTTTTTATCTGCTTCTATCATCGCCCATCCTCCTTCAGTAATTCATTCAGGACTTCCGCAATATACAGCGCAGCCTCATTCTTTTCCATACATAAGAGTTCCTGTTTGCTGGTCCGCTCCGGAGGATAGATCTTCTTTACTCTTGTCGCAGATCCCTTCAGTCCATAATGTTCCGGATTCTGATCTTCCAGATCTCCCATGGAGATCCGGTGGATCTCTTTTTTTCTTCCGCTGATCTTTAACTTAAGAGATGGCATTCTCGGCGGGAATCCGTCACGTTCTACGGACATAAGACACGGAAGTGTTACTTTCGCCGTCACTGTTCTGTGTTCCATACAATACTCAACCCCTAACGTATGCTCATCCAGAACATCTATTCCGGTCACCCAGTTCAGTCTCGGTATCTGCATCCATTCCGCGATCGCACCGCTTACCTGAGCGGTATCGCCATCTGTTGTCTGTCTTCCGCATAAGATCATATCATAATCATCTGCCGACTGTATCGCCTGCTTCAGTGTATAAGACGTTGCAAGCACGTCCGCTCCGGCAAATGCTTTGTCGCAGATCAGATATCCCTCATCTGCTCCCATTGCAAAGGCTTCCCGCAGGACCATCTCTGCTTTATCTGGTCCCATTGTAAATACATGCACTTCCCCGCCACATTGTTCTCTGATGCGGAGTGCTGCTTCCAATGCTGCAAGATCATATACGTTTACAATTGCCTGCAGACCCGAACGGATCATTACACCGGTCTTTTTATCCATATCTCCCTGCGAAGTTGCCGGGACCTGTTTCATACATACTGCAATTTTCATACGCATTCCACTTCCTAACCCAGTATATTTCCCTGATTCAGTCTGCCTTCTATATCCAGATGCGCCTTTAACTTTCTGCACAATTCCTGATAATCTTCCGGAACGCAGGCACCTAATATCTGACGTTTTAACTTGCCGACGCCGTGTTCTCCCGACAGGACTCCATGTAAGTCTCTGGTACGTTCCGCCCATTTTCTAATGAGTCCGATGCCCTTTTCATATGCTTCATAATCCTCCGGCAGGATATTCACATGCAGATGATTCTCCAGTGCATGTCCGAAGATACAACCTTCCAGACCAGCCTGGCTCATGTCTTCTTCATACTGTTCCAGCAGATCTTTAAATGTCTGCTCACCGATCACCATATCTGTTCCCAGCTTCGTGATCCGTTCATCTTTTCTTCTCTGTTCTTCGATATAAAGGTTCGCCGTCTCAGCTGCCGCATGGCGGAATGCATGAAGCTTCTCCACTTCTGTCTCTCCGGACAGTGCCCATGCCTGATCCGGATCGCTTCCACACTCCATGGCAGCTTCCATCAGACTTTCGGCGATTACTTCAATTCCTTCTTCACTTCCCTGAAGTTCCGTGTAAACCAGTGCCTGAATATTCTCTTCAATATCCGGCAGTTCTTTGATCTTTGTCATCGTCTCTTTTCTGGCTTCGATCAGATCCATACTTCTGCGGTCCATATACTCCACTGCTGCAATCTTTGCATCTTCCGCTTCCGGCAATTCGCTGCGAAGCATATCTACAAATCCTGCGGCACCGTCTTTTTCCTCAAAGAAGAAGACAATTCCCCAGACAGCTTCCGGTTTTGGGATTACTTTCAATGTGATTCTGGTGATGATTCCCGTAATTCCTTCTTTTCCAAGAACCATATCCAGTGCAGCAATCGTCTCTCCCGGCAGGATTTCTTCTTCCTGTCCTCTGGAAATCTCTCTTACATTGCCTGCACCATCGATCAGACGGATATTTTCTATATAATTCTCTGTCTCCCCGTACAACATGTGGCTGATTCCCTGCGCACCCGAAGCTGCGATTCCACCGATCGATGCCGATGTCTCTGTCGGATCCGGCGGCCAGAACAGATGCTCTTTCCGGAATCTTGCTGTAATTTCTTTTCTAAGCTCCATAAGATTGATCCCCGGCTCTACTGTGATCCGTCCGGTTCCGTCTGCTTCCACCGAATGTTCAATTACTTTATTCATATGAGACAGATTTAAAATATGACCGCCCATCGGAACACCGGCTCCTGCAATTCCTGTCTTTGCTCCCTGGATCGTCACCGGTACCTGCTCTTCTTTCATCTGTTCTAATATAGCAAGTATCTCTTCTTCTGATTCCGGGAACGAAATGCTGTCCGCATGACCTTTATATTTCGATTCGTCTATCAGATATTCTTCATATTTTTCTTCCATCTGATAAATGGTTGCTGCCATATCTTCCGCCTCCTTACGTGTAATGATTTTTTTATTACGATTTTTCTAATATTTTATTCAACGCCTCGATGAATGGTTTAAAATCTTCTACAATTACCACATCGGCATTCTTCATGATCGGCGCATGTTCATCGGTATTAACCGCTGCTATAAATTTACTCTTTTCAATTCCCGCATAGAATGCTGCCGCACCGGACACACCTGCCGTAATACAGATCTCCGGATTCGTCATTGCTCCGGATACACCGATCAGGTGATTCATCGGAAGCCATGCATTCATTGCCGCCGGACGGCTGACACCCACCTGACCGCCGGTCTTATCAGCAAGTTCCTGTAAAATCTCAATATTTTCCTTTTTCGAGATTCCCCGTCCTGCCGCGATCAATACTTTGACCTCTTCCAGGCCTTCTTCCTGATCCTCCGGTTCAAAGCTTCGTTCTATAATATAAGCTTCATTCCCGCCACACTTATGTACTTCTGTAATCTGCATCTGTCCCGGATGCAGATCTACCTTCGCAAGTCCTTTTGCCATACTGATACAATACGGACCTCTTTTCATCCGGAATATTGCTTCCATATGATTGGAATAAACCATCTTACCGGCTTTTATCCCATCTTCTGTTCCATTCTCTATCATAATGCTGCTGACCGCCGTAAGAGAGCTGCCGTTAATTCTTGCTGCCAGTCTGACTGCCAGTTCTTCTCCTGAATAATCACTTCCAAAGATATATACAGCTTCCGGTTCTGCAAGCTCTTCCAATTCCTTCAAAACATTCTCCGGCACATATTCTTCTGCTGTCAGCACACTTACGTTCTCTGTAAGCTTTCCTTCCAGCTGTTCTGCATATGCTTCATCTTTGCAGTACAGATAAGTAATCCCTTCTTCTGCTTCTGACAGATACGCTTCTTTGAACGCTTCCATCTCCTGCATTAGCTTCTGACAGTTCTGCAAGTATCCATTCAATACAAAATGATATCTCATAATTCTTCCAGCCTGCCTTTCAGATAATTTTCGTAAAATTCTGCCGCTTTCTCTTCCGGTGTCCCGCCTTCGATCACCTTCGCCTCCCGGCTGTGTTCTACCACGTGCAGATCTATAAGTTCTACTCCGGAATCTTCTGCTTTCTCAGAAAATTCTGTTACGTATTCGATCGGCCGTTTTCCGCGGCTCATCTTATCTTTTAATGTTGGAACTCTTAAGTATGCACACGGCGCATTTCCCACAGCAAGTACGCACGGTGTCTTTACCGTCCAGATACGCTTTCCGTCTGCCGTCTCACTGATAACTTTCAGATGTTCTTCATCCACCGGCTCCATCCCGACTACCTGCGTAATACATGGCCATCCAAGCTTTTCTGCCGTCAGATACGGTGTCTTCCGGTTATTTCCATCCGAACTTCCGGTTCCCATGACGATCACATCCTGCATCTGTCCTTTTTGTACATAAGATGCAACAATATCTGCAATTTCTTCCGGCACGAATACCTTATCTTCTTCTGCTTCTGCCCTGACTGCATGTTCAAAACCAAGTGCGTATAACGTCTTCAGGAAATTTTCATGCTTCTTCTTTCCGACCGTCAATGCATTCAGTTCATATACGACGCCAAAGCCTTCTGATAAATCAGAAAGCTTCAGCATCATCTCCAGGGCACCTTCGTCATAACAATTCCACAATAATTTTACATACCCAGTATCTATATGTAACTGTTCATCTGGTGTCCAGTCTTCGTCTGCCACCAGATCATAATCTGATACAACTTTAAAACACCCTAATATTTTCATAAGCCATTATTTTCTCAGAGGAATCAGTGTTCCCATGTTCATAATACCGTTTGGATCAAATGCCTGCTTTAATGTTTTCAGCATGTAGTATGATGAGCCATACTCCTGTGGAGCATATTTTGCTCTTGCTTTTCCAAGTCCATGATGATGTACGATAGATCCGCCGTATTTGATAACCTGCTCGCAGATGATCTGGTTGATTCTGTCATGGTATTTGTTGATCTCTTCTTCTGGTGCACAGTCAACTACGTTGTAGTAGTATACGAAATACATATTTGTTCCGTTAATGTAGCTGTGTGAAGAATGTCCACCCATTAATGTCATATCCGGTACTTCTGCAAGAATTCTGTCGCAGGCTGTCTTGTAGATCTCATAAATGTTATCCCAGCTTCCGGAAACTTCTGTTGTGATACCGATATTGTGTGTAGCTTTGATCTCTTCTCTTTCCTGAGCAATCTGTTCTGGTCCCCAGTTCAGTCCGCTGTACCATTTCTCGATGAGCTTAGGATCTACTTCTTCAAGTTCAGGATGTTTGTACATCATTTCCTTGATTCCTTCTTCGATTGCTTTTGTGATGTTAGCCGGTCCTTCTGCCATCCAGATCAGGATTGCTTTATCTTCTTCCAGCCATGAGCTGAAGTGCTGCTGAGCATCCGGTGCATCATAAAGTCTTGCGAATGATGGTCTGTATCCAGCAACCATAACTTCACGTAAGCAGTCAAATCCAAGTTTCATCTGGTCATTGTCCAGTTTGAATCCGATGTAACGGTTGTTTTCCGGCTGCCATTTGAAGAGTTTTAATGTAACTTCTGTGATGAAGCAGAGAGCTCCTTCATTTCCACAGATGATGTGTCTGATGTCCGGTCCTGCTGCACGTCTTGGTACATTCTTGATTCTGCAGATCTTTCCGTTCGGGAATACTGCTTCCATACCAACGATCATGTCTTCGATTCCACCATATAATGTAGAGAACTGTCCGATACTTCTTGTAGCTACCAGTCCACCGATCTGTGCAAGTGGTTTTGACTGTGGAGAGTGTCCTGTTGTCAGTCCTCTTTCTCTTAACATATCGTCAAGATCCTGAAGAGGTACTCCACACTGGCATGTTACCTGCATGTTATATTCATCTACTTTTAATACTTTGTTCATCATAGATCCGTCGATAACTACAGAATCTTTTAATGCTGTCTCAAGTCCGCCTTCAATTGCAGAGTGTCCTGTTCTTGGTACAACGTTGATCTCATTGTCATTTGCAAATGTAAGAACTTCTGATACCTGCTCCGGTGTCTTTACATATACAACTGCTGCCGGAATTGGCTGTGTGTATACTTCACATACCTGTTCATATTTTCTATATCTGTCAATACTGCTGTCTTTTAATACCTGTTCATCTGTGATTACCTGTTCCTCACCAAGAATCTTTACTAATCCTTCTACGATCTGTTCTCTTGAAATAATTGCCATTTTATAAAACTCCTTTCAAACTTCCCTTTATATAGATGTTCTTCTTCCTTCTGACCGATGAGCCTCTATAAAACCAGATCTGTGCGCACCTGTTCTGATCTTATAGAAGTTATTGCATGCTTTGGCACAAAAAAAAGAGAAAAGAAACCTGTCAGGAGACATACTCTGTCTCTCAGGTTACTTTTCTCTTAAAATCTCTTCGGTAACTGATTTTAGTATAATGCCTTGGGTATCGGATTGTCAATTGTGCAGTATTGATGTTTTTAGCGCGTTGTTTTTATGCACATTGTACAGTTTATTATTTTTTTCTTATTTTTAATTGACTTTTTATACAAAAGACGGTATAGTCGAATCAGTTACAAGAGTATGAGAGAAGTAACGCCGCCGGGCATTACTTTTCTCTTTTTTTGTTATATGACATTCTATATCATATGATGACTGCAGCATCATATTGTGTTATGTCTGATCGTTATATAAGATGTATAAACAAAAAGATTATAACAGAAGATACGCACGTTATAACATATGTCATAATGCTATTTATTGGAGGGAAAACATGAACAAATCTTTTATTAAAAAATACGGCACGCTGTTACTTCTGGCGGCCGGAGCCGGAATCATCTTCCAGCTTCCTTATATTCGTGAGACATTTTATGTACCTATTCAGAATGCGATGAATCTGACAGACGCTCAGATGGGTATGTTATCATCCGGATATGCAACAATGGCAACTTTCTCTTACTTTGTCGGCGGTATTGTCGCAGATAAATTCTCTGCACGTAAGCTGCTTGCATTTTCATTCATTGCAACCGGTATCCTCGGATTATGGTTCTCAACCTTCCCGGGATACAACATCAGCCGCCTGATCTTCGTATTAATGGGTGTATCTACTGTTATTACATACTGGTCAGCTTGTATCAAAGCAACACGTTTACTTGGTGACAGCAGTGAACAGGGACGTCTGTTCGGTCTGCAGGAAGGTTTACGTGGAGTTATCAATGCCGCAGTTGTATTCGTAATGTCTGCCGCATTCGCTCATTATACAAATGAAGTTGCCGGTGCTGCAGCTGCAATCCGTATCTGTGCCGGTACACTGATCGTTCTTGGTATTCTTCACTACATCGTAATCGAAGATACCAAATCAGAAAAGACAGAATCTATCGCAACTGTAACAAAAGGTATGTTTAAATGCTTGCTGATCCCTAGAGTATGGGTTCTGATCGGTATTATCTTTACCGCTTACAGTGTATATGGATTAATTGGTTATGTTACAACATTTGCACAGCGTTTCTTCGGAATGACTGCTGCAACAGCTGCTACCCTTGGCGGTGTACGTTACCTGCTTCAGGGCGCAGGCGGAATCGTTGGTGGATTCCTTGCTGATAAATTCTCACGTGCGAAAGTTATCGCTGTAGGATGTGTCGGACTTGCTGTTTCTTTTGCAGCTTATGTCTTCATCCCTGGAAATGCATCTGCACTCGGTGTTGTTATTGCAAACTTCTTCATCGGACTGGTATTCATCTATGCCGTAAGAAGTCAGTACTTTGCAATCCAGGATGACGCAGGTATCCCGATTGAATTAAGCGGACGTGTATCAGGTATCACATCTGCAATCGGATATCTTCCAGATGTATTCATGTACACATTAGTTGGCAGCTGGATGGACAGTTACGGAAGAACAGGATTCAACATGACATGGATCTACGC
>ERZ1026852.1318-NODE-1318-length-13498-cov-8.679313_pt1 | contig 13498 bp, 11 predicted proteins | sample MGYA00380156_ERZ1026852 | MGnify/ENA primary metagenome ERZ1026852 (study PRJEB33269, sample SAMEA4719792) | human gut metagenome | biome: human-associated habitat; feature: organic feature; material: feces | place: Cameroon | collected 2013-10 ...
TTTTTGCTCATTATATCATGTATTTGGCATTTGTAAAAGCTTTTTTTCTCAAAAAGCGTTAAAAAAGCGGTAAAAGTCATTGTTACCTGCTTTTCACCCTAACATTCCGCCCAGTGTCCCCCCTGCCACGCACAATACCATGGTAGTCCAAAAGGAATTGCCCAATGCGGTCTCCGGTGTCCTGATCAGCACTGACACCACCGCCAGGATCACAAAATATGCCGCTCCCACGAAAGCTCCCCATAGGAATTTCTGCTTTTCCATTCTTTTCCCCGCCAAAAGCCCCGCCGTAAAAGTAGTGGCTACATAGATGGCGGAAATTGCAATCGTCACTATACCTTCCGTCAGATGCAGTTTATACAATAAAAGTGCCAACAGACATAGAAGCAGCAATGTCAGCACATAAGATACCAGCAGGCATTTCGCCAGTGCCAGTACCGGAATGCCTTCTTTTCCTTCTCCTCTTTTTTCCATGTCATCCCTCCTTTTACCTATGTAAAATGTATATTCAAAGTCTTCGGAAAACTTGACAACTATTCCTGTCCTATTGTATATTGTTGCTTAATAACACATAAATAAGGCATAAGCCTGCTATTTTATTTTAAGAAGGAGTGAACTTTTTTGGATACCTCTGGTGTCATACAACTGATTTCTATTATTGTTCTTATTTTTCTGTCCGGCTTTTTCTCTTCCGCCGAGACTGCACTGTCCACGGTGAACCGTGTGCGAATGCGTTCTTTGGAGGAGGAAGGCAACAAGCGTGCTGCACGCGTCAATAAAATTCTGGATAATTACAGTAAAATGATCAGTACCATTCTGATCGGTAATAACATTGTAAATCTGACGGCATCTTCCCTTGCAACAACTTTAGCTATGCGCATTAATCTGGCTGTAGGTATCGCAACCGGTATTTTAACTATTGTCGTATTACTCTGCGGTGAGATCGTACCGAAGACCTGGGCGGTTCTGTGTTCTGAAAAGCTGGCACTGTCCTACTGTAATATCATATACCTGCTGATGCAGGTACTCACACCGGTTATTATCGTGGTAGACCTGCTCTCCCATGGCATTATGAAACTGTTACATATTGATCCGAATAAAAAAGCCAGTGCCATGACAGAAAGTGAACTGAAGACCTATGTAGATGTCAGCCACGAGGATGGCGTCATTGAATCCGAAGAGCGAAAGCTGATCTACAATGTGTTTGATTTTTCCGATGCTCATGCCAAGGACATCATGATCCCCAGGATCAATATGGTAACGGTCAGTCTTGATGCTACCTATGATGATGTACTTGCAGTGTTCCGGGATTCCATGTACACACGACTTCCGGTCTATGAGGATGATAAAGACAATATTATCGGTCTCATCAACATCAAGGACTTTATCCTGACGGAGGATCAGAGTGCTTTCCATGTAGGAAATATCTTAAGAGATGCTTATTATACTTACGAATATAAAAAGATTGCCGATCTGATGTACGAGATGCGGGAAAAGACCACGAATGTCTCTTTCGTATTAAATGAGTACGGTGCTACCGTAGGTATGATCACTTTAGAGGACTTACTGGAAGAAATCGTCGGTGAGATCCGTGACGAATATGATGAGGATGAAGAAGAACTGATCCAGAAGATGTCCGACGACACTTATCTGGTAGAAGGCAGCATGAAACTGGACGATATTAACGATGCTCTCGGTACCGATCTGACCAGTGAAGACTATGATTCCATTGGCGGTCTGATCATCGACTGTCTGGATCGTCTGCCGGAGGACGGTGAGGAAGTCACCCTGGAAAACGGTATTCATCTGAAAGTACAGGGCATCGACCAGAATCGTATTGTAAAGGTATTGATGACGATACCGGAAGTTCCCGAAGAACACGATACCGGCACCGCCGAGATTTCGGAAGATCACGAATAGCACACAGACAAAGCTTTCTTCTTTGTTGGTCCCTGGGTAATGAAAGGAAAAATGATGTCACAGGATAAAAATACAGAAAACAAGAAAACAAAAATGACTTCCAAACAGATCTTCGCGATCGCAGGAATCGTTGTGCTGGTGCTGTTGTATGTCGTAACACTGTTAGCAGCGATCTTCGACAGTTCCGCCAGCCACGCACTGTTCGCCACCTGCCTGTTAGCCACGGTAGCCATTCCTCTTCTCATTTGGATCTACACCTGGATGTTCGGGAAGCTGACGAACCGCTCCACCTTCGCAGATTTCCATCCGGAAGATAAGAATAAAGACAAGTAAATTGAAAGTTACGCGAGCAATGAGCCGCGCATAGGCAAAATAAGAACCGTGATTGGGAGCTTGCTCACAAATCACGGTTTTTACTTTTGCCGTGATGCGGCGAACGCCGCGATATGAAATAAGATTGGCAGCGTTTTTGCTGACAATCTTATGAATAGCGTGGCTCATTGCGGATGCCATCTGCCACCCGGGGAGATCTGTTTGTATTAAAAACACCATTTTCTGCTAAAAAAATACAAAAACATGAGATTTTGCCATATAAAAAGCTGTTATTTTCGCTGAGCGTGCAAAATGAAGAAATTCCGTACAAAAATTCCTGATTTAGAAGTTTTTTTGTACGGATTTTGCTATTTTGATGCGATTTTCACCAAAGCAATAGAAAGAGGGCTACGGGGCTGTTTCGCTAACTCCCTGCTTAGTAGGGCAAGCATATTACTGCCCTGAAAGTGCTTTTAGAAATCCAAGCAGTATTTTTATTGAAGAATTCATGAAAACGTTCTGACAATTACCGCTTCGGCATAGGATGCTTCCATTCCGGCAGTAAATATCAGTCACTATAAAAGAAAATCACTTCAAACTTACTGCTTATACAGCACAAAATAGATTTCAGGCGGTAAAGATCGGAACAGCAAAACCAAAATACCACCCGGGAAGACAACAAAGTCATCCGGGTGGTATTTCACTAACTCTCAATTTATTTCTCTTCCACCGGAATCTGCTCCAGATTCTCCACAGGCTCCAGGATCTCATTACTGCGGATGTCAATGATAGGTCCGCCGGTACCTTCGATGTATTCTCTGGTAATGGTGACTCTTCCGATATTGTCATCCTTGGGGATCTCGTACATGATATCCAGCATGAAATCCTCAATAATGGAACGCAGGGCTCTGGCGCCGGTGTCACGTTTCATGGCCTTTTCGGCAATGGCATCCAGGGCATCGTCCGTGAACTCCAGTTTCACTTCATCCAGTTCCAGGAGCTTTTGATACTGTTTCAAAATGGCATTCTTCGGCTCTTTCAGGATCTTCACCAGCATCTCCTTGCTCAGTCCCTGCAGAGTACAGATGATAGGCAGTCGTCCAATGAACTCCGGGATCATGCCGAACTTACGGATATCCTCTACGGTCACCTTAGATAAGATATCGGTATCTTTATCGTATTTGTCCTTCAGTTCGGAATTAAAACCGATGGATGCGGTCTTGGTCAGGCGCTCCTTGATGATCTCATCCAGATCCGGGAATGCACCGCCGCAGATAAACAGGATATTGCGGGTGTTCACCGTAGCCAGGGGCACCATGGCATTTTTGCTATTGGCACCGACCGGTACTTCCACCTCGGCACCCTCCAATAATTTCAACATGCCCTGCTGTACACTTTCACCGCTGACATCCCGGGAATTGGTATTTTTCTTCTTGGCGATCTTATCGATCTCATCAATAAAGATAATACCTTTCTCCGCTTTCTCTACATCGTTACCTGCGGCTGCCAGCAGCTTGGATACTACGCTCTCGATATCATCACCGATATATCCGGCCTCCGTCAGTGACGTAGCATCGGCGATCGCCAGAGGCACATCCAGCAGTTTCGCCAGTGTTTTAACTAAATAAGTCTTACCGGAACCGGTGGGACCGATCATAAGGATATTGGACTTCTCGATCTCGATCTCATCCATGGTATCAGTCGCAACTCGCTTATAATGGTTGTATACTGCGACAGAGATAACCTTCTTGGCTTTTTCCTGTCCCACTACATATTCATCCAGGCTTGCCTTGATCTTATGAGGTGCCGGAATATCTTTGATGTTGAATACAGGTTTGGGACCTTCAGCTTTCTTTTTCTTCTTGAGTTTCTGCTTGTTGGGGATGCCGCCGTCTCCCTGGAGGTCTGCCAGATTCACAAAGCTGATGTTGGGGAATCCGTTCTGTCCGCCGAACTGGTTCAGATCGCCCGGATTATTCAACATGCCCTGGTAGTCGAACTGGCTTACAGTCTCCATAGTCTTGTGCATGCAGTCATCGCAAATGCAGATATGATTAGGCAGCTTGAACATTCTGCCGGCTTTGCTCTCCGGTCTGCGGCAGATGAAGCAGACATCCTCGTACTCGCTGCTATCCTTTTTGTCCTCTGACTTTTTCTCAGCGGAATTTTCACCCGCAGTATCCGCTACCTGTGTGTTCTCGCTATTTTTTTCGTTATCTTTTTTTTCGTTCAGAGTGGTCTCTGTTTTCTCTTCCTCAGGAATCACTTCTCTATAATCATCATTGTAATTATCTGTCATGTTATTCTCCTCTTTGTCTATTGCGCAGTGCTTATCTCGGTATCACTTCGTGCTACCTCGATATCCGGGCTTCGCCCTACACGTATCGTGCCTTACGTAATCCCGCCTGCAAGCAGTCGGTTTTCGTAATCCACTATTCCTTGCTGCTTTCTTCTCGCAGTGCTTATCTCGGTATCACTTCGTGCTACCTCGATATCCGGGCTTCGCCCTACACGTATCGTGCCTTACGTAATCCCGCCTGCAAGCAGTCGGTTTTCGTAATCCACTATTCCTTGCTGCTTTCTTCTCGCAGTGCTTATCTCGGTATCACTTCGTGCCACCTCGATATCCGGGCTTCGCCCTACACGTATCGTGTCTTACGTAATCCCGTCTGCAAGCAGTCGGTTTTCGTAATCCACGATCCTTGCACTGCTCATGCCTACGCTTATTATATCTAATTCGAATGACTGCTACAAGTGAAGTTTTTCTAAACAAAATCCCCGGGAGATTCAGACGATCTTCCGGGGGTTTTCTATCTTTCCAATATTCGGTATTGGGAACCGCTATATTTATTTTTTATCTGCAGGTCTGCTGCCCAGTGTCAGATTCAGTTCGATAGATACATATTCACCATTCTGAGGTCTCTGTACCGTTATGGTTGCGGAATCACCGGCTGCATAGTACTGTAATGTCTTCTGAAGATCAGAGTAGGACGAGATGCTGCTGCCGTCGAATTTAGTAATGATATCACCTTTCATGATACCGGCATTCGCTGCTGCACTGCCTTCCTCTACGGATACTACATAGATGCCTTCCGGCATGTTGTACATCTGAGAGATCTGGGAAGTTACTTCCTGCAGAGAGATGCCGATGTAACCGACTTCATCCTCAGCTACTTTGGTTCTGGTCTGACGCTCCATCAGGTCTGCAATGATGGGACTTGCAGAAGTGATAGGGATTGCATAACCCATACCTTCTACGGTAGTACCACCGATCTTGTTGGAGTTGATACCGATGACCTCACCGTTCATGTTCAACAGTGCACCGCCGGAATTACCGGGGTTGATGGCTGCGTTGGTCTGGATGAAAGTACCGGTAGCACCGTTCTCCAGAGTGATCTCACGATTCAGGGCACTTACGATACCGTTGGTAACGGACTGGCCGTATCCAAGAGCATTACCAATGGCAATCACCGGCTCACCAAGCTTCAGGTCATCACTGCTGCCCAAAGTAGCAACGGTAATGGCATTCTTGGTATCATCGCTCAGATCATTTAAAGATACTGCGATCACTGCCAGATCCATATCGGAATCCAGTCCTTTGACTTGTGCCTGTGCTTCACTGCCGTCGATAAAAGTAACGGTCAGCGTATCTGCGCTCTCTACTACGTGGTTGTTAGATACGATCAGCAGTTCATCATCCGTCTTGCCTACAATGATACCGGAACCGCTGGCTGCTTCTTCCTGTGTATACTGCTGTCCGAAGACATTTGCTGTCTCAGTAAAGTTATTCACAATCGATACCATGGCAGGCATAACCTTCTCCACCACATCAGATACATCAGACTCTACATAAGTAACGTTGGTCGCAAGCTGCGGTGTACTCTGGCTGCTCTCTGTTGCAGCTTCGGAAGTGACCTCATCTACCACTGCGGTATCCGTACCGGTCTTAAGCATCCCGGTACCCTGCTGTACCGCATAGAAACCGATACCGGCAAACAATCCGAAGAAAAGTCCCAGACTGACACTTACCACGGCTTTCCGGAAATAACCTCCATGCTTTTTGGGGTTCTTAGGTTCTGTATTGTTACCGGTGCTTCCGCCCATCTGGTATGTGGTGTAACCGTTTGCACTTCCCGCAGCGCTTACTCCGCTGAATGTACCGGTTGTATTTTTATCTCCGGTTTCATAACCGGAAAAATTATCATTCTCGTACATAATGTTTCCTCCTATCCTATCTGTAAGTGAGAAATTTTTTACTATTTCCATTTCTTCCTCTCACCTTATGAACATAGTATATCCACCAAATGTGACCGAATTGTGATAACTTTCTGAAGCAATTATGAAAGATCAAAAAAACCGAAGAAGTTTTCACCTCTCCGGATTTTTCTTGTTATTCCACCGTAACGGATTTTGCCAGGTTTCTCGGCTTATCCACATCACAGCCACGTCCCACTGCCACATAGTAAGCAAACAGCTGCAACGGAATGATCGCCAGGGAATTGGTAAAGTACGGATTCGTCTCGGGAATGTATACCACATAATCCGCTGCCTTCTCGATGGCTTTGTTGCCCTCGATGGTAACCGCCATGACAAAAGCACCTCTTGCCTTTACCTCTACCATATTACTGATGGTCTTCTGGAACAGAGCCGGCTGGGTTGCCAAAGCCACTACCAGGGTGCCATCTTCGATCAGGGAAATGGTGCCATGCTTCAGTTCTCCGGCTGCATAAGCCTCGGAATGAATATAGGAGATCTCTTTTAACTTCAGGGATCCCTCCAGGGAAATCGCATAGTCGATACCACGTCCGATGAAGAAGATATCTCTCGCTCCCACATAACGGTTGGCGAAATGCTGGATCTTCTGCTTCTGGCCCAGAAGCAGCTCGATCTGATCCGGCAGGCATCTTAAATCTGTCAGCATACTCTGGAACTTCTCCTGGTCAATGGTTCCACGCACCTTGGCGAACTTCATAGCCAGCATGTAAAGTGCGGTCAGCTGTGCACTGTAAGCCTTGGTCGTTGCAACGGCGATCTCGGGACCTGCCCAGGTGTACATAACACTGTCCGCTTCTCTGGCGATGGAGCTGCCGACGACATTGACAATACCCAGTACCTTGAAGCCCTTTGCCTTGGATTCCCGCAGAGCTGCCAGCGTATCCGCAGTCTCACCGGACTGGCTGATGACGATGACCATATTGCCCTTCTGCAGGATGGGATCACGATAACGGAATTCGCTGGCTACATCCACCTCTACCGGGATTCTTGCCAGACCTTCAATGACATATTTTGCGGTAACACCGGTGTGATATGCGGAACCGCAGGCCACGATATGGATCTTTGTGATCTCCTGAATCTCCTCATCGCTCATATTCAGTTCTTCGATGACGATATCATTATCCTTGATACGGGGAGAAATGGTATCGTTGATCGTCTTCGGCTGTTCGTAGATCTCTTTCAGCATGAAATGCTCATAGCCGCCCTTTTCCGCAGCATTGGCATCCCAGTCGATGGTCACGGGGGTTTTCGTGATCTCTTCTTCGTCCACTGAGAAGAACCTAAGACCGTCTTCCTTCAGTTCCACCACTTCCTGATTATCTACATAATATACGGTTCTGGTATATTTCAGAATTGCGGGAACATCAGATGCGATAAAGCTGCCGCTCTCACTCTTGCCTACGATCAGAGGACTGTCTTTGCGGGCAGCGAAGATCTTATCCGGCTGATCGGCAAACATGATACCCAGCGCATAGGAGCCCTCTACACGATGCAATACCTTAGTGATCGCTTCCAGGGGATTTCCCTTATAATAGTAGTCTAACAGATGCGCCAGTACCTCGGTATCGGTCTCAGAGATGAACTGATACCCCTTATCCTGCATCTTTTTCTTCAGTGGAATATAGTTCTCAATGATTCCATTATGTACTACAGCAATGGTACCGGCGTTATTCATATGGGGATGGGAATTGATATCACTGGGAGCACCGTGGGTTGCCCAACGGGTATGCCCGATACCGGCGGTTCCCTTCATAGCCTCGCCTCCATGTGTCAGGTTTTCCAGAACCTTAAGTCTCCCGACAGCCTTTTTGGTGTTGATCTTCTCCCCATCAAAAATAGCCATACCCGCGGAATCATATCCACGGTATTCCAGTTTGGACAGACCGTCTAAAATGATCGGCGCTGCCTGTTCTGTTCCAATATATCCTACGATACCACACATAGTCATACATCCTTTCTGTTCTGTTTCCAGTATTCTTTGTTGGAAGTAAAAGCAAGGACCCATTTTCCGGGGAGCCTGCGATAGTTCTTACCTAATAGATAACCTGCATATTTACAGGCACATTGTATATAAAAATGGGGCAACTTGCCGGACATATGATTTTTCCGCAAATATGCTGTCACATCTTTCACCATTCGTTTTCCCTCGGACTCCGAAGGATATGCTGCGAAGACTTCCGGATGTTCTGCCTGGGATACCCCCAGGTCAAAATTCCTGTGGAACTGCTGTCCATTGGTATAATTATGGGAATGGACCACCCGGGCATCCGCCGCATAAGCGATCGCGTAACCCGCTTCCACCGCTTTCGCCGCATAGATCATATCTTCATTAAATATGGTATGTTTTACGAATCCACCCAGTTCCTCATAGATCCCCCGTCGGTATGCCGCACACACATTGGAGCAGAAAAATGTCTTGATCCCCAATGTCTTAAGATCTTCTGCGGATTTGATCCGTGACTGTGCCGGATAATTAAAGTCCCTGGTATAACATTCCACCGGTGCACAATCTTCTCTCGGCAGCTGTCTTGCATAGGATACCGCCACCTGATCCCGCAGCGGTTCCGTCAGTTGTTCGATCAGATTGTCATCTGCCGGCATAGCATCCTGGGTCATCATGACAAAAATATCTGCGGAAGATTTTTTCACACCCATACGTCTGGTGCCGCCATGATCAAATTCTCTTTTGGAGACATGATATACTTTCATATTCTGATATTTCTCCAAAAATATGGTCCCATAGATCAGCTGCTCAAAATATTTTTCCTCGGTGTTCAGGAGGATCACTTCATGTATCGGCACGCTCTGACTATCAAGCTTATCTAATAATGTAAATAGTTCTTTCCCCGGCTTATACAGGGGAATGATCACATCGATCTCCATTGCAGAGCGCTCCTTACTTTCCCAATCTCTGGTCTATTATACTTTATCCCCGTCTGTTACACAAGACTTTTTCATATGACACGAGGGAGCTCCGGTGCTCTCCGGAAGACTCCCTCGTCAATTCCTTTTCTTATTTATTCAGATAAGGTGCCGTATCGGATGCAATCTTTCTACTGTATTCCTTTACACTGTCGGTTACGGTGTAGTTCGCATCATCAAATAGGAACTGATGCAGCCATACGACGTTACTCTCCAGATCCATAGGTACTACACTGCTTCCCTTTGCACCGATGTTACCGGTGGCACGCATGGTCTCTTCAGGGAAGCCTCCCTCGTCCACAATACGATATTTTGTGATGTTAGCCAGCAGATCCAGAATATCCTTGGAATCCAGGCTGGTGTAAACATCATCGATGGCACTGTTAAATACCTTGGACAGAGTATCGTAATCGGCCTTCTTCGCCTGATCTTCAATCGCCTGAATTACTTCACGCTGTCGTGCGGCACGCTTGAAATCATTACCTGCGGTATAACGGATACGGCAGTAAGCCGTCGCCTGCAGACCGTTTAGCAGCTGTACTCCGGTCTCTGTTACCGGTGTGTAGTCACATTTTAAGACCTCTGCAATACCGATCTGATAGTTATTGATATGCTTGATTTCCTCGGAGTCCACATCGATATAGACACCGCCCAGACCGTCAATCACTTCACTCAGTCCCTTATAGCCTACGGTTACAAAGTTCGTAATATCCATATCCAGATTCATGTTTAACATCTTAACTGCCTGCTCCGCTCCGCCATAGGAATAAGCCGCGTTACACTTCTGATAGGAGTCCGTGCCGATGTTCAGATACGTATCACGATATACACTGACCAGTTTGATATCGCCGGTATCCATATTGATGCTGGCAATCATAATACTGTCGCTTCGGCTGCCCTTGTACAGCTGGCTGTCCTTCGTCGCATCCACACCGAACAGTGCAATGTTCATATACCCCTTCATTGCTTCGTCCTGTTGTACTTCTTCCGGAATCCGGAGTTCTTCCGTCTCTAATACCGTTACCTTGGGGCCTTCATTATTTGTGTGGGTCATTACCAGATACAGTACTGCTACCATGATCAGGATAACCGCGATCTCTACACCGAAGATGATAACCTTTCTTCTCTTCTTGGCAGCACGCTGCTTGGCAGATACTCTCTTCTGTCCGTTGCCGGATGTTGTCCTCTGTCCGTTGCCGGCAGGTCGCTGTCCCACAGGTCGCTGTCCCACAGGTCTCTGTCCATTTCCGGAAGGTCTTCTTCCGCTTCCGGCTGGTCTCTGTCCATTGCCGCCATTGTAGTTAGAATTTGTTGCCATCTTGTCTTCTCCTTGTGTTAATAAGCATTTTTATTGATAAATCCTGTGAAAAATGTCATAAGAATGATCTTAATGTCAAACCCGAGGGTCCAGTTCTCAATGTAATAAATATCATACTCGATCCGCTTCTTGATGGAAGAATCACCACGCAGGCCGTTGACCTGTGCCCATCCCGTGAGGCCCGGCCTCACCTGATGTTTTACCATATATCTCGGGATCTCTTCCTTGAACTTTTCCACGAACTGAGGGCGCTCCGGTCTCGGTCCCACCAGGCTCATATCTCCTCTCAGGATGTTGAACAGCTGCGGAAGTTCATCAATGCTGGTTCGTCTTAAGATCTTGCCGATTCCGGTGACTCTGGGATCGTTTCGCACCGTCCAGCCCTTTTTCTCCTCCGCTGCAGTCTGCATTGCCATACTGCGGAATTTGTACATATAAAATGATTTATTATGAAGTCCTACCCGTTCCTGCTTGAAGATCACAGGTCCCGGACTGGAACATTTTACCAGAATTGCCGACAACAGCATGATCGGTGACGTAATGATGATGCCGAACAGGGAGCCGACAATATCCATGGCTCTCTTGATCATCATATTTCCGGTGTTGGTCAGCGGCACATACCGAATATTGATCACCGGAAGTCCCATGAGATCCTCCGTGTAAGGTCTGCTGGGGATCAGACTGCTGTAGTCGGGGATAAATTTCGTATGCACGCCGGATTTCTCACAGATATCCACAACACCTTCCAGATAATCATAATCTTTCAGAGAAAGCGTGATCGCGATCTCGTCCAGCTTGTTCTCCGGAAGAATATACTCCAGATTCCCCAACGTTCCCAGGACTTTCACTCCCTTATAGGTAGTCCCTCCCGGAATGTGCTCATCCAGAATACCGCATACAACATATCCCCACTGGGGATTGCTTAAGATTCTGTCAATATACTCTTCTGCCGCTCTGGAATAGCCCACCAGCAAAATATGCTTCAGATTGTATCCCCTTTTCCGGAGTGTCCGCAACGCTTTTCTCATTATGATGCGGGATACCGAAGTCAGAAATACATTCAGCACATAAAAAATTGCCATGACGGATCGCGAAAAGTTGATCTCACGGATGATCATATACAGAATAATGATCAATGCCGCCAGGCCGATGGTATTTGCCTGCAGAATGCTGTAAATCTCATGTCTGCGGCGGACGGTTCGCTTCGGGGAATACACGCTGCACCGGTAATATAGGAACATATAACCGGGTACAATAAAAGGAAGCAGCTTATAATACTCCTGCACAGGCAGGACACCGATTCCGGGACCGTCGTTCAATATATAAAATTTGATATAATAGGCAAGGACAAAGGATATGGCTGTGATCAGCGCATCCATTATCACAAGAAGCCTGTTAAAGACTTTCTGGTTGTCTTTTATCATATGGGTCACCCAATCTGTAAGTCTGAAAAGCTTCTTTTTAACGATTTCATTCTACAATAACGGTATTTTTTTCTCAACTTAAGAATTTATGAAGCCAATTCTTAAGATTTCATAAGAATTCGAAACACATTGCAATACAGCTGCCACTGAATCTTCACATAATTCCCCAGATGATGCCACCGGAAGGGAACTTTGTGCTGTCTTCCCGTGGTTCCTACAGATCTTTTCAGGCCAGCTGCCAGTCCTTTCAGATATAGTTTTCCCATTCTTTTCTTACAAAAAAACAAAAACTTTATGCCAAATCCAAGCAAAAAAAACGGCAGGTTCAGAATACACTGCAAAAGCGGCATATTCTTGCCGATCACATAAATACTGTTGGCAGACGCAAGTAACGTTTTCCGGGGATTGTATCTGGATCCCGTGGAAGCACTGCCATAATGCAGCACGGCCGCCTTCGGTTCATACCGGTTCTCATAGCCGTAGATCAGGGCACGGTAGCCGATATCCAGATCTTCCAGATATGCAAAATGTTCTTCATCAAAATAACCGATCTCTTCAAATACGGATCGTCTGTAGATCGCGGCACCGCCACAGGCGGAAAACACCGGAACAGACTTGTCATAATCCGCCGCCGGTCGTCCCTTCCCCCGGGAATAGGCCCATCCTAGCACGCAGTAACGGTCTCCGGCATCATCGATGAGCTCCGGTCTGTCCCACATCAGCATCTTCGCACTGACGGAAAATATCCTCTCATCCTCACGGATGGCATCGTACAATCCCCTCAGGAATCCCGGTTCCACTTTGGTGTCATTATTTAACAAGATCACATAAGGGCTCTGTGCCTTACGGATCCCCAGATTCACTGCATGGCAGAAGCCGGTGTTTTCAGACATCGGGATCAGGCTCACCCTTACTCCCGACTTCCGGCACCATTCCTTTTCCAGATATTCCACACTTCCGTCCGCGGAGGCATTATCGATGATCAGCACTTCGTATTCCGGAGCGTTCTCCTGTCTCTCACACAGAGAAGTCATGCATTCTGCCAGATATTTCATTCCGTTGTAATTTGGTATAACAACCGTTATTTCACTCATAATGGTTTAAACTCCTCCGGATATTCCGGCAGATAGAGCAATCTTCCTCTTTGCCGTAACGCTTCGGACAACTGCAGACTTAAGGTTCGGATATCCGCCCCCTCCGGCAGCGTAGTGATATTAAATATCGGCTGTTCTTTCTGTAGTCTCCGGATCTCCGTATACGGAACCCCCACGATTTTTTCGAACACTTCGCTGTATTCGGGCCGGATACGGATACAACGAAGATCCAG
>ERZ1026852.1321-NODE-1321-length-13467-cov-7.191918_pt1 | contig 13467 bp, 2 predicted proteins | sample MGYA00380156_ERZ1026852 | MGnify/ENA primary metagenome ERZ1026852 (study PRJEB33269, sample SAMEA4719792) | human gut metagenome | biome: human-associated habitat; feature: organic feature; material: feces | place: Cameroon | collected 2013-10 ...
ATTAATTTTCGACATGTCCCGATGCCGACCGAACCGAACTTTAATTAGTAAGATTATCAAAGAACTCATTGGCTGGCGGCCTAAGGCTGCGTAGCCATATACTCAAATTTTAACGAACTATTGTAACACATGTTGTACTTTTTGTATAAACATTACGTCTCTACTTACTAACTAAATAGACAATCTAAAAAACGGTCAATTCATATGAGTGCATTGTCTAATGCCAAAAACCGACGAGGCGGTAAATTCCTCCTGTCATTGGACTTACCTCCAATGTTCTCCCCGAAGCTAATGGCTCAGATACTGGGGTGTCGGTAGAATACGTTCCACAATCAACACATTTAAGATTTTATGTATATAACTTAAAAAACTTGTTTTTATGAAAATTTCACTATTAATCAAAATGACAAAAAGGCTACGATTGCATTCTATGGAATGTGCAGCCTTCATGTTATGCGTTATAGGGGTTGGGTTGGCAATACCTATACATGCTCAGCAAAAGCCGAAGAAAGCTCCAATGCATTCGGTCAGTTCAAGTGTCCCTTATGGTTATAATCAAGTGGGCGACACCAAGCTTTATTATTATCAATCGTCCAATTCAATTGATGTACAAGGCTTTTTCAATGACCTTTACTACGGTTCTACTTACAACAACTATGGTTATCACGTAGCCATGCAAGTAAATGAAGGAACGCCGGAAATTGTGAATTGTTTGGAAGGATCGACTATTGACGGTGTCTCGTTTGTAGCTTCGATAGAGCCTCAAGGTGAATTGGCAAGAATCTGCTACACTGTCACCAATACCACAGAGCAAGACGTCACGGTTTCGTTGGGAACTCATGCCGATGTGATGATTGGTAACAATGACCTGGCCCCACTCTCAAGACGTATTGACACTAATGGAAGCACTTATGGTGTTACTATGAAGGATGGAAATGGCGCACAACTGTGCGTGTTATTTGGCTCTGGTTTGGCAGGTGTTACGGCTGTTAGTGATTATTGGTTTGGTTTTTTTTATCTAAACAGTGATCCAAACAGTATGGTTGGAAATTATACCTCTGGCGATAACTATATGGAGGAAGATGGATCGTATGACAGTGGCATGGGATGGTGTTGGAAGAACAAGCCTGTTGCAGCTGGTTCAACTGTTGTCTTTTCTTATCTTATAGGTGTAGGCGATGTTAGTCTTGAGCCTAATTCTTCGTTTGAAGTTTCGCCCGAAGATATAGAGGGATGGAATGACCTGAGTCGTCCACACAAACTTACATTAGAGGGAACATATGAAAGTCCTGCAGGATTGGATGGTAAAGTGGAATATGCTGTTGAGGATAGCGAAGAATGGAAACCGTTGACGGAGATGATGTCGTCGGGCAGTACATTCAAAGATACTCTTGTGGCTATGTTTGATGCTTCACGCAAGAAGCATGTCATTCGTTTCCGTACGGTTGACGCAGTGGGCAACTCCACGCAACTTACACCTATAATATATAAAGATGTGTATTACCATGAAGTCACAGGTATAGAGGACAAGGTCTACCATTATGGCGACTCCATATATCAGACCGGACTCACTTGCGATTTAAGTGAGGGGCAGTATGTAGTGAATGAATACCACAACAATGTGAATGCCGGAACCGCAACGTTTATGGTGCAGGGAGTGTTTCCGCTGACCATCGGAAGACGCACCTATTCGTTTGAAATCAGTCCGCTTGCTCTTGAAGGCGGGATAAGTCTGGCTGAGGACAATTTTGTCTACACCGGACTGGCAAACCTTCCGGAATGGCAGTTCACGTCAGAGTTGAACAGCGGTCTTGTTGAGGATGTTGACTATACTGTAGCTTACAAGAACAATCTTTATCCTGGTGAAGGGTCGGTAGAAGTGACTGGCAAGCGCAACTATACAGGAACGCTGACGGCATCGTTCAACATCGACAAGGCGCAGCTTTCAGGTGACCTGTATGAGTTCGCCCTTCCAAACAATGACATAAGTTACGATGGTGAAGGCCATGCGGCGACGGTCTCAAAGGTTGAAGGTGTCGGCGATGTAAACATTACATACGTAAACACCGAGGACAATTCTGTCAGTGCGGAAGCTCCTGCAAACGTCGGGTCGTACGACATCTACGCGGAATTTGCCGATGGCATGCTCTACTATGGAAAAGCGAATGAGAAGGTCGGCTCTTTCTCTATATATCATTTTGACGATGACGAATGGCTTGCATTGAACGCTCTCAACACACAACTTAAGGAATGCGGCTGGACTACCGGTTGGAATATTGCAGCCGGACCGGTTGCTGTCGGGAAGTTTGACGGACTTGTTATAGAGCAAGGCCATGTAGTAGGGATAAACTTCAACAATAAGAACCTTGACGGCATTCCTGCCGGCATTCTTGCTTTCTCACAGTTGAAGTATGTTGATTTGTCGCATAACAATCTCACAGGAAATATTGGTGTTATGGCAGCACAGATACCAGGCCTCACGTCTCTGGATGTGTCTTACAACAGGCTGTCCGATGTCGCTCCAATGATTTCTTCCAACGTGACATCTTTGGACATCAGCCATCAGAAGATTGACAGAGTGGTTCCGCTCAACCTGTCAGAACTGAAAATGGATGACATTGCAACCTGTGTGCCTTCAATCCTGCTGTATGACCATGAGAACCAGACATACAGCCCGAATATAAATTTGATGTGCACCACAAGTGAGACAGGCAATATCGGTGATGACGACTGGGCTATGCAACTGGCTGTCAACAATGGAAACATAAGTTTGCCATACGTGTCACAGAATAACGCTTATCGCAGAGAGTCAGGAGACACACTTAATGTCAATGACATGAATAGCGGCAGCTCGTTCAAGATAAAGCTCAACTTCCATCGGGGTGACGCAAACTTTGTTGGCGGCATAGATGCCACCGACTTGCAGGCAACGATTCTTTATGCCTTCGGCGGTTATAGAAACTATCCTTTCAATTTCACGGCGGCAGACACTTACGAGGATGACGACATTAATGTGCAGGATGTAGTATGTACTGTGAACATTCTTCTTGCACAGACAGCAGCTTCTGGAAAAGCCATGAGAAAGGCAAAGAGTATGCCTGAATTTGACGATGCTGAGGCGTTTGTCTATATGCGTGACGGCAAGGTTATCCTGTATTCAGAGAAACCAGTGGCTGCTTTAAGTTTGAAGGCCTCGGGCAACATTACGTGGAAGCTTGAAGGCTATGGAATGACGCAAACTGTGGCAAACGGTAATGTTGTCGGCTATTCGCTCGGTGGAATGACATTGCCTACCGGTGAAACAGTCATTGGAACCTGCGGCGAATGCACAAACATTCATTACGCAACATTGGCAGACACAGAAGCGCAGACCATTTCCGTAGCACTTGGCGAAAACAGCCCGACAGGCATCCATTCTGTAGATGGGGCTTTGGATGATGATGTCCAGATCTTTGATATTAATGGTCATAAGGTAAATCGCCTTAACAAGGGTGTCAATATCAAAAAGAATGGCGGCAAAACAATTAAGGTCATAAACAAATAATATACTTGAAGCATGAAAACAAGACATTATATAACTATTGTTATGCTGATGCTGCTGAACATCTTTGCCGCATCGGCACAGACTAACACATTGACAATACCAGACGTTACGGTTCCGGCAGGCAAGACAATCTCGTTGCCTGTGAACTTGGACAATACGGCAGATATTGTGGCTGTGCAGTTCACGTTGACTGTTCCTGAAGGGATAACTGTCCAGCCTTCATCGGTAGCTATGACAGAACGTGCTGACGGTCACACTGTAACGATGCGTCCGGTCGGAGCGAACAAGTATATGGCAATGTTTTTTTCTCCTGCCAATAAGGTAATAAAAGGACGAACGGGGAAATTAGTTTCCGTAAACCTTACAGCATCTTCTAGTCTAGCGGAAGGCTCTGAGCATCAACTGACACTTTCCGATGTTGTCATTGGTGCTGTTAATGGCGACAATCTCGCTACAGGCTTCAGTGCGGGAAAAGTGACTGTTGCCAAATCGCCAGACCTTGAAGTGTCGGCTGTGAGTACAACAGTATCGACTGTTAATCCCGGCGACAAGATTAACGTGAGCTGGCAAGTGGGCAATGTCGGCGGACTGCCGACTGAAGCCGGTTGGAACGAACAAATATATCTTGACGGGGAGAACGGCTCAAGCAAGCTGCTCTCGACAACCTATTATGAGAATGCGCTGAACGCTGGCGGTATAGTAAGCCGTTCGGCTGAAATCACTGTGCCGCAGATTCTTGGTGTGGATGGCAATGCCACTATTCGGGTGAAACTGACTCCTGACAGCAAAGCCGACGAGCCGGCATGGCTACGTGAGAACAATGAGGCGGCAACACAAGCGTCAATCACAGTAAACAAGTTCCTAGCACTTACTCCTGCTGTTGCCAACATAGAGGAAAACAGCAAGCAAACAGTACGTTTCTATCTGTCAAGAAGTGGCTGCACAGTTAGCGATGAGACATTTGTACTGACTGCGACAACTGACAGTCGCCTTGTTTTGCCAGAGAATGTTACTATCGTTAAAGGACAGTCAGGTGTGTATTTCTATGCACAAACCGTTGCTAACGGCGTTTTGGATGACAATGACATTGTTGACATTGCATTGTCGGGCAATGGTTATGCCGAAGTGAAAGCTATCATAAATATAGAGGATGACACCTTTCCTTCGCTTTCTTTGGCTTCATCGGCACAGGATGTAGAAGAAGGCAAGACTATTACATTCACTATCACTGCAGAACGTGCGCCGAAGGAAGATTTGGAAATAAAACTGTCCAATGACTTCTCTGCGCGTTTTAATGTTCCATCAGTACTCCTTCTGGCAGGCCAGACAAGTGTTGATGTAATCGTCGAGGCAAAAGAGGATGATGTGCCGGATGTGGAGCAGGTCGTGACATTCACGGCTTCGGCTGCAGGATATAATTCGGCTTCCATGAATATCGTACTTGTTGATGACGATGTGCCTACATTGCAACTGACATTAACACCCAGTGCGGTGTCGGAAGCCGCGGGACCTTTGGCAGTTGTGGCGAAGCTGCGCCGTACCGACAATATTAACAAGGTGGTGACTGTAAAGTTCTCTGATGATTCAGACGGTGGCATCTATTATGGTCGTCAAAGCGTGGAGATGGCAGCTGGTGTGGAAGAGGTGACGGTAAACCTCGGTCCTATTGACAACGCCATCGTTGATGGTGAGCGTACATATAATATTTCCGCCGCAGTATGGATAGCGTCATGCAGTTGCAACGCCAACAACGGGTCTTCGGGCGGTGTTGTGACTGTACCATTGACGGTATATGACAACGACGGTCCTGCATTGGCCGTGAAATCAGCAGCCTCGGTAGTGAAAGAGGGTGAAGAAATTTCGGTGACGGTCAGCCGCAACACAGAAAGTTCCACAGCCTTGACCGTGAATATATCAAGCGACCATGACTCCGCTCTTGAATATCCCAAGACTGTAACAATCCCGGCAAACGAGACATCTGCCACATTCACAGTAAAGTCTGTTAAGAATGAAATTAACGATGACAGTTTCATTGCGATTATGACTGTTGAGAGTGAAGGCTTTGCCAAAGCAAACGTTTGGTTTATGGTAACAGACCAAACATTGCCGGATGCACAGATAACAAATATTGAAGTTTCGGAAACAGAAATTGAAGTCGGAAAAGAAATCACGGTTACTGCAACACTCACCAATACAGGTTCATACGAACTTCCTGAACTTACAAAAGTAGGATTCTATCAGAGCAGCAGTTCTGCAGCATTGGCTGCCGCTTATCTGCAAGCTCCGCTGGCTGCTGGCGAAAACGTTACATTAAGCAAGACAATCTCTTTGCCTGATGCCGTAGGAACATATAATGTCTATGCCGTGGCGAATGACGGACAGGAAGTCAAGGAGTTGCTATATACGAACAACACATCGGCAACTGTTGCAGTAAAGGCTGTGTCTCCGTTTACTTTCAGTGTGAAGACAGACAAAAATATTTATCAGCAAGGTGAAACTGTAAATATCAATGGTAGCATTCATTGTAATGACGTTGCCAACAAATCCGTTGAAGTCTATGTGATAAACGATGGTTATAGGCAGGTAATCAATGTTGCAACTGACGAGAGTGGTTCCTTTGCTGCTGAGTATAAGCCTTACTCAGGTCAGATGGGACACTTTGTTGTTGGAGCTTGTTATCAGAAAGAGGGATTGACGGAAAGTCTTGCATCATTCGATGTATATGGCATAAAACGCACATATAACTCATATATAACTTGTGAGGCACTTATGGGAGAAGATTTCAACGGATCATTTGAGATTAAGAATCCTGGTGTCCTCCCTGTTTCAGGTGCAAAAGTTTCAGTAATATCACAACCTGAGAATTGTGATGTGGAAGTTTCATGCCCGGACGCAATTGCTGCCGGCGCAACAGCCAATGTGACATTTAAGATAAAGCCAAACGCAGTAAGTGAAGGTAATGACTGGGAACACATTGTCCTGAATGTTGAGACCAACGAAGGGGCTAAGTTTGAAACAACTCTGTACTATTATTGCTACAATAAGACTGGCAAGTTGAAATCTTCTGTTGCAAGCATTAAAACCACTATGCTGATGGATGCTTTTCGCGACTATCCGTTTATTATCACAAACATCGGCAAGGGTGAGACAGGCAAAATCTCGCTTGCTCTGCCAGACTGGATGACGGCTGTCACTCCTGCGGAGATGGCTTCAATGGCGTATGGTGACTCGACAACCGTGATATTGCGATTCACTCCGACAAGTGATATGCAGTTGAATGTTCCTGTGACGGGTCAGATAGGTATTAACTGCTCTAATGGTGAGGGATTTGCTCTGCCATTCTCGATAGAACCAGTGTCAGAAACAACTGGTGTATTGACTGTTGATGTTTGCGATGAGTACACGTATTATACCTCAGAAGCTCCACATGTAAAAGGCGCTCAAGTGAAAGTGACACATCCGACTACAGGCGCTTTGTTAGCAAGTGGTGAAACTGATGAAAACGGCAAATTCTCTGTAACACTAAACGAAGGATATTATGCAGTGTCTGTTACAGCCTATAAGCATGACACCTACCGCAACAATATTCTTGTCGACCCAAGCAAAGAGAAGAGCGTAACGGTCAATCTTAGCGTTGAGGCTGTTACTGTAGATTGGAAGGTGGAAGAAACAGAAATCGAAGATGAATATAAGATTGTTTCAACTGTTAAGTATGAGACAAATGTTCCCACTCCGGTTATTATACTTGATTGTCCAAAGAATATTGGATACGAATCAATGAAGATTGGAGAATCCACGATTTTATTATTCACAGCAACAAATAAAGGTCTAATAACCGCTAAAGACGTTGAGGTCTTTTTACCTGGGGCTACCGCAAATTGGAGATTCGATTATTTGGAGCCAATGAATCCATTTAATCTGGCTCCGCAGCAATCTGTTACTATTCCTGTTAAATTTACACGTATAGGTAGCCATACAAAGAATAGCATGCGCAGAGCTCCTGGTGATACCTATCGGGCTTGTATGGCAAATATGGAATTCCAATATTATGTTATATGCGGTAAGGAACTAAAGAAAAACCATGGTGCTGCTGCTTTTGCTGTTGGGACATGTATGTTGGGTGAAATCGGAAATGCCATCAGTGGATGGGGAGCCGGTGGATTCGGTGGCGGTCTTGGTTCACCTGGCGGTAATCACTCCAATTATAATAATTCGAACACAGATTTGGTTGTTACAGAATCAAATGAGGGATTTTGTGATCCGTGCCAAACGCAATTGGCATGGAAAACGGTTGACTGCTTGATTGGTTTTGTGCCTATATGGGGCTGTGCGAAGGGAGTGGCTGACTGTACCACTGGTAATGGTGCTAATGGATGGCGCAGAGTTCTCGGATGTGCAACGACAGCCGTAACCTGCTCTGCAGAAATCTGTGCTGCGGCAACAGGACCAACACCCATTGGAATAGGATGTACTATTGTTGGTTGGCTTGCCAACATTGGACAGTGTCTTGTTTCATTTACAGAGCCATGCAATAGTGATGGCCAAGCTCGTGCTAACTCTTTACTCCGAGTGATGGAAAAACAATCCCCAAGCTACATAGAAGAGTTTCAGCAGAAAGCCCAGATTCCTCTTCTGGAAGTAACGGCGTATAGGAACTGGTTGAATGAAATCATCGGAGACAGTGGATGGGAAAATGTTCCGTCGAATGATATGGCTCAGATGCTCGAAAATATGTTGTGCAATGAAAAAGAAGTTTTTGATGCAGATGAATGGATGAAAATAAAGCCCGAGAATGTATCCTCCGCCACATTCATGCGATTCCTTGAAAGAGTAAACAATACGATAAAACGCGACAACGGCGAGCCAATCAACAGCGATAATTATATAGATTATGACAAGTTAGCTGTATACGTTGATCACATTGTTAATGCAGAAAAACAATCAATGGCACTTGGCTTCAGCTCCACACTAGAGATGTGGGCTTTTGAATATAAGACTGTGAAGCAAAAGTTAAGTGAAAACTCCAACTCTGTCTGTTCAAGTATCACCTTGCAATTTGAGCAGAAGATGGTAATGACTCGTCAGGCATTCCGCGGCACTTTGACCGTGTTCAATGGCAGTGAGACAACGGCAATGACGGATGTCAAACTGAATCTTATTGTCACTGATGAAGACGGTAAAGTCGCTACAAGCCATGAATTCCAAATCAATCCAGAGGTATTGACTGGCTTCAATGGAAAGCTGAACTTTGAGGATGGCTGGATACTTGACCCACAAGAGACAGGTGTGGCAAAAGTTTTGTTCATCCCAACAAAATTCGCTGCTCCCACTGTTGAAAAAAGGTATTCGTTTGGAGGCACCTTGTCTTACGTTGACCCATTTACAGGTCTTGAAGTGACTCGTATACTGACTCCAATCACTCTCACTGTGAAACCGTCGCCAAACCTTGACCTCACTTATTTTATGCAGCGTGATGTTATTGGCGATGACCCATTGACGGAAGAAATCGAGCCGTGCGAAGAGGCTGAGTTCTCTCTTCTTATAAATAATAAGGGATATGGCGATGCCAACAATGTGAAGATGACCACCAATCAGCCTCAAATTATCGACAACGAGAAAGGTTTGTTGATAGACTTTGAGCTGATGAGCAGCCAGCTGAACGGTGGCGAAAAGACCTTGGCTCTTGGTGGTAGTGTGGCTACAGATTTCGGCACAATCCCGGCAAATAGCACATCGTATGCCCAGTGGTGGATAAAGAGCTCGCTGCTCGGACACTTCACGGACTATGATGTTGAGGCTACTCATGTCACAAGCTATGATAATCCAGACTTGTCGCTTTTGAATGATGTAACCATCCACGAACTGATTCGCAGCCTTGACGCTTCCGATGGAGAGAACAAGATGGTTGGTTTCATGACCAATGATATTGTTGACGCTGAGGATACACCGGACATGCTTTATCTGTCAAACGGAGAGATTGAGCCTGTGGCTGTGACATCTGATGCAAGAATCGTCAAAGTTTCGGATACGGACTATACAATGACAATTACTCCGTCAAAGGAGGGTTGGAACTATGGTAACCTGACCGACCCGACATACGGAGTAGTGAAGTTGAAGAAGGTTGTTCGCCAAAGTGATAGCAAGGAGATAAGCTTGCGCAACTTCTGGCAGACCGACCGCACCTTGCGCGATGGTAAAGATCCGCTTTACGAAAACCGCATCCACTTTGCAGACAACTTCACAAGTACTGCGACTGAAACATATATACTCACATTTGAGCCAATGCCGGAGTTGCTGCTTGAAGTTGCATCCATCGAAGGCGTACCTGCGGAAGGCACAGTCGCGTATAGCTGTGTAGAGGCAGTGAAAGTAATGTTTAACAAGCATATCGACCCTGCTACATTTACATCAGAAGATATTACGTTGAGCATTCAGGGTAAGAAGCAAGATATGAGTCTTGTAGGAATCACAACAGAAGACAACAAGACATTCACGCTCGACTTTACCGAACTGAACAAAACCGCAGGTAACGGCTATTATGTGTTGACTATTCAGACTGCAAAAATAACCGATATCGAAGGATTCAATGGAAAGACAGGTAAGTCTGTAGGTTGGAACATGTACAAGGATGGTATTATACTTGCTAACACAAGTGCAAACCCTATTGATGCTGGAACTATTTCCGGCAACAGAAATGCTTTGTATGGCGAAAGCATTAGCCTTACGGCAACTGCCAACGATGGCTATCAGTTCTCTCATTGGACTGTAAACGGTGAAGAAAGTGGTAGGGAAGCAACAATAAGCCATACTGCTATCAGCGACGTTGATATTGTGGCCAACTTTATAAAGAAGTCACATACAGTAGAAATAGACGACGATGTAGAAGGTGGTAGTATATCTGGATACAGCACAGGCATTTACCAATATGGCGATGAACTGCGATTGGTGGCTACTCCTCATACAGACTATGAGTTCTGCTATTGGATTATCAATGGTGAGAAACAGTCGGAAGAGTCTGAAATGACCTTGACTGTAACTTCTGCCACAAGCATTTCCGCTAAATTCAACTTCATTGGGCAGTATCATTTGCAGCAGAACCTTTCAACAGGATGGAACTGGATTTCAAGTTACTTGAATGAACCTCAATCTGTGGATTTGTTGTTGAACAACAGCAACCGTATTGTTGGCCAGTTTGATGAGACTATCAAAGATTCAGAGTTTGGATTTGTTGGCAGTATTGATGCTCTTGAACCAGGCAAGGCATATAAGGTGGAAGCACAGAATAATTTCTCTATTGCATTCACAGGATATTTGCATAATCTTGAGGTGTCTCCGATTGTGTTGAAACATGGCTGGAACTGGATAGCCTATCCTTACTATGAGACTTGTGATATTGAGTCTGTGATAAAGAATGCGGACGAGGGTGACTACATTGCCTCGCAGTATGGATTCGCAGAATATGCCGATGGTTATTGGGAAGGTTCAATCAGCCAATTCAATGCTGGATTGGGCTATCTCTACAAATCGGCTACAGACAAGACGCTGGCTTTCAACTTGGACACTACATCACCCAAGGTAATGGTGCCAGGCAAATCTGTCAATGAGGCTAAGTCAGCAAGTAGCGTGGATGTACACAAATATCAGAATACGATGAACATTACCGCGAAGTTATATCGCGACGATATGGAAATCACCGATGGTGACTATGACATTTATGCTATGAGTGGTAACGAGTTAAGAGGCGTAGGGCAATTTGTAAATGGAACTTATTATATTACCGTTTACGGTGATGAGCCTACAGAAATCTCCTTCCTCGTAGAGAATGCAGGTGAGACATACATGGCCAACGAAACGTTGAAGTTCGCAAACGATGTCGTTGGAAGCAGAATGGCTCCATACGCAATCACTGTGGGTGATGCTACTGGTATTGGTGTAATATCTTTGGAAAACAATGATATTGTAATATACTCTGTAGATGGTCTGTTGATAAATAAGAAAGCCTCACTGAATGATATCAAGCGACTGGCAAGAGGCGTCTATATTATCAACGGCAAGAAGTATTTAGTTAAATAATAAAACTCAAAGCATTAGCAGATGGCGAGGGTCCTTCGCCATCTGCTATGCCATAAAACAAAGAATGTTATGAAACACAGAATATTCAGTATATTGCTGAGCTTGTTGGCTTTCACTTCAACAGTCTGGGCTGACGGCGGCAATTGGGAATTGAATCCTTACGATTTTCAATACGACATGACAGCGTATATCGGCCTGAATGTCGATGGAGCGGATGTCGATGATATGTCTCGATATTCGGTTGCCGCGTTTTGCGGTGATGAATGTCGTGGCATAATGGAAGTGAAGACTGCGGGCGATGTGCAGTATGGCTATCTCCGTATAAGAAGCAATAAGGATAGCGGAGAGCAGATAACATTCAAGGTGTATGACAACACTGCGGATGTATTGACCAAGTGTGTTGACGTTATGGAGTTTCAGGCACAGGGATTGCAGGGAATGCCAAGTTCTCCAATTATATTACATGCTGCAAACAAATATAAGGTGAACTATGTAGTTGACAATGAAATCGTGCAGTCTGATGAAGTTTATTATGGAGAGTCTTTGCCGCTTATTGATGGGCCAGACAAAACGGGATACACATTCGACGGTTGGAGTGGCTTGCCAGAGACGATGCCTGCACATGATGTGACAGTCACAGGTTCTTACACAGTGAATACCTATACACTGACATTCAAGATAGGCGATGATGTGATAAGCGAGATGACTGTTGCCTACGGCTCGGAGATTGTCGAGCCGACCGCTCCAGAAAAGGAAGGCCACACTTTCGCTGGTTGGGATGAACACCCTGCAACCATGCCTACAAGCAATCTGACCATCAGCGGTAGTTACACGGTCAACAGTTATAAGTTGACCTACATGATAGGCGAAACCGTAATTTCAGAAAGCGATGTTGAATATGGTGCTACACTTACCGCCATCGAAGCTCCGACAAAAGAGGGACACACTTTCGATGGATGGACCGGCTTGCCTGAGACGATGCCAGCACATGATGTGACAGTCACAGGTTCTTACACAGTGAATACTTATACACTGACATTCAAGATAGGTGAAGATGTGATAAGCGAGACGACTGTTGCCTATGGCTTAGAGATTGTCGAACCGACAGTTCCAGAAAAAGAAGGTCACACCTTCGCAGGCTGGGAGGAACATCCGGCAGCCATGCCTGCAAATAATCTGACCATCAGCGGAAGCTACACGGTCAACAGCTACAAACTGACATACATGATAGGCGAAACCGTAATTTCAGAAAGCGATGTTGAATATGGCGCACCACTTACCGCCATTAAAGCTCCGACAAAAGAGGGATACACATTCGACGGTTGGAGTGGCTTGCCAGAGACGATGCCTGCACATGATGTGACAGTCACAGGTTCTTACACAGTGAATACCTATACACTGACATTCAAGATAGGCGATGATGTAATAAGCGAGACGACCGTTGCCTACGGCTCAGAGATTGTCGAGCCGGCCGCTCCTGAAAAGGAAGGCCATACTTTCGCAGGCTGGGAGGAACATCCGGCAACAATGCCTGCAAATAATCTGACCATCAACGGAAGCTACACGGTCAACAGTTATAAGTTGACCTACATGATAGGCGAAACCGTAATTTCAGAAAGCGATGTTGAATATGGCGCACCACTTACCGCCATTAAAGCTCCGACAAAAGAGGGACACACTTTCGATGGATGGAGTGGCTTGCCAGAGACGATGCCAGCACATGATGTGACAGTCACAGGTTCTTACACAGTGAACACTTATACGCTGACATTCAAGATAGACGATGATGTGATAAGCGAGACGATGGTTGCCTACGGCTCGGAGATTGTCGAGCCGACCGCTCCAGAAAA
>ERZ1026852.1322-NODE-1322-length-13464-cov-109.325975_pt1 | contig 13464 bp, 18 predicted proteins | sample MGYA00380156_ERZ1026852 | MGnify/ENA primary metagenome ERZ1026852 (study PRJEB33269, sample SAMEA4719792) | human gut metagenome | biome: human-associated habitat; feature: organic feature; material: feces | place: Cameroon | collected 2013-10 ...
TTATAAGATTAATAGATATCGCATTTTAGAATCTGAAAAGAAATATTTGTCAAGAAGGTCTAATTATAATTTGTATACATTTTCTTGGGAAAGTGCTTTCTCGTATACGTCGTTGTTACAAAACGAAGGTTATAAAATGAAGAAAATGAATGGTGCGTTTGTTTTTGAGAAAGGAAATGCACGTATAAATGAATATTGTGCCACAAATTGTTATGACAATGAACACAATCTTCGTATAGCTTTATTAAAAATTAAATCTGCAAACTCCTTTATTTCAACAATGCATGAAAATGAAGAAATGTTGATGAGGAAAATGGCTAATCAAGGCATTGTAAAAAGAGTTGCAGAAAACTTATATAGTATTACTTTAAAATAAGGAAAATGAAAAACTTAATATTGCTTCTTCGTCCTCAACAATGGGTAAAGAATACATTTATCTTCTTGCCTTTGTTTTTTCATGGGGATTTGGCAAATGTCCAGATGCTGATAAATGCAGTAATTGCATTCTTCTGTTATAGCTTTGCGGCTAGTAGCATATATTGCTTTAATGATATATATGATGTAGCCGCTGATAGAAAGCATCCTAAGAAATGTAAGCGTCCTATAGCTTCTGGAGCTGTTAGTATTCCTCAAGCGTATGGATTAATGGCGTTGATGCTATTTATCTCATTGAACTTGGCGTTTTGGACTCTCGGAAATTCCTGCATGCAGGTGATAGGGGTTATTTGCTTCTATTATCTGATGAATATAGCCTATTGTGTAAAGCTTAAGCAGATAGCTTTAGTAGACGTTTTTATCATTGCAATTGGTTTTGTTCTTCGTGTTATTTTAGGAGGTGTTGTCAATGATATTATTCTCTCCCATTGGATAGTCCTGATAACTTTCTTGTTGGCATTGTTCCTTGCTTTTGCCAAGAGAAGAGATGATGTCGTTTTGTATCAAGAAACGGGAGTGTTGCCAAGAAAGAATGTCAACCGCTATAACTTGGACTTTATGAATCAGGCTTTGACTATTGTATCGGCTGTTACATTGGTTGCTTATGTAATGTATACTGTTTCGGATGATGTTATGGAGCAGTTTAATTCTCATTATATTTACCTTACGACAGTGTTTGTCTTGGCAGGTATATTGAGATACTTGCAGATTACAATCGTAGATGTTAAAAGTGGAAGTCCGACCAAAGTATTAATGAAAGACAGATTTGTCCAGTTGTGTATTGTTGGTTGGATAGCCGCATTCCTGATAGTAATCTATTTATAGGCTATGGAACGAGATGTTTGTGATGTCAACGATAGCATGCTATGTGGTCTATCCATTGGAAAAGTGGGTGATGAGGAAGTTCAGAATGTGAAGACAGTATGTACCGATGGTACTGCATGTAATGTAGGAGAGTAAGGCATTTTATTTTTTGTATTGAAATAATCATGTATATGGATGATTTAATTGCAAATCCTTGGATTGTTGGAATAGGTGGAGGTGTTATAAGTTCACTTATTGTGTTCTTTATAACCAAGTTCTTTTTGAGTAAAAAGGAGAATAAGGAATATGAACAAAAAGTTAGATTGGCAACTAATGAGGTGGTTTATGCTGTTCGCCCATTAGTAATAGATAAGGCGATTCCTGCTAATGATGTTTTAGCAGCATTGCGAAGTGCTATAGCAGTAAAATATGGTGTAAAGGTTTCTGATGTCATTGGAATAAAGCAGTTGGTATGTATTCTTGTTCTTGAAATCTTGAGCAATTCTTTTTTGAACTCAAGCCAAAAGAATGAATATTGCAATCTTTTGATGACTATGAAAGATGAGCCGAAACAAACTCCATCTAATGATGTCCATAAGAGGAAGAGTGAACGAAATCTTTATATAAGTATGATGTTGTCTCTTTTATGCTTTAGCGCGGTACTGGGAAGTGTTCTTGCTTCGAAAGAGAAGAATGTAGAAATTGTAGAAGTTTATAAACAAGGCTTTTTCTTAATAATTTCTGCGTTGATGTTTATTTTGGGACTTACTACATTTACTTTATATAAATTGAAAGAACGTCTTAAAAAACGAAAGATAGAACTGGATAAATTGAAGCTTAAATTGGATGAATATGAAACTGGGGCCAAATAAAGTGGGGCATTATTATCAGCCTGCTCCTTATCATAGCTATAAAGCTAAGAAGCTAAATGACAAGACTCGTTGGATAGCAAATGCTAAATTTGAATATGATATTTTTAATTTGGCAGATGAACACGATGAAAGGGTATTGAGAGATGAACCACTTATTAGGAATTTAAGATGGGTTAATGACGACAATAAAGGTCTTTATGCTATAAAAGAAAATGGATGCATATTGGGAATGTCAGGGGAACGGTTATCATACTTTCCTCAGCCACGAAATGAAGGTGAATCTTGGCATGGTTATCCTACTGATAGTACGAATTTGGGAGACAAATTAATTAATCATTGGCTTAGTATTGGTGTTATAGATATATCTGTATGTCGTAAATTATTAAAGCATAAACTATGAATCCGATTATTCATTTTTCTATAAAGGTTAACGCATTGGATTGCTATCTGTATGGTGGTTATCTGTTTATCGTACTGAATGATGGTAGGGTGGTCAATGTGTCTTATCACCAGATTATAAATTGCCTGAAAGCGCAGTATCCAGAATATGCAAATTTGATAGAGCTCGTTTTCCTTCGTAATGAATATTCTAAAAGCGAAGCAGCGAGAATCCTATTTGGAATAGAAGAGATAAAAGAGACTTTTAGGCAAGTGTGGCAAAAGGCTTCGGAAGAAATCGATTTTGAACTCAATTTTTCTGATATAGAGGAAAATTGCAACACGATAGATGTATGTCAATCAATGCCTTTGGATTTGCGTGCTTATGGTGGAAGACTGTTTCTGGGATGTCAGAATGGGCTGTTCGAGTCAAAACTGAATATGGATGGTAGCTATCAAATTAATCCTTCTCTTTTTTCCAAATGTTTTGATGGTAAAGTTATTGGGTTGAATGCCAGAAATAGTACTGTTGTCGTTTCGGCTGATTGGGATGGCTTGTTAAAAGGAGAGGTCTTAGATTTCGATACTAATTTTAGAATTGATGAAGGAAAGTCGTATGCAAAACGTTCTTTGCGTACAGGATGGATGACATCTGATGTAGTAAATTATAATAATGCCAGCAATTTTGATTACATATATAATGAATGTGTAGATAGAGTGAAAAATGATAATAAAAACTTCTATACTACAACAAAGATAAGGGAGAAAAAAGTAATCAGCCAATTCGCAAAGGCTGTGTACGGGATGGAAGATTTATTCTCAAGGACAAAAATAGATAAATCAGACATAATGTATAGTTTTAATAGCTCGGATAAAAGTTTCTTCGTGATGAATGATGGAAGTATAGTAAATGCTAAAATTAAAGAAGGAAAGATTGATGAGCCTTTCTATATCTCGCAAAGGGTTAAGCCGTTTGGAGAACAGAAAAAATTTGCTGGTAAGCCTCTTTCGAGTTGTTTCGTTTATAAAGGCTGTGTCTTAGAATATTTTGATGGGGTTGTGTTGATTCAAAATCATGAGATGATTAATTTGTGCGATAGACCTGTCAATAGTGTACGCTCTTATTTAAATTCGAATAACTATCGTGATATAGTCTCTATAGTTGATGATGATTCGATATCTTTAAACGCAATCTTCATTATTGATGATATAAAAAGTCAGCCTGCGTTTCCAAAAACAACTGTTAGGCATGACAACTCTTCGAAGGGAGTTGCATATGGTGATCAAAATGAAGAATTTCCTTTCTGATTTTTGTAGTGATTGATAATCAAACAAAGATTTTGTATGATGATATTTTGAAAAAACAATGGAAACAGTAAAAGTATTAAATGTAGATATTCAGAACATTACTCGTCAGGAACTCTTGGAGAACCTAAAGGAGGGTGTTCTTGTGACTCCTAATCTTGATCATCTGATAAAGCTTCAGAAGGACAAGGAGTTTTATGACGTGTATCAGAAGTCGGAATGGGTGGTGTGTGACAGTAAAATCCTCTACCTGTTCGGTAAATTGTTGAAGACTCCAATCAAGGAAGCGATTCCGGGTTCCAGTTTCTTCACCTCTTATTATATGTATCATAAGGATGATGCTGACTGCAAGATCTTCTTGCTTGGTGCCAAGGAGGGTATTGCAGCCAAGGCTATGGAGCGTATCAATGAGAAGGTTGGTCGCCAGATGGTGGTTGGTGCTCATTCTCCTTCCTTTGGCTTCGAGAAGCATGAGGATGAATGTGAGGAGTTGGTTCGCATCGTAAACGAGAGTGGTGCGAATGTGCTGCTCGTTGGTGTGGGTGCGCCTAAACAGGAGAAGTGGATTATGAAGTATCGTGATAAGATGCCTGGAGTAAAGGTATTCATGGCTCTGGGTGCTACCATTGACTTCGAAGCTGGAACATTGAAACGTGCGCCTAAGATTTGGCAGAAGATTGGTATGGAGTGGCTGTATCGTTGCATGAAGGAACCAAAGCGTCTCTTCAAGCGTTACTTCGTGGATGACATGCAGTTCTTCTATTACTTCGGTAAGCAGCTCTTGGGAATATACAAGGATCCTTTCCGAAAAAAGTAGGATTACTTTCTTCGGAAGAACTTACATAGCAAGGCTATCGGAATGAGGATGATAGCGGCTATGTAGGATAATATGATGCGCATGGCTTGTTTCATGCGTGCAAAAATACAACTTTATGTTGAAACAACAAAAGATTTTCTTTGATTTCTTGCGATTCTGTATTGGCTCTGCCAAGGAAATACCTGATTCCTTGAAGGAGGTGGATTGGAAGGAATTGTATGCTATTGCCCAGAAGCAATGCCTGGTGGGTGTTCTTTTTGATGGAATCAAGAAGTTGCCTGCTGAACATGTAGGGATGAAGAAGGAGTTGCTGCTTCAATGGATGGCGGAAAGCCAGATGTTGGAGAAAGCGAATGTGCGGCTGAACGATGCTGCCATTCAGGTTTCTGAGTGGTTCCGAAAGAAGGGATTCAGAACCTGTATCCTGAAAGGGCAGGGGAATGCCTTGATGTATCCGAATCCTTGTTCCCGTACGCCTGGTGATATTGATATTTGGGTGGAAGGTGGAGATAAAAGGGTTATCTCCTTTGTCCGCTCTATCTCGCCTCATGAAAAGGCGTGCTATCACCACATCGAGTTCCCATCGTATAAGGGAATAGAGGTGGAGGTACATTATCGGCCTAGCTTCCTGCTGTGCTTCTGGCATAACAGAAAGCTTCAGGAATATTATGAGAGGGTAAAGGAGGAGCAGTTCTCCCATCGGGTAATGTTGGGGGAGCAAGGGGAGATTGCGATTCCGACAGTGGAATTCAATCTCATCTTCCAGTTGACTCATATCTTCTCGCATCTGATGAATGAGGGGATTGGTTTACGACAGCTTCTTGATTACTACTATGTTCTTTGCGACTTTTGTAAAGTCTATCAAAATTTTTCGAATCCCTCCGTCTCCCTTTCCAAAGGGAGCTCCACTTTCTCCCCAAGCCCCTCTTCCTCAGGAAGCGGGGATGTAACCGCACCTTCTCGGTGCTCGGAACCGCTACGCTCTAAGGTTGGCGGACCATCAAAGGTCTCGCCAGATTGTGCGGGATGGGACCGCCGGGATGCTATTGGGAATATGACTTCTGCAACTGCTTCTACTGACTCTTCTGCAACTGCAGCTCGCTCTTCTTCTACTGCTATTGATAGGGTGCAGGAGGAATTGAAGGAGTTGGGATTGTGGAAGTTTGCCGGGGGTATCATGTATATCATGCAGGAGGTGTTCGGCATGCCTGCCTCTCGCCTTATTGTTCCTCCGAATGAGAAGTATGGTAGGTTTGTGTTGAATGAGGTGCTGGAAGCCGGGAATTTCGGAAGGCATGATGCCCGGAATCGGTTTGGAAGGTCACAGCTTGGACATAATCTCCAAAGGGTGTATAGGGATATAAGGCTCGTGAGGTATTTTCCTGCTGAGGCGCTATGCGAGCCTTTGTTTAGGGTATGGCACTTCTTCTGGAGGGTAAAGAATAAGAATTAACGATATATAGGGCGAATGGCTCCTTATCTCCTTTTTAATGAAGCTACTTTTTTTGTGAAAGAATTTAGTAGCCGATTCTTAGAAAAAGAAACTTTAAAATAATATACGTATGACAGCATTAGTATCAGTAATGAATAAGCACGCTGTTGTAATAGCGGCAGATAGTGCAATAACTGTAACAACTCCCTATGGGCATAAGGTTATAAATAGTGCAAACAAAGTTTTTGCTCTATCTAAGTATCACCCTGTTGGAATCATGTTTTGTGGTAATGCTAATTTTATGAGTACTCCTATAGAGGTTATTGTAAAATTGTATAGAAAGCAATTGAAAGATAGATGTTTTGCAACGATTTCTGAATATTTATCTGATTTTCTAGGGTTTATTAAGAATAACCATTATTTTTGTTCTGCAGAAATGCAAAATGCAAATATGGAGAACGAGATAGAAAATTTCTATACGCTGATCCTTAAGATAGCAGTAAATACTGCAAATGAAAAGAAAAGTTTATTTCTAAACGAATTTATTCTGCAGCTAAATAGTATTGTTGTGAATTCTTGTGAGAATTGTACTTCATTTCAGAATTTTCCAGAAAAAGACTTCGTTCAATCCATCAAGGGACATTGCGCAAAAATAATAGCTAAACATGAAGATGTATTTGGAGATAATGCTCCTCTGAAAAGACTCTTTATTAAGGCTTTTGCTAAATTTACAGCACGTGGAAACAGTAATGTTGCTAATGAAACACAGATTGTAGTTGTAGGGTATGGGGATAAAGAAATATTTCCTTCTCTTCGCTCTGTGCGTTTATATTGGGGATTTTATGAATATTTTCGTTATAACAGTTATATTTCAGCTGGTATTACAGAAGATAATTCTGCGTCAATTTGTAGATTTGGGCAAACTGATATAATCAATACTTTCATAAATGGAATCAATGACAACCTGAAAAAAGCTTTATATGATATTTTTGGAAATTTTACTTCTCAATTGAAAAATCTGATGATAAATAATGTTGATACTCAATACTCTAAAGATATTATAAATTCGGCAATTGATGAAGGTAAACTGGTTGCTACATTGGGTGCAACATTGGATAATATCATTAGAGAAACGTCAATAGCGCCTTTGATGAGTTCTTTAGGCATATTAGACAAAGAAGATATGGCAGAACTTGTTGAAAGTTTAATTTCTATTACTCACTTGAATCGGCGTATTACTATGTCTGAAGAGGGAGTCGGTGGTCCTATTGATGTTGCCATTATATCTAAAGGGGATGGTTTTGTTTGGAAAAAACGTAAGCACTATTTCAAACCAGAGTTAAACCAAATGTTTTTTGATAATTATTTTAGGAGTTAAAGTTATGGCTAATGTTTTGAATCTTGCTGAAGTACAAGAACAGAAGCAAATTGATGAGATAACAAAATGTATTGTTGATTCTTTAATCAATGAAGTGGAAAAAAGTCTTTCTCAAACAAAGATAGAAAGATGATCTGCTTAAAACTGTTTCATTAAATAAGTAATAACTATGTATATTGAAATTTGGGTATTTGCATTATCACTATTGGCAGCTTTGCTGGTAGGTGGATTGATAGGTTATTTGTTTCGTTCAAGATTCAATAAACACCTTGGTTCTGATGTGACTTGCTAAATTTGCTAACGATGCTTCATCAATGGTTCACTTGCGTTCATCTCCTTGACACATACCTTGCCAACCTTACGGAAGACTTTCAATTGTCGTTCACTACCCATCAGTTTCCATCAGAGCAGCACAAAGTGGTTTGCAATCAGCACCTGCATGCCGAATGCGGTGGGTCTGCCTCCATCTCTTTAGAAGTTAAGGCAATAGACGAATTGATAGAAGATACCGTATTGCATTCTCGCTTGGCGCAAGCTGGCTATGAGAGGGTAAAAAAACTCTTTGTGTTGCCGAAGGAAATTGAGGCTTGTAGGGAGTGTTATGGGAGATTATAGGTGGTAAGGATGGGATTTATGAAAAACATAAGCCTCGGTTGTTTCAACCGAGGCAAAGTTAGATGAGTCATTTTTTTGTTTTCTTTTCTCTTTGAGACAAAGCACTAGCTGCAATACTTTTAGTTCTTGAGCTAGAACGGCCATCTCTTAAGGCTGCTGATGCTTTTGAGGCAACAGCTTTTGAAGTTACTTTTTTAGCCATAATAATCTTTTTAACCAACAGGTTTCTGTTGATGTTGTTACTCTGTGAACACTTAGCCAGTTCACCTTGGCTTTTTGCTAAAGATTGCTTGGTACAGGAACCAAATCCCAACATACGTAAAATTCGTCTGTACGGGTGTTGCAAGATCTACATATTGGTGTAATGTAGTAATGCTTGTCTGTAGAATTGACTTTCATTACATGTCCTCCTACCAAATCAGAATCGGAACAGCCTCTAACTCCGCAGATAGAAACGGTTTTGCCAGTTTGTTTCTCCCAGTAGTCTAGCCAAGAATCATAACCAGAAGGGACAGAAAATCTACTTGTGCCATTGACATTCTTTACTTTTGTCATTTTCGTTGAATTTAAAATTAATAATTCTATTATTGGATAGTTCCACTTGTTTTCAAAAGTGTTTCTCGAATTAATGAAAACAAGAAAGTTTATTCGCATAGTGCATTTGCAAGTAATGTGCCATTTAGATTTAATGTTTGAAAAAACTGACAATGTGGCATATGTCGTGTTGTCTTTCTTTCTGCCAATATGTCTTGAGACATTCTAGGGAAGTGTTAGTATGGTGAAACAGGTATAGATGAATCTTAAGGGGATGATGAAGCATATGCTAAGGCGATAGATATCTTGTTGGGGGATAAGGAGCTTAGCAGGCGTTATGCCGAGAATGGCATGAAGCGAGTGAGAGACCTCTTCACTATCCCGAAGATGATAGGTGAAATGGAAAAATGCTATGAGGAGCAAGATGTTGAATGCCATCTATCTCCACGCTCGTGAATGGTAGACGATGCGCTATGCCTAGCGCATCAAGCATCTGGGCTGTCTTTATCTCGCACCCTTCCTTGATATATATGTTATATTCTTGCTGTTTCATGGGTGCAAAGGTAATGAGAATATTCTAAAACACTCCAATATCGTTGCATTTTTGCATTTTTTAGGTATAAAAAGGTGAAATTATTATGTTTTTTGATGAAATGGCAGTATCTTTGCAATCAAAAAAATGGTTATAGGCTTCTGGTCTATTATATTTAACAATCATGGATGAGGAATTTTACATAGCTGAGAGTCTAAAGGCAGACAAGGAAGGTATCCTTTTTCTTGCTGATTTATGGGAAAAGATCGAAAGCTTTTCGGGTGGTAAGGTCTTGCTCCATTTTGATGAAGTAAAGGATATTGATGCGAATTTGTCTGCTGCTTTAGGAGCTATATTAGATTCTGCAACTAAAAAGGGAACTTCTATGTTCTTAAATGCTCCGAGAGAAAAAACTGTGAAAAGAGCTTTAGCGCGCATAGGGTTTCTTGGTGCTTTTTCTGTACAAACTAATGTGAAGGAAAGAGAGAACTTTATTATGTATAAATGTTTTTCGGTATTGGAATCTTCTGAATTTAAGGAATATATTCACACTGGATTGATTCAGAAACAACGTTTTCCACAGTGTACCCAAAAAGCAGAAGAAAAAATAATAGAGAGTATCTATGAGGTTTTTGCTAATGCGGTAAGCCATGGTGGGTGTGAAAATGTATATAGCTGTGGTGAATGTCATGAGTTGGATAAGCGTCCAATGTTGGATATGACCATTACTAATTTGGGAAGGTCTATACAGGAGAATGTAAATAATTTCCTTTGCAAAAGAGGAAAAAGTCCTTTGTCTGCTGAGGATACTCTGAAATGGGCCTTTAAAGAGGGTAATACAACCAAAGACGTTCCTGGCGGATTGGGTCTTGCTATATTGAAAGATTTTATGGATTTGAATGAAGGTGAGATACAGATGGCTTCTGGGAATGCTTTGTTGGAATATAAAAAAGGATGTTTTGATACTGCTTTTTTAGAAAAGCCATTTCCAGGTACAATTGTAAACCTTAAGTTTAATTGTGCTGATCAAAAGGCTTACTCTCTAAAAAATGAAATAACTAATTCACAAGATTTATTGTAAGATTATGAATACGATTCGAATTGTAGATCACGTTACTTTTAATCAAGGAGTAACTTCAGAAGAGGGACAACCTATATATGAGTTGATTGTAAACTCTTTTAAAAAAGGTGAGAGTGTAGAGTTGGACTTTGCTAATGTGAAGTTCATGACTACAGCTTTTTTGAATGTGGTTATTGGAGCATTATATCGAGATTATACTAGCGAACAGTTGAAGACGATATTGCATTTGAAAAATTTTACACCAGAAACAGCTTCTCGTATAAAAAAAGTTACAGATAATGCAAAGGCATATTATGCAAATATTGTGGATTTTGATAAAAATGTAGAAGAAGTTCTGTATGAAAGCAAGTAAGATAAAATATGGACAGGTCGGAGAACAGGATAAATACTTCTTTGATACTAATGTATGGATGTTCCTTTTCGCTCCTTTGGCTAGTTCGAAATTTTATAAGCAGAAGACTTATAGTTCTTTATTAAAGGAAATTATGTCTCGTAACGCTACTATTTGGATAAATTCACTTGTTGTTGCAGAATACGTCAATGCTGTATTGAAATTGGAATTTAAACAATGGATGAAAAGAAATAAATTAACAAATGCTGATTTCAAACATGATTTTAGACCTACTAATGAATATTTACTAGCTTTGAGTGAAGTCAAAAATCAAGTCAGCGATATTTTAAGCATTGCCACAAGGCGTCCAGATGATTTCCATGTGGTAGATGTTGATAAGTTGATTTCTTCGATGGGTACTTCTGTGGATTATGGAGATTCGGTAATAATTGATGCTTGTAAAAGAGCAAATATAAAATTGGTAACAGATGATAGGGATATCATAGAAATGGATTTGCCTTTTGCTGTGTTTACAGCATAAAATGATTGTCTAGCTTTTGCTGCAATTGATAGTGTGATGAGTTTTATCACCCTGAGGCTGATAGTGGCATCTCTATTCTTGATGATAGCCTGGGTATTGATTGGCGTATTCCTACAGAGCATGCTAATCTGAGCGAGAAGGATACGAAGCATCAGATGCTGAAGGACTTTGATAGTCCTTTCGAATACTAAAAAGAGCTCACACGGATTTCACAGATCTCACGAATGGAACGGACGTTCGTAGCCCGCTGGCTCTTCTGCCACCAACTTTATCTTCCCGAAGATGGTGGAGAGGATGGAAGAGTACTATTCCTGTTTGGGCTACTCTTAATCATAACTCCTTTGTCATATCAATATTCATCGTTTGTGCTTCAAGTTGTGAACTCTACTGGTACTTCTTATGGGAAGCTGAGTAAATGTGTGGAGTATTTGATAAATGTGACCAAGATAGTGTAATGGTACCAAGTATTTATAAAAAGAAAGAGACCGTTCAAAATCGAACGACCTCGAAATGATTTATGTGTTCTGCTGTGTGACAGAACACAAATTCGCTAGCGAATAACGTGGGATGCCGAAGCTGCGATGAATTAAAGGGATTCTCAGCAAGCCGTTGAAGTTCCTCTTCCCCGTCTATTAGAGGGGCATCCTCTACGCTAAGACTCCATTCAAGATATAAATCAGATTGACCTCCCGCAGGAGGGCACTCTGAACATCGCTTATTTTAAGTCGCTACCCCCATAGTCCGAGAGGGCACCTTTTTCTGTGCCCTCCCTCAGGGGAGAGGGAGGAAACCGCCCTACTCGGTGCTGTATTTGCCCCACCTGTCCCTCCCCTGCGGGAGGGTCCTTAACCCACTCCCAAGCCCTCGCCCTTTCCAAAAGGGCAAGGGATGTAACCGCACCTTCTCGGTGCTCGGAACCGCTACGCTCTAAGGATGGCGGGGCATCAAAGCCCTCGCCAGGTTGTGCGGGATGGGACCGCCTGGATACTACAGGGGATATAGCTTCTGATGCTTCTGTCATTTCTACTTTCACTACAGATTCTTCTGCCTCTACTGCATTGGATGTGGTGCAGAGAGAACTGAAGTATTTGGGATTGTGGAAGTTCGCAGGGGCGGTGATGTATGTTCTGAAGGAGGTGCTTGGATTGTCTGAGGATAAGATGATAGTGCCAATGGATGAGAAGCGTGGGAGGTTGCTGTTGGCAGAGATTCTGAATGGTGGTAACTTCGGTAGGCACTTTACGAAGTATGCTGGGTTTACGCATCAGAGTATGGGGAAGAAGTATTTCTTGAAGATATGGAGGAATATGCACTTCGTTCGATATTATCCTGCTGAAGCGCTTTGTGAACCTTTGTTCCGTACTTGGCACTTCTTCTGGAGGCTAAAATATAAAAAATAAATTAATCAAATAATTAATTGAAATAATTCTGTTTATATTTATCGAGATGCAGATAGGTAATCAGCTAGATGAGGATGACAGTCTGCACTTCGATTATCAATGATAATCATAATGAAGAAAAAAGTTTTTGCAAGCGGTTGCTATGACCTGCTACATTCTGGTCATGTGGAGTTTTTCCAGCAGGCATCACAGTATAGTGACCTTATGTAAGCATGTATCATCCGGGATGGGCAATTACCATCTCGCTGGAACCGACCTTTGAGGTGCGCGACCGCTGCGGTCTGTCTACCTCTACCCGTAAGATGATTCAGAAGATATGGCCGGTGAAGTTGCCGAAGATGGATCCGGAGATGCTCGCCCGACTGGTATTCTGCTTCGAGAACAATCCGGAGCGTCACGATGGTATCATCTCGGGTGCCCAGGATTCTATCGGTATCTGTGTTCCCGGTCTGGTACGCCATTATTATGACAACAATTTCTGGCCGGAGAAGATTGAGAGTACGCAGGATGAGATGACCCTCCGTTTCCTGGAAGACCATCTGGTGATGATTCCGATGGAACCGAGAAGACCGGGATGCAGTGTGGTGGAAGGTAAGGATATCACGCCTGAGAAGGTGAAGGCGCTGGCTGATGCGGCTGATGTCTGCTGGAAGGCGATTCTGGCGCACGACCTCGATGCCTTTGCTGCTGCATACAGGGCATCTTTCGAGGCCCAGATTGCAATGTTCCCGGGTATGGTGAATCCGTCTATCAATGGTGTGATAGAACCGGAAGCAAGTGTGCAGCCGATGATTGACCGCTACAGCAACATGGAGGAGGTTCTGGCATGGAAGATGCCGGGAGCTGGCGGCGGCGGTTATCTGGCACTGGTAGTAAAGGACAGTCTTAAATTTGCAGAGAATCATGACGAAGCCATCCATCTTCAGATACGAAGGGCATAACTATCTGGTGCCCTTCCTCATCATCAGCAGCCTCTTCTTCATGTGGGGCTTTGCCCATGGCATCCTGG
>ERZ1026852.1325-NODE-1325-length-13451-cov-20.677441_pt1 | contig 13451 bp, 9 predicted proteins | sample MGYA00380156_ERZ1026852 | MGnify/ENA primary metagenome ERZ1026852 (study PRJEB33269, sample SAMEA4719792) | human gut metagenome | biome: human-associated habitat; feature: organic feature; material: feces | place: Cameroon | collected 2013-10 ...
CATTAATTATCATTAATTGAACATTAATTATTTCATTAATTTTTATTCTTGTTCTCTTCGACAAATTGCAGTTTACCCACTTTTTCGCACTTATAAATTGGTAGTATCAAATATTGTATGTACATTCGCAAATGTAAATAAATGTTCGCTTTCGCGCACCTTTTCTCACCATAGCAAAATGAAAGCAAGCTATCTTTCGTCCATTTGGCTTAACGAAAAGGTGCCAAACATATATATATTATGGCTACAACAGTATTTAATCAAGCTCAGATTGACTTGCTCAATATGATGCAATGGGTAAAATCTCCTGAAACGTTGGCAGATATAAAACAAACTATATCTGATTTTTTTGCAAAGAAGGCTAAAGCCGAAATTGATAGACTATGGGCAAGCGGAAAGATGACAAAAGAAAAATTCGATAGTTTTGAAACCCTGCATGAACGAACTCCTTACCGTCATAAATGATGAATATTGTACTTGATACCAATTGCTTAATAATGGCTACCTCTGCGCAAAATGAGTATTAACGAAAAGGCTGGCCTCATTCAATCCACGATGCAATACAAAATGTCGTTTCATATATTCACCATTCGTACCCTCTGTATCGTATTTCTTAGTATCCTGAGCCTTTCACTACCTGCTCAGACCAATAAGAAGATACGTTCCTTGCAGCGCCAACAGTCCACCTTGAAGCAAAACATTGCCCAGCAAGAGAAGATGCTCAAGTCTACTAAGAAGGACGTCAACTCTCAACTGGCCAACCTGCAAGTAATTAACGTACAGATCGAAGGGCAACAAAAGTACGTCAACGGCATACATGCCGAACTTACCGAACTGTCCACTACCATTTCTGGGCTTGAACAGCAACTCCGTCTGCTCGAGGCCGACCTTGCCGTGTGTAAGCGACGCTACCAACGCTCGGTGTCGTATATGTTTCGCAACAAGTCAAGCCTTTCGAAGTGGCAATTCATTCTCTCGGCCAAGAACTTCCGTCAGATGTATCGCCGCTTGCGTTACATGACGCAATTCAGCCGTTACCAACGCGCACAAGCCGAAGTTATTCGACAGAAGGAGGCTCAAGTGCAAGCGAAACGCAACGAACTCCTCGGCGTTAAGACCGAGAAGAACCGCCTCTACACCGAGGGACAAGCTGAAACGCGCAAGCTACAAGGTCAACAACAGGAGCGACAACAGGTCATCAACGACCTCAATAAGCGACAACAGGAACTGCAGACCTCTATTGCTCAACAGCGTCGCAAGGCGGAACAACTCAATGCACGCATCGACCAACTCATTCAGCAAGAGATCGCTGCTGCAGAACGACGCCGCAAAGCCGAAGCGGAACGACGCCGCAAGGCCGAACTCGCTCGACAAGCTAAAGCCAAAGCGCAACGCGAACAAGCCGCACGCGAGAAGGCGGCACGCGAGAAGGCTGAACGCGAACGAAATGCGGCCGCTGCTCGCCGTGCCACGGCAGCAAAGGCCAAAACCAATAGGTCAAAGGCTACAGCCACAACAAAGTCTGCCACTAAGCGCAACCGCAACGTGGCCGCTTACACGCCCCAACCCGCCACTGCACCCTCCGTTACAATTGAGGAGAATGCCGACCGCGCGCTCAGCACCTCATTCGCAGCCAACCGTGGCCGACTTCCCATGCCTATCACAGGAGGATATAGCATCACGCGTCACTATGGAGCATACAACGTCGCAGGACTCAATGGGGTACAACTCGATAGTAAGGGCATCAACATCACGGGATCTGTAGGAGCACAAGCGCGTGCCGTATTCCGTGGCGAAGTGACGGCCATCTTCACCTACGGCGGCATGTACAACGTCATCGTGCGTCACGGCAGTTACATGTCTGTCTATTGCAACCTCTCCTCTACGGCCGTGCGCCGTGGCCAAAACGTCGAGACACGCCAGACGATTGGCACCATTGCCACCGATGCCTCTGGCAATGCCACACTCCACTTCCAACTCCGTAAGGAAACGGCCCGCCTCAACCCCGAGGCTTGGCTCGGAAGATAACATTCTCAATCCTAACACCCAACTCCCAACTAAACGGGGGGCAGGCTCTTGGCCTGCCCCCCGTTTTTTATTTAGGCGGTAAGAAACGCACCCTCACCTGGGGGCGACGCGCCTCCCCTAAAGAAAAACACACAATTCCACTTATTCCCCACAAAAAATAATCGCGTTAACATATTTTACCCCCCCTATTTGGTTAATTAACAATAACCCCCTATATTTGCGCCATTAAATTAAAATATTTTATAAATATACGTATAAAACTACGTACATTTACAAATAAACCTTTTCGTTAAGCTAAATAAGCAAAAGAAAATTTGCGTTCATTTTACTATGACGAGAAATCTTTCTTAACTACGAAAACACTTATCAAAACATTACACAATCAATTAACAAAACTATAAACCATCTACAAGTATGAAAAAATTTACTTTCTTGCTGACGTTGCTGGCCTTGGTACTCGGCAACGTGCAGTCCGCTTTTGCTGATGATGCAAAGTGGACGGACAAGTGCATCAAGTCCATTTCTGATCCTATCACCAATCTTGATGAGCTTACTAATGGTTTCTACGTTATCAGAAACGTTGGTCGTAAAACATTTGTTCATTTGGAAGGCAATGGAAACATTTGGTTGCAAAAACCTGTTCAAAGTGAAAACACCACTGAAATCCAAGCAGCCTTTGCAAACAATACAGACGTTGCCTACGCATTCTACGTAGCCAAAGACGAAACTTCTGGCAAATACACCATTCAGGGTAAATCAGGAAAATATTTTCCTGAAAGCCTTCCACATGGAAGTACTGCCTCTGTAAATGAAACTGCAGGTAACTACACCATCGAAAAAATCACAGATGGACAGTTCGCATTGAAGGCTTCAAATTATTACGCAGATGGTAATGGCGTCAATGGTTCACCTTATAGTACTGGTTCATTTACTGGTTATAACGAACTCAACAATCGTCCTGGTGCAAATGCTAATGGTGCTTATCAATTCTATAAAGTAACATTGGGAGATTTATATACCATTAACTACCACTATAAAGTGAATGGTAATGAAGTTTTGCTCGTTAGTGGTGTTAAATATGCTCTTGGGGCTACCCCTTCAGCAGCAGTTTACCCCTGTCTCACTATCAATGACTACAATAAAGAACCCATTACTAAGAGCGGCGATATAACTGTAGATTGTACAATGAATCTTCCCATGCAGGCTTCTACAGTAGAAGCTCCCAAGTATTATGCAGTAAACATGCACACTGGTATTCGCAAGTGGGTTGCAAACGAAGATGGAACTATCAGCTGTCTTGATGTTGCAAACTCATTAACAGAACTTCCTGCTAACAATCAATGGGCTTTCATTGGTACTGACCTTCTTGACAATTTCAAAATTTACAACAAGGCTACTGGTAAGTATTTGAAATCTACAGGTAGTGACGCTGCCACTTTAACAGATAACGTAAACGAGGCTACTTCTTTCAAAGTAAAGGCAACAAGAATCCAAAACATGACAAATGGTTTCTGTATTTCTCGTGGAGACACCTACTTAAATTATCAAGACAATAGCATCAAAACTTGGAATGACAACGACCAAGGTTCTACTTGCACAATTTTCACTCCCGAAAGCTTCCCATTGAATTATGCAAAAATCTTTATTGATGCACCCCAAGGTACTATTGGTGGTCCCGCATATTTGGAAAATGCTACAAATTTTGAAAACCTTCAAAAGGCTTACAATAGTTTAAATACAGAAGTTTCTGACGATAATATTGCAGCACTTGTTAACATCAACAAAGCTATTGCGAACTCTGAAGTTGGCACACAAATTACCGAAGGCTACTATCGTCTTGTAAACCGCAAGGACAAAAAGTACTTACACATCATTGAAGGCAACAACATCATGAACACACAGGCTGATAAGGCAAAAGCTATTGGTTCTGTTGTCTATTTCAAGAAGGCTAACGAAGAAAGTAAGTTCAACTTAATGATTGAAGGCAAATATTTAGGCACTATTACAACAAGTCAAAATATTAACCTTGGTGATGATTCAAACAAAGGTACTTACACAGTAACAAGCAACAACTTTATCACAAAGATTCAAGAAGTTTCAACAACTAATGAGGCCAACTATCACTACCTCCACGTAAATGGTGGCAATGCAGTAGGTTGGGAAGCTGGTGAAGGATCACCTGCATCTCATTGGTATGTTATCCCTGCAACTGATATCGAAGTAGCCATGAAGGATGTTGAAGGCAAGAAATTTGCTTCTGTATACCTTCCCTTCGATGTTAACGCTGTAACAGATGCTGAAGCTTATGTTGGTACTTTCAACGATGACAAGTCTGCTCTCAACATGAACAAGGTTGAAGGCGTTCCCGCTGGTAAGGGCTTCGTTCTCGTAGGTTCTGCAGACAAGGCTACACTTACTATCGGTACTGCAGATGCAGCAGTAACAAGCGATTTGCAAGGTACTAACACAGTTGTTACGCTTAACGATGCTACTCGCGCTAACTACCTCGTATTTGGTAAGAACAGCAACGCTGTAGGTCTCTACGCTCCCAGTGCTTCAGTTACAAAGATTCCTGCAAACAAGGCATACCTCGAAACAAGCGCACTCTCAGCTGCAGCAATTGCTTTGAACTTCAATGGTATTACTACTGGTGTTAACACTGTCGTTCTCGGTGAGAATGGTGTAAACGCTCCTGTATTCGACCTCAGCGGTCGTCGCGTTGCAGCTCCTGTTAAGGGTGGTGTATACATCCAGAATGGTAAGAAATTCATCAAGTAATCATTAACCTCTACAAAAAGACTTTTACACAATGAAAAAGACATATATCAAGCCTCAGGCACAAGCAGTAAGCCTCTTCACCGAAGATGCTTTACTGTCCCTCTCAAGCGTAGAGGTTAATCGTGACAAAGGAACTGACGAAGTTTTCTCTGAAGGCAAAGGTTGGAGCAGCGACAATTGGTCGGCTGCCGACGAAGACTAATAGAGTTCTTTGAAGAAAACAAAAACCTTGTGGGGAAGTAGGTAGCCCCGCAAGCGATTACTTTAATTAGTAATTTTTTTCATGTTGAAGACCGTGCGAAGTGATTCGCGCGGTCTTTTTTTGTATCATAAGTCTTAAGGCTTCCGCCATAGCTATATATTCTTTTGAGAAATCGTCATTATTGTGTGGGTAAACTGCATTTTGTCTGCCTAATTGGGGGGGCGCACCCTCACCTGGGGGCGACGCGTCCCCGCGTCGGCATTTGTTAGTCAAGGCTCGATGCCTTGACTAACAAATACATGAATATCACTAATTTAAGTATTGCCAGCTTGGGGCATCGAGCCCCAAGTTGGCAATGCCGACGCGGGGACGCGTCGCCCCCAGGTGAGGGCGCGCCCCCCAATTAGGCAGACAAATCGCAGTTTATCTATCCTTATTTTTATGTAGATGTTCTCGTTTCTCTTCTCCTTAAATGTTTAATTCCAAAATTAAACGTACATTTGTCCCACGAAATATAACAATCTGTAGAAAAATATGACACAACAAAAACACCGCTACACGGGACTTACTGCTGCGGAAGTCAACCAAAGTCGTGCACAACATGGCACGAACGTACTTACGCCACCTGAAAAGGAACCTCTTTGGAAACAGTTCCTCGAAAAATTCTCCGATCCTCTTATTATCATCTTACTCATAGCCGGAGTGCTCAGTATTGGCATCTCGTTCTACGAGCGTTTCGGACTCGGTGAGGGAGCAGAAGTGTTCTTAGAACCCGTGGGCATCTTTATTGCTATCTTCTTGGCCACAGGACTCGCCTTCTACTTCGAACTCCAAGCCGATAAGGAATTTAACCTATTAAATCAAGTCAACGACGATGAACAAGTAGAGGTCGTTCGTGAGGGCAATACCACCCAAGTGCCACGACGCGACATCGTTGTAGGCGATATCGTTATTCTTTCCACAGGACAAGAGGTGCCAGCCGATGCGCAACTGCTCGAAGCCACCCACCTCAGCGTAGACGAGTCTACCCTCACGGGAGAACCCTTGTGTCAGAAAACTACCGACCCCGCTCAGTTCGACTCCAATGCTACCTACACCTCAAACCTCGTGATGAAGGGCACCAAGGTAATGGAAGGACACGGCATCTGTCGCATCACCGCCGTGGGCGACCACACCGAACAGGGAAAGGTATTCGAAGCCGCACAAATCGACTCTTCTGTTAAAACACCGCTCAACGAACAACTTGACGGTTTAGGCAAACTCATCACCAAGGCCAGCTACGTTATCGCTGCCCTTATCGTTGTAGGACGTATTGTCATGTGTTTCGTCGACGGACTCGATGTCAACCATTCACTACACATTTCAGGCGCAGAGATATTTGCCACCAATACGGGGATAGCCACTTTCGTAGCCTACGTGCTACAGACGCTCATGATAGCCGTGACGCTCATCGTGGTATCCGTACCCGAAGGACTTCCTATGGCCGTCACATTGAGTTTGGCCTATAGTATGCGTCGTATGCTCCGCACCAACAATCTCGTGCGCAAAATGCACGCTTGCGAGACGATGGGCGCTACCACCGTTATCTGTACCGACAAGACGGGTACACTCACGCAGAACCAAATGCGTATTGATGAAGTCAACTTTTACGCCATTCCCGACGGCAAACTCACCGATAACGATGAGAGTCGCCTTATCAAGGAAGGCATTGCTGTCAACTCTACCGCAGCACTCGACCTTGCCGACCCTGTTCACCCCACCGTCCTGGGCAATCCCACCGAGGGTGCCCTCTTGCTTTGGCTCTATGCAGCAGGGGAGGATTATGTTGCGCTGCGCGAAGGTGTACAAGTAGTTGAGGAACTTCCCTTCACCACCGAACGTAAGTATATGGCTACGCTCGTGCGTTCTGCCCTTATGCCTGGCAAACGTATATTATACGTAAAGGGCGCTCCCGAAATTGTACGTTCTCTTTGTGCCACAGTTGAAGGCAATGTGTCCAACGACACGATCAATGCCCAACTCTTAGCTTACCAAAGCCGCGCCATGCGTACCCTCGGCTTTGCTTACCAAATCGTTGACGACGACGCGGCTCCCCTTATCAGTGAGGGAAAGGTAGTGGCCACCCATCTACAATTCATGGGCGTTGTTGCCATAGCCGACCCCGTGCGCCAAGATGTGCCCGCTGCCGTTAAGGAATGCTTAGATGCTGGTATTAATATCAAGATCGTAACGGGCGACACTCCGGGTACAGCCAAAGAGATTGGCCGACAAATCGGACTGTGGCAACCCACCGATACGGATCGCAACATCATCACTGGCCCTGAGTTCGCTGCACTCTCTGACCAAGAACTCGAAGAGCGCATTCTCGACCTCAAGATTATCTCGCGTGCTCGTCCTATGGACAAGAAGCGTTTGGTCGAAACCCTCCAGCGTCTCGGACAAGTCGTGGCCGTTACGGGCGACGGCACCAACGATGCTCCTGCCCTCAAGGCTGCCCACGTCGGTCTATCTATGGGTGACGGCACGAGCGTTGCCAAGGAAGCTTCCGACATTACCATTGTCGACAACTCTTTCTCAAGCATTGGTAAGGCCGTTATGTGGGGTCGTTCGCTCTATCAAAACATTCAGCGTTTCCTTCTATTCCAACTCACCGTCAACGTTACGGCCTGCTTGCTCGTTCTCATAGGAGCCTTTATGGGCACAGAGTCTCCGCTCACCGTTACGCAGATGTTGTGGATCAACCTTATCATGGACACCTTTGCAGCCATGGCTCTTGCCTCGTTGCCTCCCTCAAAGAGCGTGATGCTCGACAAGCCTCGTCGTCGCACCGACTTTATTCTCGGTGGCGAGATGTTGCGCGAGATAGTCAGCGTAGGTGTTATCTTCTTCCTCCTACTCATAGGAATGCTCTACATCTTCCAACATGCTGACGTGCATTGCCTCACCGACCTCCTCCACCTCCAACTTGGAGCGAAGAGCGAAGTTACACCTTACGAACTCACCCTTCTCTTTACCACCTTTGTCATGACCCACTTCTTCTACCTCTTCAATGCGCGAGCATTCAAGACAGGACGAAGTGCCCTCCACTTCAAAGGTTGTAACGGACTGCTCACCACCTGTGCAATCATTCTCATAGGTCAAGTAGCCATGATTGAGATACCCGGTATTCAGCAGTTCTTCAACGTAGTAGGTTTGAGCCTCGTCGATTGGATCATCATCATCATCGGTTCTTCTCTCGTCCTCTGGGTACGCGAGGCTTGGAACCTCCTCACGCATTAATAATCGTTGGGGCATCGCGTCCTCACCTGATCCTCACCTGGGGGCGACGCGTCCCCGCGTCGGCATTTGCTAGTCAAGGCTCGATGCCTTGACTAGCAAATACATGAATGGCTCTGTAACGATTCGTTACAGAGCCTTACTTTTCTTATTGCCAACTTGGCTATGCTTTATTTATGAGCCGACGCGACTACGCTTCTCTCTACCCCTTAATCGCCCGACACATACGTTGATTGCCAAAATCGTCGCGACGAAGTTCTACCCTCGTGAGTCCCATACGCTCAAAAAGTTCAGCAGTAGCTTCTGCATAGGCACGATTGACTTCTACCAGCAGCGCACCACCTTCATTCAATCGCTTGAGAGCATGAGCGGCCAAAGCCCGATAGAAACGCAAAGGATCGTCATTAGGCACAAAGAGCGCCGTATGAGGTTCGTGTTGCAATACGTTGTCGTCCATGTCAGCAGCCTCGCGCTGACAGATGTAAGGCGGATTACTCACGATAAGGTCAAAAGGAGCAACCGAAGAAGCATCAACAGTTAAGATGTCACACTCCTTAAAGCAGACAGGAGCATGAAGACGCTGCGCATTGCGTTCAGCCACGCAAAGGGCACCCTGCGAGATGTCCCAAGCCTCCACTTCTGCCTTGGGCAAGGCCAACTGAAGACTGATAGCAATGCAGCCCGAACCCGTACCAGCATCGAGCAAACGAGGACGCGCGGCAGACGACAAACCCTGCGCCGTCTCCACAGCCCAAGCGACAAGTTCCTCCGTCTCAGGACGAGGTATCAGCACGTCAGGAGTGACCTCAAACTGATGGCCACAAAATGCCGTGTGACCTATAACGTATTGTAGGGGTTCACCCGCAGAAAGTCGGTCACACATATTCAAGAACGTTTGTCGTTCACTTTCAGAAAATTGCCTAACTTTGTCGGCATAAATATCGGTGCGGCTCACGCCAAAACCGTCTTCCAAAACGATAAAGGCCATGGCACGCGCCTCTTGCTCACCATACAAAGGCGTGAGCAGCGTGCGAAGGTAAATAAAATCGGTAGTCAATGTTATTGATTAATGTGCAAATGTGCAAATGTGAGAATGTGCAAATGCTTAGTGAATGTGAGAATGTGCAAATGTTTTACAGATACTATTTTAACATACAAAATTGCACATTATTAGATTAATCAGCAAGGGTCAGTAAGAGAAAGCGACCATTTGCACATTTGCACATTCTCACATTTGCACATTCACTAAGCATTTGCACATTAACCAAGCATTTGCACATTAAATAACAGATTATGTTGTCAACAAACGAACAATATATGCAGCGGTGCATAGAATTAGCCCGCTACGGTGCAATGCACGCTGCCCCCAACCCCATGGTAGGGGCCGTCATCGTACACCAAGGACGCATCATCGGTGAAGGCTATCATGCCGTATGCGGCAAAGGCCATGCTGAAGTAAATGCAATCAATTCCGTACGGCAAGCCGACCGCGCATTGCTAAAAGATAGCACGCTCTACGTAAGCCTTGAGCCCTGTGCCCACTACGGCAAAACGCCCCCTTGCGCACGACTCATTGTAAACACAGGCATTCCGCGCGTAGTAGTAGGTTGCGTCGATCCCTTTGCCAAAGTACAAGGACGCGGCATCAACATCTTGCGCGAGGCGGGTGTGGAAGTGACCGTAGGCGTACTCGAAAAGGAGTGTCAAGCCCTCAACCATCGCTTCATCACAGCACAGACCAAACGCCGCCCATACATCACACTAAAGTGGGCCCGTTCGGCCGACGGCTTTATCGACCGTTGGCGCGACGAAGAGAGCCATGAGGGAGCAACTCCTATCTCTACCCAGTGGTCTGTCCTTCGCGTACACCAACTGCGCGCTTTGCACCAAGCTATACTCGTCGGACACAACACCCTACGCCTTGACCACCCACAACTCAACGTGCGTCACTGGGTGGGCAACAGTCCCCAACGCGTCGTCTTAGGCCGCGTAGCCGAAGGCGAACTTCCTGCAGGCTGGTTAGCTTTTGCCGACATCAATACGGCCTTGACCGAACTCTACCGCATGGGCGTTCAATCACTACTCGTTGAAGGCGGACAACAAACGCTCCAAAGCTTTATTGACCAAGGACTATGGGACGAAGCCTTCGTTGAAGTTTCACCACAAGCCTTAGGAAGCGGCATACCCGAACCACGTATGCCCGTAGGCGTAACGCTCAACACCGAACAGTACATGGGAGCCACCGTATGGCATTACGCTTGGGGAGACGAAGCGCTTTAGTATTCTTTTGTTAACAAATTAACAAGTTGACGAGCTTTTTAGTTAACAAGTTGACAAGTAAGTTACTTTAAAGTTAACTTGTCAACCCCAATCAAACTAATGAACAAACTTACCCGTTAACTCGTTAACTCGTCAACTCGTTAACTAAAAAACTCGTCAACATAAAAAATGAACAATATCCCTACTATAACGCGCAACTTGTTGCTTATCAACATCATCTGCTTCTTAGTGCAACAAGTGTTACAACTGCGCGGCATCAACGTCACCGACTGGCTCGGACTACACTTCGTATTAGCCAGCCAATTCAACGTGTTACAACTCATCAGCTATATGTTTCTGCACGGCAGTTGGACACACCTCTTCTTCAACATGTTCTCACTCTGGATGTTTGGGCGCATCATAGAGTCAACGCTTGGTGCCAAACGCTACCTATTATATTATATGGTCTGCGGCATTGGAGCCGGTCTGTGCCAAGAATTGTGGCAAACGGCCGACTACTTTATCCACAATCTCTCGGCCTACGAAATGGTAGACACGGGGAAAGGAGCACTCATGCCCATGAGCCAATTCCTCAATAGTTGGACTACTATCGGAGCCTCAGGCGCTTGCTACGGCATATTATTAGCCTTTGGTGCCCTCTTCCCCAACGAACGCATCATGCTACTCATTCCGCCCATTCCGATGAAAGCAAAATACTTCGTAGCAGGTTATGCCGCCATCGAACTATTCTCAGCCTACACCTCTAACGACAACGTGGCCCACTTCGCCCACCTCGGCGGTATGCTCTTCGGCTGGCTCTTACTCCGATATTGGCGTAAGCAGACTCGACAACGCCAACAGTTCAGCGGTTGGCAAACATGGCCCAACGAGCAGCAACGACACTCCTCATGGTGGCAACGCCTACAACGTATCTTCAAAAAGAATGAAACAGGCAACGCCCACCATACCGCCACACGCGAAAGCGACTACGAATACAACATGCGTTCCAAACAAGAAGAGGCTCGCATGGACGAAATCCTCGACAAAATTCACCGCTCGGGCTACGATAGTCTCACGCCCGACGAGAAGAAAGAACTCTTCCGCATTAGTAGACGATAGTGAGAATGTGCTAATGCGTTAATATGCTAATATGCTAATGTGCTAATGTGCTAATGGCTGCACCTTGAACATTAACGCATTATAAGCACATTAACACATTAGCATATTAACACATTAGCATATTAACACATTATAAGCACATTAGCATATTAACACATTAGCACATTAAAGAACTCTCCCCTTGACCTCATTCTTACGTTTTATAAGTTGGTTGGCCGTACTCGCGCTATGGGGCTGCGCTGCAACGGTATTCGTTGACAGTTCAGTCTACGGCAAATACTTTGCCCCGATAGGCCTTGCTTTCCCCTTCTGCGTAGCAGCAGTGGTGGGGTGCATCATACTGTGCTTACTCTTCAAACCCCGATTGACGTGGATAGGCGTCTTGGGCCTCATAGCCTGCTGCGGGTCGCTGCGCGACTACGCCCCCATCAACCTCTCCTCACCAGCCCCCAAAGGAGCCATTAAAGTGCTATCGTACAACATCATGAACTGGAACAATTGGGCCATGACACCCGATAGCACCAACTACGAGACGATACAATACCTCACCAGCCAAAAGCCCGACATCGCCTGCCTACAAGAAATAACATTTAAAAACGAAGAGGAGATTAAACGAATTGACCGCATCTTCTCACACGCAGGCTACAAACTCTCATGCGACTTTGTAGGCGGCAATCGCATCGGCATCATCACCAAGTGGCCCGTCATAAAGAGTCAAGTCATTACCCACTCTGAAGGCAATGGCGCGATCGCTTTCTACTTAGAATGGCCTAGACGGGGCGACACCCTCATCGTCATCACGGCCCACTTAGAGTCCATGCACCTCTCCCAAAAAGAGCGTGACAAATATCACACCCTCGTGAAGCGGCCCGAAGAGGCTGACACCATACACGGCAAGTTAGATCTCATACGCAAGATAGCCCAAAGCGGCACCGTACGCGCTCGACAAGCCGATACGCTCTCCACCTTTGTCGACCAACACCGCGACACACCTCTTATCCTCATGGGTGACTTCAACGACACTCCAATCTCCTACGCTCATCACAAAATATGTTCACGCCTTACAGACTGCTATCGCGCCACAGCCAACGGCATAGGCCGCTCATTCAATCGCGATGCTATATACGTGCGCATTGACAATATATTCTGCTCCTCTCACTTCAAACCCTTCGCTGTACGCGTCGACGACACCGTCCCCTTCTCCGACCACTACCCTATCATTGGGTATCTGAAACCTGTGAAACGTAAATGAACAAAATAAGATAAGATAAGATAAGGCTCGCTTCGCGAGCCTTTTTTTTGAACATTAATCATCATTAATCTGTCATTAATCTTTTTCATTAATCTGTCATTAATCTTTTTCATTGCGAGCAAGAAACGCGTCCTCACCTGGGGAATCGCGTCCTCACCTGGGGGCGACGCGTCCCCGCGTCGGCATTTGCTTGGCAAGGCTCGATGCCTTGACAAGCAAATACAAGACATTTTCTTATTGCAAAGTTGGGGGATCGAACCCTCACCTGGGGGCGACGCGTCCCCGCGTCGGCATTTGCTTGACAAGGCTCGATGCCTTGACAAGCAAATACAATACATTTTCTCATTGCCAAGTTGGGGCATCGAGCCCCAACTTGGCAATACCGACGCGGGGACGCGTCGCCCCCAGGTGAGGACGCGATGCCCCCAGTTCAGATGAGGACGCATCATCTTCAGGTGAAGACGCGCCCCCAAAAACTAACGCAAAAAAAAGCCTCTCTCAACAAATCTGTTGAAAGAGGCTTGTAAAAAAGTTGGC
>ERZ1026852.1327-NODE-1327-length-13430-cov-20.737869_pt1 | contig 13430 bp, 9 predicted proteins | sample MGYA00380156_ERZ1026852 | MGnify/ENA primary metagenome ERZ1026852 (study PRJEB33269, sample SAMEA4719792) | human gut metagenome | biome: human-associated habitat; feature: organic feature; material: feces | place: Cameroon | collected 2013-10 ...
GACTTGCCATCGGATTCTTCGTGGGCAAGCTGATGGAAGGAAAAAAGGCGGGAGAAGAGAAAACGCAGCTCATAGCGAAGGCTCAAGTGCTGCAGGCTAATATCGAGCAGTGCAACCAGCATCATGCTTCTGAGGTGCAATCCTTGAAACAGTCTCATGTTTCTGAGGTGCAATCCTTGAAACAATCTCATGCTGCTGAGGTGCAATCCTTGAAAGCGCAGATGGAGAACGAACGGCTGTTTGCCGAAAAACTCCGTACTGAAAGCGACCAGCAGTGGGCGCAGAAACTCGAAAGCCTGAAGCAGGAGATGCATCGCATGACCATCGAACAGCAGAAGGCTGCTGCCGAACAGCTCGCTGCCAAGCAGTCGGCCCTCCAGGAAAACAACCGACTCCAGATGGATGAACTCCTGAAACCTATCAAGGAGCAGTTTGCCGATTTCAAGAAATCGGTAGAAGAAAGCAAGACCCAGAACGAGGTGAATAAGAAGGAACTGCAGAGTACCTTCGAGGCAACGATGAAACTCTTCCAGCAGGAACAGCAGCAGGCTGTAACAAGTCTGAAGGAGCAGACCTCTAAGATCGGTTCCGATGCCGCCAATCTTACCAAGGCATTGAAGGGTGATAGTAAGATGCAGGGCGACTGGGGTGAGATGGTGTTGGAAACCATCCTGGAAAACAGTGGTTTGCGAAAGGACGAGGAGTTCTTTATCCAGGAGAACACCAAGGATGAGAACGGCAAGAATTATCGTCCCGATGTCATCGTGCGATTCCCGGAAGGCAGGAGCGTGGTGATAGATAGCAAGGTATCTCTCACCGCCTATACCGATGCCTTGGCGGCAGAGACAGATGAGGAGCGAGATCGTTTGATGAAGTCGCATGCCCAGAGTGTGCGCAAGCACATCGATGAACTTGCCGAGAAGGATTACTCCAAACTGGTAGAAGATGCCATCGGTTTCGTCCTGATGTTCATCCCTAACGAAACGAGTTATATCGCAGCGATGAAGCAGCAGCCTGATTTGAGTCGCTATGCCTATCAGAAGAAGATTATCATCATATCTCCTAGCAATCTCCTGATGGCGTTGCAGCTGGCGTATAATCTCTGGCAGTATGACCGTCAGAACAAGAATGTGGAGAAAATCGTGAAGACGGCAGCCGATCTATATGATAAGGTAGCGACTTTCGAAGACACCTTCACGAGCATAGGTGATCTCCTCACTCGCCTCTCCGGTACCTATGATAAAGCGAAAAAGCAGCTTTATGATGGTACCGGCAATGTAATGAGAAGGGTAGAGAGCCTGAAGAATCTGGGAGTAACTCCCAAAAAGCAGATCAAGGCATTAGAGGAGTAATTTTAATAAGCGTTTTTATCCGGGCAGATAATACTCTTCGCTGTCAGGAAGATAATACGGATGTCAAGCCAGAACGACCAGTTCTCGATATACCAGATATCTCGCTTGATGCGCTCCTCCATCTGCCAAAGCTCCTTCGTCTCACCACGGAAACCCGTTACCTGAGCCCAACCGGTAATTCCAGGCTTCGAGAAGTGGCGAACCATATACTTATCAATCAAACTACCATAAACCTCAGTATGATACAACATGTGAGGTCTAGGACCCACGATACTCATATCGCCCTTCAATACATTGATAAATTGAGGGAACTCATCAATATTCGTCTTTCTCATGAAGTTGCCGAATGCAAACTTTCTTGGGTCATTCTTCGTAGCCTGAGCCTTGTCTGAATCCTTGTTCACATGCATAGAGCGGAACTTCAGGCACATGAAGGTATTACCGTTCAGACCCGTTCTAGCCTGACGGAAGAAGATAGGACCCGGACTCTGAATCTTGATAATCAGCGCAATGATTGGAATGAAAGGCAAGAAACAGAGGCAGATTACACCACTCACGGCGATATCGAAAGCACGCTTGAGAATACGGTTTGAGATAGAAGACAGCGGCTCCCGATGGTTCGTGTAAACCGTCTTACCCATAAAGTTCTTGGAATCCAGATGCAACTTATATTCGCCGAACAGACGAGGCAGATAATAGAAGTGTACCACGTTCTTGTCACAGAAACGCATGATCTTCACAATCTGGTCAGATTCCTTATGCGACAAGCTGCAGAAAATCTCATCCAGACCATAACATGAACCGTTGATGGTATCGTTCATCTTGGACTCTAAAATTTTGTTAAGATCCTGCATGGTACCCAGTTTTTTCAGTTCCAGAGGCGCTCCGGCGATGTCGTCATCGGCATAATAGCCTTTTACGATATAACCCGCAGAAGGGTCTTCGGTCATGGTAATGTACATTTCTCTTACGGCAGGATCGCTACCCACGAAGATCACGGTACGACTGTTTCTACCTCTGGCACGGTGATATTTCAGAACCTTGAGCTCGATGAATCGACTGATGATCAGAGCAAGATAGAAAGAGATGCCGAAGTAGATTCCGAACGTAAATATTTCTCCACTATGACTGAAGAATTTCAGGAAGACCATGAAACAGACGGTAGCACAAAGCACCAGGAAGAAAGTACGTTTGAGTACTTGCAGCAAACCGATTCGTCTTACATGAATGATAGTACAGTAGTTGTATTCGCCGATGGCGAGAGCAACGTTTGCTATAAAGAATGTAATCTTTGTTTTCAGATCTAGGTAGTCGGGAACATGAATGAATTCGAAGTTGATAAAGCCCAATAGTAAGCAGTTGAGGATGATGAAGTCAACTAAGACCACCAACCTTCTAATCAGTATGTTTCCTTTATATATGTTTTTTTCCATAAGAAATTATATGTAATTTAAATTTTTCGATTTCTCTTCTTAGAATATAAATTCCTCGTAAATTCGACCGCAAAGTTAGCAATAAAAACTGAATTCCCCAAACTTTTCCCCATCTTTTTTCCCGCAAATCCCTCCAGTCATTCCCCCTCCATAATCATATTATAATATGGTATTCCCACTGTTTTCTTTATTTTCTAAGGTATTTGTTTTTTTTTGTTAAAAAACACCTTTGTAAAGCGATATATTCTTTATTATCAATAAAAACCATTAATTTTGCAGCCGGAAAAACTCTACTCTGGCCGCAAACTCGTTCAGAATAGGGGCACCCGCCTTAGAGGTGGAGCTCCCTTTGGCTAAAGGGAGACGGAGGGATTCGAAAAAGCTCCCTTATGTTAAGGGAAAAAGGGATTCGAAAAAAAATACTATCATTTGCTGATAAAAAAAATAAGAAAAGAAAAAAGGATAAAGGTGTATGATAAAAATAATGCATTATCTAGATAAAAAAATGAAATATAGTAAATTCATGCTGTTAGGAGCCCTAGGGGTAGCGCTCTTAACTGCTACTTCTTGCGGCACACCAAAAGACGTAGCCTACTTTCAGGATTTAAACAACAATCCTGATACCGTTATTACACTCCAGAACAAAGTCATTACAGTGAAGCCTACCGATAAACTTTATATCGGTGTCAAGAGCAAGGATCCACAGATCACACAGCTCTTCAACCTCACTGGCGGTACCAACAACTCCAGCAGCAGTACAAATATCGCAAAAGATGCCTTTTATTATACGGTAGATAGCAAGGGTAACATTGATTTCCCGGTAGTAGGAATCATTCAGGTAGCTGGATTAACCCGTGAGCAGATTGCCGAGAAGGTAAAGAAATCATTGGTTGATGCTAGTCTTGTGAAAGACCCAACAGTGACTGTAAGTCTCAGCAACCTCCATTATTCCATGATGGGCGAAGTGGCAAAGCCAGGTCAGTATGCCATTGATGAAGAAAAGGTAACCATCCTCGATGCTATCAGTAAGGCAGGTGATCTCACCATTCAGGGACGCCGTCAGGACGTGATGGTCCTCCGTCAGGAAAACGGACACCAGAAGATCTATAAGATTGACCTCTGCTCCGGTAAGGACATTTTCAATTCACCAGCTTACTATCTCCAGCAGAATGATGTGGTATATGTAACACCAAACGATACCAAGAAGCGCAGTTCTACCCTCAATGGTAACACCGTGCAGTCAACAGGTTTCTGGATGAGCATTTCATCCCTCATCATTACGATTCTCACATTCTTGAAAGTAAATTAATATCAACGAAATAATGATACAGAATACAACTCCGGCGAATCAGCCAGCACAGCCAAATCCGATGGCTCGCCCTAACCAGACCGAGGATTTCATCCGTCTTCAGGATCTCCTCTATCTCTGTCTGGCACAGTGGCGTTGGTTCATCCTCTCACTGGTTGTAACCTGCGGTATCGCCACTTATTACAACCTCACCACCCCTAATGTATATCAGCGCACTGCATCCCTGATGATCAAGGATGAGAGCAAGGCGCAGGGTATAGGCAGCGATGTAGCTTCCATGTTCTCTGATATGGGTATGGGAAACATGAAGAGCAATGTAAACAATGAACTCATTGCCATTCAGTCACCAGCCGTTCTCCTCGAGACTGGTAAGAGATTGAAGCTCGATGTAGATTATGCTATCGATGGTCGTTTCCACAAGGAGGCACTCTATGGCGCTGATCTCCCTGTCACCGTAGATTTCGTAGGATTTACCGATGAGCAGAGCGGAAGCTTTAAGCTCCAGCTCAAGGGCGATGGCTCTTATGTCATCAGTAAGCTCAAGGGAGTTACCCGTGATAATCTCCCGGTAGATGACAGCGATGAAATCACCGGTAGAATCGGACAGATAATCCGCACTCCTTTGGGTAAAATCAAGGTGGATAAGGCTCCTGCCTTCACACAGTTTGTTTCAGGTGAAGACGAACCGGTACTCTATGTATCACGTTGTAATGTATATGCTATGACCGACCGCATCAAGGGGTCCCTTTCTGCTAGTCTGAGCGATGTGAAATCTACCGTCATCGACATTACTTATAAGGATGTGCTCCCTAAGCGAGCAGAGGATGTCATCAATACAGTCATCACCGTTTACCGCAAGAACTGGTTGGATGATAAGAATCAGATGACCGTATCCACCTCTCACTTCATCACTGAGCGATTGGGCGTCATCGAGCGTGAGTTGGGCGATGTTGATAAGAATATTTCAGCCTTCAAGAGCAGCAATCTCCTGCCTGATGTAGAGGCTGCCGCACAGCAGTATATGCAGAAGAGCACCGAGGTTGATAAGCAGATTATGGATCTCAATTCCCGTCTCGCCATCGCTCAGTATATCCGAAATTATCTTACTGGTAAGGTTGGCAAGAACCAGCTTCTTCCATCTAATACCGGTATCGAGAGCCCTGGTATCGAGCAGCAGATTGCTGAGTACAACAAGACTCAGTTGGAGCGCAACAACCTCGTGTCAAATTCCAGCGAGCAGAACCCATTGGTAGCTGATTACGATCAGAGTCTTGCCTCTATGCGCAAGAGCATCACTGCCAGTCTCGACAACTTCGTCATCTCTCTGAGAACCCAGTTGAGCACCCTCCAGGCTAACGAGGCTGCTACTACTTCTCAGATTGCCAGCAACCCTAACCAGGCGAAGTACCTGCAGACTGTGGGTCGTCAGCAAAAAGTTAAGGAGGCATTGTATCTCTTCCTTCTCCAGAAGCGTGAGGAGAACGAGCTTTCCAAGGCGTTCACCGCTTATAATACCCGTGTGATTACCCCTCCAACAGGCGATCTCAACCCTGTGTCACCAGTTCGTCGCAAGATTATGCTCATCGCCTTTGTCTTGGGTCTCCTCATTCCGGTTGTCGTGATTTATATCCGTGAGAAGGCAAACACTACCGTTCGTGGCCGTAAGGATCTCAAGAAGCTCATCGTGCCATTCCTGGGTGAGATTCCATTCTCTATCAGCCGCAAGAATATGCCAACTCTGAAGGAGCGCATCCTGTTCTGGAAGAAACCAAAGGAGGTTCGTGAGATGGTAGTGAAGGCAGGCAAGCGTGATGTCATCAACGAGGCATTCCGTGTATTGCGTACCAACTTTGAGTTCACTATCGGAACTCATCCGGAGCAGAATGTCATCCTCTTTACTTCTTTCAATCCGGGTTCTGGTAAGAGCCATTTGTCTGCTAATATGGCGATGTCACTTGCCATCAAGAAGAAGAAAGTTCTGTTGATAGATGGTGACCTCCGTCATGGTTCAACTTCAATGTTGATCAATAGCCCAGGCGAGGGATTAAGTGATTACCTGAATGGTCGAATAGCCGACATCCACGACATTCTCTACAAGGGTGAGGAAAATGGATTGGTTAAGCATTTTGATGTGATTCCAATCGGAACCATCCCTCCAAACCCAACCGAGCTTCTCTTTACTCCATTGCTGGAGAAGATGATCAAGACGATGCGCGAGGAGTACGATTACGTCTTCATCGACTGTCCTCCTATCGAGGTCGTAGCCGATACCCCAATCTACGAGCAGTTTGCCGATCGTACCATCTTCGTGGTTCGTGCCGGTTTGATGGAGCGCAGCATGTTGCCAGAGGTAGATGCCCTCTACAAGGCAAGGAAGTTCAAGAACATGACATTAATCCTGAACGGAACCAAGGCACGTGGCGGCAGATATGGCAGCCACTATGGTTACGGCTATGGTTATGGTTACGGCTATAACTATAATAAGGAAAAGAATGGGGGGGGCAAAATCTTAAATAATTGGATTATAGAATAATAGAAACAAATGTTTAAATTCTTCCAAAAAATATTTAATCAGAGTATGCCATCAGGGGAGCGAGAGCTTCTCCCTGGTGGCATTGATTTTCATTGCCACATCCTCCCTGGCGTGGATGATGGCTTCCAGGACCCGGAAAAGAGTCTGGAGCAGTTGAGAATCTATGAGGAGAGCGGCATGAAGGAAGTGTGGTTCACCCCTCATATCATGGAGGATGTGCCGAACGAGACCGCTGATCTCCGCCGTATCTTCGAAGATTTCAAGGAGAAGTATCTTCAGGATTTTGCCCAGCGACATCCGGGATATCAGGCAGAAGGAGCGAAGCAATCTTCTGCGACTGATGCCGAACCGTTGCGATTGCATCTGGCTGCCGAAAACATGTTGGATGCCCTTTTCGAGCGACGCTTAAAGGCGAATGATGTACTCCCGTTAGCGGAGAAGTATCTGTTGGTAGAGACCAGCATATTTGCTCCACCGATGAATTTCCGAGGCTTGTTGGAGCGCATCAAGAATAAAGGCTATACCCCGATTCTTGCTCATCCCGAGCGCTATCTGTATATGAAGAAAGAGGATTACGAGGCATTGAAGTCTCAGGGCATCAAGTTCCAGCGCAACCTCTTCAGCCTGAAGGGGCAGTATGGAGAGCGAGTTCAGAAGCGCTGTCGTCAGCTCCTGAAGTGGCAGATGTACGATTATGTAGGCACCGATCTCCACCGCCTCTCGCAATTGGAGTAAAAATGGCAGCCGAGGTCGGTGACCGTTGGTTTAGGGCGTATGGGTGTGGCTTATGGCACACCCTCTTTTATCCTCTGCAGGATTGGACACAAACTGCAGAAGCAATTGCGGTTAAAACCGTAATAATCAAATCAATGATTTTTTTAAGAGTTTCTTTTTTCATAGGCACAATCAGATTTATAGGAAAATAATCATTCATCATTAAGAATCATAAAGTAATCAGAAAGGAAACAATTCTGCCGCATTAAAGCACGGACACTCCTTAGGAGTGGCACCCGGCAAATCCCTATGCCCAACGATTTCAGCCTGAGGAAACAGAATCTTCAACTGTAGCAGCAGATGACGAATCACCCTGTACTGAGCATGCGTCAGCGTGTTGGCAGGGCGCCCCTCCTCATCCAAGCCACCCTCGTAGCAGATACCGATAGAACATCTGTTGTAAGGTCTGGCATGAGCACCCACCTCCAGCAGTTTTCTGAACTGCGTCAGGCTGCCATCCTTTCTGCAGTAGAAGTGATACCCCACGGTGCGGAAACCACGAGCCTTGTGGTCACGGAGAAGCTGCTTCTCCGTATAGTTGCGGTTGCATTTCGTTGCACTGCAGTGAATCACCAGAAAACGGACACTCTGGGGAGAATCCATCATTTTGCCGTCTTCGTTGTAGGCAAGGAGAAGGTGCTCATTGAGCACCTCCTCATCACCAATGGTCATAGGAAATTTTTCAGTTACCATCGTTTAGAGTTCTTTAAGATTCATTCAATCAATCAGTTAGTAAATCTAGAGACTTACGTTATCACCAGATTCGGAGCCGCCAGTATCCTTACCAGGTTCCTGCGACCCCGTTTGCGAGCCGCCCTGCTGAGGGGTGTTGGTACCTCCCGATCCTCCCTGCGAACCATTCGGATCGGTAGTAGTACTGCCACCACCATCATCAGAGGCATTTTTCTTCTTCTTCTTAGGTGCATGTCTCTTCAGGTTAGCATCCAAGTTCAGATTCACGAAGCGGAAGTCGCCGGTAGCACGTGCTCTCATTCTCACGCCCAGAACATTCTTGAGCACCGAGAAATCATCCTCAGTAGCTGCACCCTCCTTGTTCTTGATGCCAATGTAGAAAATGGCGAGGTTGTCCAGTTTCACGTTCTTACCAGCGAGCAGAAGCTCCTTGATGTGTACCACGGCATCAGTCAGGATGCCCTGAATGGTGCCGGCAGAGAAAGGCGAATTGAAGGTGTGCATCTGTTCTGCCAGAGCTTCCAGGTCAATCGTCTCAATAACGTGAGGCTTGGCATAATACTTGCCGTAAGCCTTCTCGTTCTTCTTGTTGTTGTTTTTCTTTAAATCGTACTCGATCATAAGGCATTAAAGGTTTTGGTTGTTGTTGTGTTTCTGTTAAGCGCTGCGCTATGAGACAGAGTACCGGCGGAAGGGCCCGGACCGCGAAGTATTTCTGAATCACGATGCAAAGATACAACATTGCCAACCCCCCAAAGTACGATGGATATACGATGGTAGTACGATAGTCACCGAAATGGGCAAAACCACTTTTCTGAGTACGGTTTAAGGGTGGTCAGCCCCCTTATGGCTCGCCCAGATACTCGTAGATCAGCATCACCATCCGTCGGCTGAAAGTCTTGTCCCTGGGATGATAGCCTTCGTTCCTGAGTGCCGTTACCAGTGGAGTACAGTGGTTGATGAGTCTCATCAGATGATTCACAGCCACATGCTTGGATTGCAGAGGATAGTAGAGCCATGCCAGCTCGAACTTATTGTATATTTTTATCTTCATGTGATAGGTATTTTTTAGAAATGATACTCTTCATCGTTCAAGACGTCACTGAGAGGTCGTCAGAACGTCTCCAAGAGGTCGTCAGAACGTCACTGAGCATCCCTCAGAAGCATCCTGACGCATCGTCAGAAGCATTCCGGCGACCTCTCAGAACGTCACTTACTTTTTCTTCTTCTTATCATCCTGCATTTTGATAGTCAGATCCATCAGATAACTATTCTTCTGGCATCCGTCCCATTCCGATGGCGAGATGATCGCCTCGCAGTTGATTTCGCCCGGCTGCTTCTCTATCACCGCCCATCCGTTGCCGTAAGAGCGGTGAATCTTCCTGAATCCCAGACTGATCATCACGCTTGCCAGGTTCTGCTGAGCCAGATTGTGGTTCATCGCATTGCAGCAGCCGATGCGCTCCATGATTTCGGAAGAGAAGCGGAACTTGATGAGACTCGGATCCGTGTCAGGCTGAGGTACACGATAGTAGCGCAGGATCTGGTCGGCCATCAGGTTCACGCCCATGAACATCTCGTTGTGCGCCTTCATTTCATGGATGTCCTCGTTGGTCAGCCAATATACCCAGCCGTCCTCCTTCTTCTTCTGTCGCTCCGTCACCTCCTTGCCCAGAGCCACCGCCTGGCTATATACGTGGGTATAGTCGATCGGGTTGCTGATAGGGCTCACGATGTTCTCCACCAGCCAAGGGCAGTAGCGGCGGTTCTCAGGGTCCGTAATCAGGTGCATCGTATTGCTGGTGCCGCAGAGCGCCGCACGGTGCATCAGTTCTGAGCGGTACTTGTCGTAGGGGCGACGGATGGAGAACACCAGTTTGGTGACGTTGCTCTTGAAGGCACTCTGGTTCTTGCCCGTCACCTGGTCCAGCTCATCGCAGCACATCAGCGCCTTGCTGGCGAATGCCTCCATCACATCCTTGTCGGTATAGTTGGCAGTAGATTCATTGATGAAGTACTTGCGCAGGATAGGAGGCAGGGTGTAGTAGAAGGAGGTAGTCTTGAAAATGCCGCCCCTGCCCACGAAGATGAGCATGGTCTGCGCCACCACGTTCGGCGTTACCCATGCCACCACCATCGCCACGAGCCATTTCTTGAAGTAATATCTGAATCGCTCCTGGGTATGACCGTAGCCCGGACAGTAAGCCACTGTCACTCTGTCGGCAAGTTCAGAGATGTAATCCTTCTTGCCGTCCCATTTAGGCAGATTCGAAAGATAGTCGTACATCGGATCCCAAGGCTCGCTGAAGTCACTGTTGATCACGGAGTGCAGCTTCTGTGGAGTAATCGCCAGCCCCTCCTCATCCATTTTCGACCAGATGGAGTTCTCGATGTTGTCGTCTATCTGCGTCCAGTGATGGAACTTGCCTTTCAGGCTCAGGCTGAGGATCTCATAGTATCCGGTCACCATGTTGTGATGGAACTCATATCGCATGCTGAGCCACTGCTTGATTACCTTGGCAGAAGGGCGTTTGCCGTAGGTCTCACCCTTCTCGTAGAAGTGCCAGGTGCCTTTTCTCTCCACGTGCTTGTAGCAGGAGTTGATTACGCTCGCCGTATCGGGGTAGTCCTTGCTGAAGTGCTCGGTGGCATAGTTGAGCACCTCCTGCTGGTCGATGCCGTATCTCAGACAGATGTTGCCGAAATGGCAGACATACTCGTTGTGGCTGTTACTTTGGAAGACATAACCCTGTTCATCCATCATTTTCAGGATTTTTTCAGCGGCATGTTCCATGCTAGGCACACCTTTTGCTAATAGAATCATTTTCTGGGATGGCTTTTTGCGGGTGCGTTTAGCATACTTCGCCTGCAGCGCCTTCTTGGTATAGAGCTTCTTCAGGTCTTTCAGATTCAGGCTAAAGGTCAGGGCATTCCAGTTGAAATAGGCATGGGAGTCGTAGGCAAGTCCGCACATGCGGGTGATGTCCGTGCACTTGTCATCGGCAGTGATGCCGAGCAGCGCATTGTAGTACTCCATCGCCTTCTGCAGGTTGGCCTCGAAGAGTTCCAGAGCCGAGAGCTCATCATCATCCACGCTGTCGTAGCTGGCGATGATGCGGAATCCACGGCCGCTTGCCGTAACGAAGAGCACCTTGGTGTGCGGATCCGCCTTCGCCTTGCGGATGCACTCCTCCATGAGCTGTGCGTCCACGTGGTCGTAATCCAGGGCGATGTTGCGAAGCACCTTCTTGATGTTTCGCATCTCCTTGCCGTAACCATCCATCAGAGCAGCCACAGTGATGCCCGGCATCTGGATTTTCACCTCCTGTGCAAGCTGCTTGCTGATGGCGAGGCGCTGACGGTACTCCAGGGTACGTGCCTGGGTGAGAGGATCCTTGGTGATGATTCTCTCTAACTCCTCCCAGCTGGTGAGAGGACGACTTTCGCTTGATGCGATAGCGTAGAAGAAAGAGGGCAAGATAGCCTCTGCATTCTCTTGATTGTTTGATGTTGTAGGTATCATCATTACTATTGTTTAAAATTGTAAGTGTTTATGCTGATAAAGGCATCAAGGATACAGGTGTGTGAAGGGGGTATATGAAAAAACTAGCGTTAAAGCACTGTTAAAAACAGTATCTAACTAGTTGATATTCATTTCTTTTATCTTTCGCGTACGCTGTTATATCAAAGATGTTAAGCCACCCCCTTCACATAAGCGTATGATTTGACGTGATTGTCAACTGGGTACAAAGGTAAGACAAAGAATTGAAATAACCAAACGCGGTTTCCGTATATCGGAAACCGTTAAAATTAATTTAAATAGTTATGAAATTATTAGACTTTTTTAGACAAGCAATGGCATCTGTCATTCAGTTTGCAGGGAAAAAAAAGGTGTAGCCCGTTCCCTCGAAGTGTTCAACCATTTACTCCGTCTGGTTCATGACTGGGTACAGAAAGCCGTCAACAACGGCAGTCTTCAGGATCCTCATCACACCTGGGTGTTGAACAACAAGGATCTTCCCGATGCTTATGGGGTATCGGGAGGATTCATACGTCGTGGTCTGAACGACGATTTTGACCCCTCATTGAGTGATGCGATCCGAATGACGGTCTGGTTATTGGATCATGCTTTTCCTGTGACGGATCATCCAACGGAGCGAGAGGAGAAGGAATCAGAGAAGCAGCGAGTAGAGTTGCTTTTATCTCTGACGGATGCGATGTTGTCAGACAGTGAGCACATCTCGCATCATCACCGTAAACTCTTCAGTGCTCCCTTGAAGGATTTGGTTCTGAAGTACTTCTCGTCACCAGGCGGAGCAAAAGATTAATCCCCCACGAATCCCTCCTCTCTCTCTCATGATTCCTTAGCTCCAGACAATCGCAACTTTGTTGCGTAAGCACTCTCAGCCAGGGATAAGGCAATCAATGAAATAAGTGGTGAAGAGCAGGTCGCAAGGAATTTGTTCTCCTGGATCGGGATTGTTTTTTTTGTTAAAATCGTAGAAATGCTTGGTTGTTTGGAAGAATTGATGTATATTTGCAAATAAATAGATAGCGTTTGATTATGGCAAGAAAATTATATCCTATAGGAATTCAGACATTTGAGGAAATCCGCAAGTTGGACAACCTCTATATCGACAAGACGGAATACATCTATCGTATGACACATACCGATGGAAAGTATTTCTTCCTGAGCCGACCACGCCGTTTCGGCAAGTCGCTGCTGGTTTCTACTTTTCAGAGTTATTTCGAGGGCAAGAAGGAACTCTTCGAGGGGCTTGCCATTGAGAAGCTGGAGAAGGAGTGGAACGAATATCCCGTGCTGCACTTCGACCTGAGCAAGGGCAAGCACATGGAGAAGGAGCAGCTGAATCGTTATTTGTTGGATATTATTGAGAAGCAAGAGGCTAGGTTCGACTGCAAGAGCAATAAAATAGATGTTAATATTCGTCTTGACGCTTTGATAAATGCCGTTTACCGGAAGACGGGCAAGCAGGTGGTGGTGCTCATTGATGAATATGACGCTCCACTGCTGGATGTGGCGCATGAAAAGGAAAAGCTCGATGTGCTCCGTAATACGATGCGCAACTTCTATAGTCCTCTGAAGGGAAATGAGTCTATGCTCCGCTTCGTCTTCATGACGGGCATCACGAAGTTCTCGCAGCTGAGCATCTTCAGCGAGCTGAACAATATCAAGAATGTGAGCATGGACGAGCCTTATGCCGGTATCTGCGGTATCACCAAAGAGGAACTGTTGACCCAGATGAGCGATGACATCGACGCTCTTGCCGAGCATCTGGAACTGAGCAGGGAGGAGACCATCCAGGAGCTGAAAG
>ERZ1026852.1335-NODE-1335-length-13355-cov-106.651955_pt1 | contig 13355 bp, 8 predicted proteins | sample MGYA00380156_ERZ1026852 | MGnify/ENA primary metagenome ERZ1026852 (study PRJEB33269, sample SAMEA4719792) | human gut metagenome | biome: human-associated habitat; feature: organic feature; material: feces | place: Cameroon | collected 2013-10 ...
TCGTGTACTGCGTGAAGGGCTACTCTAATGCCTATGGCGATATCTACCGTTGGAAGGACATCAAGGCTACCAACACCGATATCGAGTCGGTATATGCCGGGCTTTATGGTGTTATCAACACAGCCAACTTCCTGCTCGACAACGTAGATAAGGTGAAGGCAAATACCAACAGTGATAAGGAACTCGACAAGCTGGAGCAGTATCAGGGCGAGGCTTACTTCGCACGTGCGCTGGCTTACTCAGAGTTGATCAAGTGCTTCTGCAAGGCTTATGACAGCGATGAGCAGGCTGCGAAGGAACTCGGCGTGGTACTCACAGAGCACTATTACGGTAATGAGCCACAGAAGAGAGCCACTCTGAAGGAATCATACGATTTCGTATTGAGAGACCTTGACAAGGCTGCTGAATATCTGAAGGTAGATGAAGACTTCACAGGTACTCTCTATGACGAGATTTACTTCAATGAGTATGCCTGTCATGCCTTGCGTGCGCGCGTATCCTTATATATGCATCGCTGGGATGATGCCATCAAGTATGCATCTAAGGTAATCAATAGTAAGTATTACGTGCTGGCAAGCTGCACACAGAAGATAGGCAACACTAGTTATTATCAGTATCAATGGACTGCAGGTAAATCTACAGAAGGAATCTGGAAGGTAGGCTTTACAGTGAACAGCTATGGTGGTGCACTGGGTACCATCTTCGATAACTACAACTATGTAAGTTACCGTCCAGACTATGTGCCTGAGACATGGGTCATCAACTCATTCGACAGCAATGACCTCCGTGCTGCAGCCATCTTCACAACCCGTACAACCGGTTATGAGCACGGTTTGCAGTGGCCTTTGCTGAGCAAGTATTTCGGCGATGCAGAATTCCTGAACAACAATATCCTGCATGTTCACCAGCCAATGGTGTTCCGTCTGTCTGAGCAGTATCTGATACGTGCTGAAGCTTACGCAATGAATGGTGAATTCAGCAAGGCAGGTAAGGACATCTCAACCCTCCGCACAGCCCGCTACTCATCTTACGGTGGTAACACATCAATGAGCGACGAGAGCAGCGCCATGAAGATTATCGAGGCAGAGCGCGTGAAGGAACTCTATATGGAAGGCTTCCGTCTGAACGACCTCAAGCGCTGGCACAAGGGATTTGAGCGTAAGGCTGCCGACCAGCCTGCTGCCAACTTCGTACAGAGCAGTCTGAAGGTTGAAAAGGATGACCCTCTATTTGTCTGGCCAATTCCTCAGCATGAGCTTGAGGCTCCAGGTTCTGAGATTCAGCCTAATGAAAGTAACAAATAAAATAAGGAGACGATCATGAAGAAAATAATGATGGGATGTTTGGCAGCCGTAGCTGCACTCATCGCTCTTGTGAGCTGTTCACAGGATTATACCACTTATGCTGGTCCAAGTCATATCATGTTCTCTGATACGCTCTATCAGTATGCTGTACAGGAAAGCAACGAGGTTTTCAATGTGCCTGTATCAGCAACCGAAAAGGCTGACTACGACCGCACCTTCGGTGTAGAGGTAGTAGACAAGCAGAGCAATGCCATCGAGGGTAAGCATTACCGCATCCTCAACAACACCGTTACAATCAAGGCGGGCGAGATGGTAGGAAATGTGAAGGTTCAGGGTATCTACGATAACATCGGCAAGACCGATTCGCTCGGCTTCACCCTGAAACTGGTGATTCCGGAGAAGTATAACTGGACGGAACTCTATAAGGACTATGCCCACGTGGTAATGCAGAAGTATTGTCCTTTCGATATCCACAACTTCTCAGGCTGGTGCTTGGTAAAATCTACCTTCTACAGCCAGTATCTGAACAACGTAACTGACCGTCTGATCAAGACAGAGGTAGTGGAAGGCGAGGAGAATACCATTCTCTTGAAGGATGTTTACTATAAGGGTTACAACCTGAAGTTGAAGTTCAATACCAAGAACATTCTTGAGCCAAAGGTAGAGATGGATGACCAGATAGCCGGTGAAACCGGCGAGGCGTTCGGTACCATCTATGGAGATGGCAAGTTGCGCATCAGCCAGCCTTCTCTCTATACCTCTTATTATAGTACCAATGAGGACTTTGTATTGCAGTATGTTGTTATGAGTGTAAAAAACAAAGATGGTTCATTATTCGGTAATGTAGGTACCTTCATCACCGTATTTAAATGGATCGACGATGCAGAGGCAGAGAAATTGAAAGAACAAGGATATTAATCGTAGAATAAAAAGAAAATGAAAACATTGATTTCAAAATATTGGCTCGTATTGATGGCGCTGGTATCAGTGACTCTGTTCACCGCTTGTTCCAGCGACGACGATGCCGTAACTCCTGTGTTCCCACAGGTACAGACTATCGGCGGTGCTGCTGGCGCTGAGTTGGACTTCACCTTCGATGCCAACGAGAGCTGGAGTCTTTCTTCAGACAAAATCTGGTGTAAACTGGTGCAGGGCGAGAAAACAGACGCCTTCGTACTCAATGGTACTGCAGGCAAGCAGACTATCAAGGTTAAGATTACTGCTGATGATGCCAGCGATGATATGAGCGTGGCTCAGCTCTTCCTGAATATGGGTGGTCAGAAGGTTGCCATTGCTGAGGTTAAGCGTTCGGCTGCCGACCATGAGCTGAAGGTTTACGATGCGGCTGGCGAAGATATCACCGAGACAGGTATCACTGTAGGTTACAATACTTACACCAAGTTTAAGGTAAAGTCAAACTTCCGTTTTGCTGTTACCAACACTCCTTCTTGGGTTGACCTGGAAGGTGGCTTTATGGTAGGTACACCTAACAAGGAAGTTGAAGGCGGTGTTGCCTTCAAGGAGAATCAGGGCGTAAGTGCAAAGTATGCCATCGCTAAGGACGGCAACTACACCATCACCTTCACTTCTGAGGATGGCAAGGCTGCTGTAACCATACCTGTTATCTATAATGGTATGACCACCAGCACCATGGATGTTACTTATCCAACCTCATCACAGTGGGCTGTATGGAATGTATCTCTCGATGGTAAGGTGTTCACTCAGAATGGTTCAAGTCTGAATGGCGGTGATACTAATAAGTTCACTTTCTACAACTTTGTACCATTCAAACTTAATACGCTTAATGATGAATATCAGCTGGTAGTCTTCGAAAGTAAAGAGAAGGGTCTGTTCGAGGATGGAACTGGTGCAGTGAAGTTGCAGGGTGAGAAGGGTGACGTTAAGCTCACTATTGATGCCTTGAGCAGCGGAAGCCGTGAGTTCCTGGTCTATGCTTTGCCACAACGCGTATTCGGGAGTCTGGAGAATGGACTCGACGGAATGCTGGAGGAAGACTTCATGACAGTGAAGAGCGATTACGACCGTTACTTCCTGATGGATGTTGTACAGAAGGAGACCAGCTCTTCAGCTGATGATCAGTCTGCAGCACCAACAATCTTGAAGATGAACTACTTGCCAGTAGAGTGCAAGAAGGATAAATCAAAGTATGGTTCTATCATATCAGGAACATTTGGCTACAATGGTGACGAAATATATGTTGCTCAGTCAGAAGTAGGAAGTTCTCTTACTGTTAATCCTAATATCAAGGATTGGGATCCTACCACAATGATGGAGACAGGCTATCTTACAGTTAAGGATGTTGAAGAACATGATGTTTACGCAGAGCCTTCACAAGATGAGAATTTGAATTGGATTTTCTTCGTAAATGTTCCTGCCTCAGCTCCAATATTTATGGTATTCCAGGACAACGGTACTCCTGTAAAGGTTCTTGTTGTTGAACCTCTTGAAGAGGGAATGAGTAAGAAACATACTTCTATCAGAAAAATTAGAAAGTAATGAACAGAATGAAAATATTTTCAAAGGCACTCTTGTTGCTCTTGGTCTCTCTCCTGACCTTTGCAGCAACAAGTTGCTCTGATGATGAGACCGAGGGCTGGGACGGCACATACGGATATGTGCAGTTCAAGCTCAGCAAGAAGGTTTCTTCTAGAGCTACCCGTGCTGCTGCCCTTGACAAACTTGAGAAACTGGATGATGCCAAGAAAATCAAGGTGGTCATGGAGCACAACGGTACAACTGTCTCTCAGACTCTGGTGCTCAATTCTTATAATTCAGAGAATGCTGAGTATGGTCTGAGAAGTGAAAAACTGCAACTCGCTTCGGGTACTTACACCGTCATCGGTTTCTATCTCTATGATGCGGTAGAAGAGGAGTTGCTGGCTTCTTCTGCCGGCGAAACATTCACTGTAGTAGGTGGCGGTCTGGAAGTACAGAACCTCATGGTGGAGACTGTGGAGCGTGGTAAGGTGAAGTTCAATCTCGTGAAGGAGTGGGAGAAGACCCGTGCCGGTGGCACAGAGTATCTCTTCTCTAACATCCGTCTCGTTGACGTAAGCGTAACCAACCTCTTTACCCGTGAGACCTTTACCTTCCCTGAGCTGAAGGTGAAATATAAGGAGTCTAGCGAAGAGCATCAGAATCCTGACAATGAGAACGATAAGTATATGGACACAGGTACAGCTTACTGCGATTCTACCGTATGGCTCCCTGCCGGTACTTATCAGGTTACCTCTTATACCACTTACGGCAAGACGGGTGCGGTGAAGACCAAGTACGAGACCCAACCTGTCAAGGGTGAGGCTTTCATCGTAGAGGACAATCAACTCAATGATAAAGCACAGGTGCCTATCCTCCTTTCCAAGACCAAGGAGTATATCAAGGATTATGAGGCTTTGAAGGCTATCTGGGAATCTCTCCAGGGTAAGGAGTGGAGCTTCTATGGCGATGCTACCTTCAAGGGAGCTAACTGGAACTTCAACAAGGAACTCGATATGTGGGGCGAACAGCCGGGCGTAACGCTCAACAGCAACGGCCGTGTCATCGGTCTCATCATCGCCGGTTTCGGTGCTAAAGGAATCGTACCTGATGCCATCGGACAACTGACTGAACTCCAGGTGCTCAACCTCGGTTCTCACGATGAGAAGATTGGTGCCAACATCTTCAATAATTATGATGCAAACAGTCTGACTGCTGCAAAGAAGAGCAGCATGCGTCACGACTATGAGAATAAGTTCCTGAAGTATGACCCACGTGCCAACATGTCGGAGATGATTGTAGAAAGCTACAACTCAGATCCTAAGGTGGCACCAAAGAACAGAATCAAGAAGGACAGCCGCATCAGCCTGAAAGACGCTCAGATCGGTACACTGACCAACCGCATCAGCGGTATTTCAAAGGCTATCTACCGTCTGACCAAGCTGCAGCAGTTCTATATCGGTAACTCTTCTATCACATCCGATGAGGTTTGTGCGAAGTTCTACAATGCTGACGATCCTGTTTACGGTAAGTTTGCACAGGAGTTTAAGGAAGAGGATTGGGACAAGATGGAAAACCTGACCGATATCGAGCTCTACAACTGTCCGAAGATCAGTCGTATTCCAGACTTCTACTATAATCTCCCTAAATTGCAGGCGATGAACCTGGCACGATGCAAGGGTATCTCAGCCAACCAGTTGAGAAAAGACTGGACTCGCTTAGCTGAGGAGAAGACAGGTAAAACTCTCCAGATTCTCTATATGAGCTACAACAACCTGGAGGAGTTCCCTGAGTCATCTGCATTGAGGAAGATGGTGAACCTCGGTCTGCTCGACCTGGCTTACAACAACATCAAGAAGTTGCATCCGTTCGGTTCTGAGGTAGCACTTTCTTCACTCTATCTGAACAACAACCAGATTGAGGAGGTTCCTGCTAATCTCTGTGCCTTTACAGATGATGTAGAGAGTCTGACCTTCGCCCACAACAAACTGAAGAAGATTCCGAATATCTTCGATGCAAGTTCTGTTCGCGAGATGGGTTCTGTAGACTTCTCTTACAACGAGATTACAGGTGTAGATAATAGTCATGGTACTTACAAGGGTATTAATGCAGCAACCGTTACTCTGTCGAACAACAAGATAGAGAAGTTCCCTTCAGAGCTGTTCACAACCGGTTCGCCAATCACAACCATCGATTTGAGCGGCAACCAGATGCGTACCATCCCTAAGGGTTCCATCAAGGGCAAGAAGGCTTATCTGCTGCAGGTCATCGACCTCCGATTCAACAAGTTGACATCCCTCTCTGATGACTTCCGCTCAACCACATTGCCATACATTACCAATATGGACTTGAGCTACAACTGCTTCACCGAGGTGCCAACCCAGCCATTGAACAGTGCCGTGCTCCGTGCCTTCGCCATCAACCACCAGCGTGATGAGAAGACCGACCAGCGTTGCCTGCGTACATGGCCTACAGGAATCACAACCTGTCCGAGTCTGATCCAGTTCCAGATTGGTTCAAACGATATCCGTAAGGTAGAAGAGACACTGACCTCTCACCTTTATATCCTGAATATCGCAGACAACCCTAACATCTCTATCGATGTAACCAGCGTCTGCGCATACATCAAGGCAGGTATGTATAAGCTGTTCTACGACAAGAATCAGGACATCCGCGGTTGCGATGCTTTGGATCTCGAAAATTAAACCCTATAAGAAAGTAGTAATATGAAATATATGAATAAACTGACATTAGGTATCGTTCTCGCTGCCGGGCTTTTCACAGCCTGCAGCGATAAGGATGATGTCGATATCCCAGGAGGTCTGGCGCTCGATAAGGAGGAGATAGCTATAGGTCCTCAGGGCGGTACAGAGCAGATTGCCATCGCTGCCTCACAGGACTGGGTGGCAAATACCTCTGAGCCTTGGCTGATGCTTTCGCCTGCCAATGGTGTGGGTTCTGTTGAGGGTACTATCAAGGTGGATTCTACTCTTTCCAACACACTCCGCAGCACAGAACTCAGTTTCCAGGGTGCCAACGGACAGAGTCGCAAGCTTACCATCACCCAGTTCGGTTATGGCAAGCAGATCTTCCTGAAGGATCCTGTTGTAGAAATCGAGAACTCTGATTCTTACGATAACCGTGCTTTCAAGAGTCTGATTTCAGCCAACGTAGAATGCAAAATTGGTAAGATTGAGTATTCTTTCGAGGGTGATCTGACCGATGCTGAGAAGGCTGAGAACGAGAGCGAGCGTGAGGGCTGGCTCCTGAACAGCAAGGATGAAGCTAAGCTGACAGGTACCAATCTCGGAATCGTACTTGATAGAAAGTACCGTCCTCGTACCGTAAACTTCAAGTTCCGTTGGGCGATGAACGTGGTTCCTGCCGTTCGTGTAGCTAAGGTTCACCTCGTGCCTGTAAAGGCTGAAGACAAACTGGTAGATGCAGATGGCAATCCTACAGATGATGTCATCCTGACCGTTCGCCAGAAGGCAGCACCAAAGATTGAGGACAACCGTGCCGGTGACTCTCTCTCTGTCATCATGATCAACCAGAAACTGGGTAGCTTGGCTACCTTCGAGACCAGCGATAATATGCGCAACTGGAGTGGTGTAACACTCTGGGAGGCTACCGATGATTTCGTGAAGGATCATCCTGAGGCTTTAGGACGTGTTCGTTCTGTCAAGTTTAGCATGTTCAACCTCAAGAGTGGTGAAACCCTTCCTAAGGAAGTAGGCAATCTCAAGTATCTGGAGTCTTTCTCTGTTGCAGCTAACGAGAACAACCAGATTCGCGAGGTGAAGCTCGGTGAAGAAATCTGCTCGTTGAAGTATCTGAAGAATCTTACCGTTCAGGCTTACGGTCTTACTCAGTTGCCTGCTGGCTTTGTAAATCTGGGCAAGACTCTTGAATCACTCAACCTGGTAAGTAACAACTTCAATAAGTTGTCGGATATTACCAATATCGTCAACGAGAAGAACTTCCCTAATTTGCGCAATCTCATCCTCTATGCACAGCGCCGTACAGATGTTGTCATCGACATTAAATCGCTGGGCGAAAAGAATGGATCAGGTGTCTATGTTTATAATAACTATCCTATCGGACTCTATGGTAAAGTAAATGCCGGATCCGCAGACCGCCAGGCGCTTCTCAAGCTCCTGACATGGGATAAGTTGAATACTCTGGAGTTGTCTTACTGCTTCCTGGAGGGTGAACTTCCTACCGATGAGGAGATGACCGATGCGCTAGAAGCTGCCGGCAAGGCTACCCGATACAGCAAGTCTGACTTCTCTACCAACAAGGAAGATTATCTCAATAAGCTGGTAGGCGATACCTGCAAGTGGTTACTCTCAGGCTGGGATAATCCTGTAACCTGCAAGCACAAGGATGGTTCTGTAGTAAGCGAGGATGTTTATCCTCTCCAGGTGCCACGTGTATTGCCAAACTGCCGTCAGTTGTCACTCAACCTGAACTTCTTTACAGGAAAGGTGCCAAACTGGATTCTCTTCCATCCGCATCTGGTAGAATGGAATGCACCAACGATGGTGTTCAACCAGCAGCCTAAGGGTAAGAATAGCGATGGCGCTGCCGTTGGTTTCTCTAATATGACAGAAGACAGCTACAGCTACGACTACTATTACGGAACCAGCGACCCAGGCAGCAAGTGGGAGGTTTCAGGTGTAGCTTATCCGCTCTACTACCGCAAATACGTGGCAGCAGGCGATATTGACGAAGCTGCGCTGATGGCTAAGTACAGGAGAAACAAGAAAAAGTAAGATAAACATAAAAACAATATAGAAGCAAACAATGAAGAAAAAGTTTTTCTATATAGCAATGGTCGCTTTGGCATTGACGGGCTGTTCTGACAGCCTGTCAACCATCGGCTCTTCTGACGGCAATTCAGAAATCACCATCCCTGCAGATGCTGAGGCGGGTGAGCTGCTGATTAAGTTCAGTCCGGAGATGAGCGACATCCTCGACCAGGCACAACTGGGCAAGACTCGCGCCGGAAAGGCTACCCGTTCGGGTATTCCTTCTACCGACGAGGTGCTCGACATCCTGGGAAGCTACAGCTTTGAGCGTGTGTTCCCGGTAGATGCAAATACTGAGGCAAGAACCCGCGAGGCGGGACTCCACCTCTGGTATACGGTGAAGTTTAATAAGGGAACCGACCTGAAGGCTGCTGCCGAGCGCCTGAAGCAGTTGGGCGAAATTTCAAAGGTTCAGACCAACGGCCGCATCAAGCGTGCTTACAATACTGACAGCAAGCGCATCTATCTCAGCGATAAGGCGCTTCAGCAGAAGTCTACCCGCTCTGCAGCCAATGGTGAGCCTGATGACCCAGGCTTTGCAAGCCAGTGGCACTACCGCAACCTGGGCGAGGGCAACTATGACTTCGAGAACCTCAATAATAATCACGTAGGCGCTAAGGCTGGATGTGATGTGAATGCACTTGAGGCATGGAAGACCTGTATGGGCGATCCTTCTATCATCGTGGCTATTCTCGATGAGGGTGTGATGTATACTCACCCTGATTTGGCTGCCAACATGTGGTGCAATCCGGGCGAAAGTGTTCAGGGTGCACAGACTGACGGCGACGGAAACGGTTATGAGGGCGACCTTCATGGCTACAACTTCGTTACTGAGAGCGGCGATATTACCTGGACTGATGCCAATGACACCGGTCATGGTACTCACGTAGCTGGTACCATTGCAGCCGTAAATAATAATGGTATCGGTGTATCTGGTGTTGCTGGTGGTGACGGAACTCCTAACTCTGGTGTCAAGATTATGTCTTGCCAGGTATTCTCCGGTCAGAACAGTGTAACCTTGGCAGGCGAGGCGAGAGCCATCAAGTATGCTGCCGATAATGGTGCAGTCATCCTGCAGTGCAGTTGGGGTTACAACTCTTCAGAGTCTAGCATCATCAACGGTTATACTCCGGGTCCTGCTACCGAGAAGGAATGGGCTGAGACCTATCCGCTGGAGAAGGAAGCATTGGATTACTTCATCAACAATGCCGGTTCTCCTAATGGAGTCATCGACGGCGGTATTCCTGTCTTCGCAGCCGGTAACGAGTATGCTGGCAATCCTGCTTTCCCAGGTGCTTACTCTAAGTGCGTCTGCGTATCTTCAGTAGCTGCCGACTTTACTCCTGCCTGCTACACCGACTTCGGTTCGCTCGTAACCCTGAGTGCTCCTGGTGGCGACTTGGAATATTACAGCAAGATTGGTGAACAGGAAGATGAATACTGGGCAGAGACAACCGAGCAGAAAGGTGCTGTGCTCTCTACGATGATCAAGAACGGTCAGCCTGCTTACGGCTACATGGAGGGAACCTCTATGGCTTGTCCTCACGTTTCGGGTGTGGCTGCCTTGGGTCTCGCTTATGCAGTCAAGCAGAACCGTCATTATCGTGCTGCCGATTTCGTAGCCCTGATGAAGAAGTCTGTAAAGGAACTGGACAGCCATTACGGAAATGGTGCAACCAAGACCTACTACATGAACCATACTACCGTAGGTGCTTCGCCTGAGATTGTACAGCTCTCTAAGTACATCGGCAAGATGGGTGCTGGTCTGATTGATGCTGCTCAGCTCTTGAATAACATCAAGAACAAGGAACTCAGCTCTGATATGAAGTTGCCTAACGTGTATGTGGGCATCGAGAAGACATATACTCTCAACCTCGCTCCTTATTTCGAAGGTCAGACAGAGGGCTTCTCTTGCGCAGTAGCGAATGGCAGTGTAGCTTCTGCTTCAGTAGATGGCAAGACGCTCACCGTGAAGGGACTCGCTGCCGGAAGCACATCGCTCACTGTAACACCTGCCGAAGGCCCTAGCCAGACCGTAGTTGTGACCGTTAGAAAGAGTGCCGGCAACAATGGTTGGATGTAATTGGATGTAATATGAAGATATTTGCTTTCCTATCGTTTTTCTTCCTGGCTTTGCCTGTTACGGTGAATGCGCAGGAGGAACTGCTGAAGTTTGAGCATCCGCTTATCGATGCAGGTACGATGACCGAGGACGATGCGCCTCGCACCTTCAACTTCACAGGTAAGAATGTGAGCAAGAAGATACTGCACATCACACAGGTGAGAACCACCTGTGGATGTACCAGTTCTTATGTCAGGGGCGATGTGATGAAGCCTGGCGATACCTGTCAGGTGCAGATCACCTTCACGCCTAACCGCTATCCGGGCACCATCAATACGGGTGCTTATCTCTATCTGAAAGAGGTAGAGGGACAGCCTGCCGTTAAGCTCGCCCTAACGGGCAAGGTGCTGCCGGGTGCTGACCAGTGGGCACGCTATCCGCACAAGATGGGCGCACTCAGACTGAAACAGGCGAAGGCAAGTATCACAGAGGTAAAGCCGGGCACAGAGCCTGAGGCACGCATCCTCTGCGGAAACAGCGGCGATAAGCCGCTCCGTATATCCAGCCTCCTTCTTCCTCCTTATGCCCGTCTTACGACAGAGCCTGAGGTGATAGAACCGGGTGATGAGGCTGACCTCGTCATCACCATCATAGCCGATAAGATTCCGGCTACGATGCCCGAAACTTTCACTTTCCCTGTTATCCTGGAGGGTTTGGATGCCCGCCCGTCTGACAGGACGATACAGGTCGTTGTAAAGGTAAAAAAGTAAAAGGGTAAAAAGGTAAAAAAGGAAAAAAGTAAACTAGAAAAAAATATCAAGACAATGAAATATTTGAAAAAACTCTTCACCCTCCTGGTGATTGCGTTGTTTGCCTGTGGTTTTGCAGCCTGCAGCAGCGATGATGATGAGCCGGAGGAGCGTTCTCTGGAAGTTACGCCTGCCAATCTTCACGGCACATGGGAGTTGGCTGAGTGGAACGGTGAACCTCTTGCTGAGGGCACATACTGCTACATCGTTCTCAACCGCAAGGACCAGACTTTCGAGATGTATCAGAAGTTTGACAGTATGTATGGTCGCCATATCACCGGTTCGTTCGCTATCAAGAACGATCCATACCAGGGCTACATCATCAGCGGAAGCTATGATAACGGTAAGGGCGACTGGAACCGGAGTTATCTCGTAACCCGTCTCCTGGCATCGGGTTCCATGATATGGACCGCCAAGGACGATGTTACCGACATCAGCCGCTACAAGCGTTGCGATGAGGTACCTGCCGAGATACTCAAGGAATGTAAAGATCTCACTGAAGAATAAAAAAAAGAGCGAATTATCTGCAAATTCTGCGGATTATTCGCTCTTTTTTTGTATCTTTGCCCTCAAACTTATCATCGGGTTCAAAGTTTAAGGATATGATATTAACGATTACAGGTTCAGACAGCACCGGAGGCTCTGGTGTGCAGGCGGACATCAGGACGATTGCCGAGTTGGGCGGTTATGCTGTTTCGGCAATAACCAGCATCACTGTGCAGAATACGCTCGGTATTCAGGAGTTCTTCGATATTCCTGCCGAGATTGTTTCGGGGCAGATAGAGGCTATCATGAACGATGTGCAGCCCGATATCGTGAAGATTGGTATGATACGCAGGGTGGAAACGCTGAATGTGGTCATCGATGCGCTGACCAAATACCGTCCTGCCCATATCATCTATGCCCCTGCCATCTGGTCGAGCCAGGGCGATGCGCTGATGACGGAAGATGTGGTGAGCCAGATCAAATACCGTCTGCTGCCGCTCTGTTCTGTCGTCGTAGCACGCAAGAAGGAGAGCGACATCATTCTTCAGAATTCCAAACTGCTGAGCCTTGCCGAGAAGCAGGGACTCCGGATCTATCGCCTCGACAATGCCAATTCGCATGGTCTCATCAACCGTTTCTCTTCAGCCCTTGCCGTCTATCTGAATCAGGGCAAGAAGATGGAGGAGGCGTTGGCGATGGCGCAGGATTTCATCAATGTAGAACTCGTGCGCCAGAGCAATCTGCAGGGCAGGAGTTCCGAGCTTTACAACCAGTTTATCTCGCAGGTGAATAACTTCTGCCGCACCTATAGCGATGTGCATTTCTATGCCGACCAGCTGAATGTGAGTAGCCGCTATCTGGCGCAGGTTACCCGCCGCATCTCCGGCAAGACGCCGAAGGCAATCATCGATGAATACATCGTGAAGGAGATAGAGCGCGAGCTTTCTACCACCACGCATACGGTGCAGGAGATAGCCAACACCTTCGGCTTCTCATCGCAGGCTCATCTCACCAAGTTCTTCAAGAAGATGAGAGGGGTAACGCCTTCTGCTTTCAGGCAACCAAAACCTGTTGATTAAAATGAGTCCAGCCAATTAAGGAAATAAAATACGGCCAACTGAGGAAATGAAATTCAGCCAACTGAGGAAATAAAATCCAGCCAACTGAGGAAATATCGAAGAAAAGATGGTGTTTTTGTAGTTCCTATCGGATGCTTGAAAGATTAAAATAAGGTTCATTTTACTTCTTGTCTTGTAAGGGAACTAACTTGCATCAGCGTAGTGTATGAACGAATAAAAGTTAAAATAATTAAGTTAAAATAGAAACACGGACGGTTCTTCTCAAATTTTAGTACAAAGCCCCAATTTTTATATGAAGGAGCAATATT
>ERZ1026852.1337-NODE-1337-length-13348-cov-5.731438_pt1 | contig 13348 bp, 4 predicted proteins | sample MGYA00380156_ERZ1026852 | MGnify/ENA primary metagenome ERZ1026852 (study PRJEB33269, sample SAMEA4719792) | human gut metagenome | biome: human-associated habitat; feature: organic feature; material: feces | place: Cameroon | collected 2013-10 ...
TGATATTAGTTATACGACATATGCCATTTGAAAATATCCGGTTTCCGTTTTCAGGTTAATTATTAAGCCGGATAAAGACGGGAATTCACACAAATATTAAGTTTGTAATTAGCTATATGGTACAAAAATGCCCTTAAAAACAATAAAATGCGTATGTTTTATGTACATTTATACGAAAATGCCATGAAAATTGCTTTTAATCTTGATATTTAATATACGACAATATATACTTCTATATTGTGAAATGTCACAAAATAAATAACAAAGAAAAAGGATGCCATAAGGGATGGTATCCGGAAAATGAACTGTAAAAAAGAAGGAAGGAACAGTTCAGAATGAAGAATGGAGGTAAACTATGAAAAAGGATTTTTTCAAACGTGGAACAGCATTGGCGCTAAGTGCGGCAATGGCGATTAGTTTATTGCCGGTCATAAGCCCACTTTCAAAAGTTGACGCTGCGACAACTGAAACCGGAAAAACGATTTTAGGTATCGGCGTTTCAGGAATTGGGAATCCATATGGATCTCATAATGGTGACAAGTTGAGTACAACAGCTTCCTGGAAGGGAAGTTATGTGTACTATGGTAAGTATGATGGGGAACCGATCAAGTATCGTGTATTAGATACAGAAAGCCGGTATTCATTTTCTACTGGTGCTTCCAGTATGCTGCTTCAGACAGATAAAGTGGTCGGACCGCAGGTATACTCCTATACTTTTGCAGGTAAGACGACATCTACAGAGCAGTATTCCTATGCTGACAGTTCATTAGTTAAATGGATGAATGAAACCGGTTATAAAAAAATGACCTGTTCCATTACAAATAAAGAGATGCCTTATTTTTTAAATGAATTTTCTTCAGTTGAATTGAATGGAATCCTGGCAAGTACAAAAGCATCAAAAAACAGCAGTGATGGCGGCTTAAATTTTGCTGCAGGCGGTTCTGAATATATATATACACCGTTAAATAAGGACAAGGTGTTTGCGCTTGATGCTTCCGAATACAGAAATACACATTATGGATATCCTGATACAGCGAACAAGGCAAAGCAGAGAGAACAGAATGTGAATAAAACACTGTATGGATATTTTATAAGATCTACTGCTAAGAATTCCGGACGCTCAGGTGCAATGGGTGTTCAGGTAAAAGATGGTGTTGAACTTTGCTTCCAGGGACCACTGGCATCTACACCGGCGTTTAACTTGAATAAAAATAATGTATTATTTACATCACTGGTATCCGGTACAGCCGGTCAATATGGAGCAGCATATAAGTTTACAATACTGGATCCGTCAATGGAGCTTTCTGTAGGAGGTTCTGTTGATCGAACCGGTAATGTTGTAACAGTGCCATATTCCGTGGCAGGAGAAGCGGGAAATCAGATATCATATCTGGTAACAGACAAAGCATATAATGCATCAGGTGTAAAAGTGCTTGCATATGGAAAAGCAGCAACAGCATCTATGGCAGGAGATGTAAGATTAAATCTTGCATCTATAGCAGCGAAGATTGGAAATAGCTGTACCGTTGATCGTTTAGTAAACAATTATAAAATTTATCTGGTTGTTGAAACAATAAGAAAGGATATAGCATCGACATCTGATATTGATGAGAGCCTGTTTACAGATTATGCAAGTAAGCCTGTTCAGGTATCTATTCCAAAAGCGGAAAATGAACCAGATGTAGATCCAGACGGTCCGATCATTGATCCGGATCCAAAGCCAAATCCAACAGAAAAATGGAAAGGAAATTATGTCTGGTTTGGTTCTTATAAGGGCGAACCATTAAAGTTCCGTGTACTTGATACAGATTCCGGAGCAGATTTTAATACTGGCAACAGTTATCTGCTTGAATATGATTCAACCATTAACCACAAATATAATAGTGAAGATACAAATAATAATGTATTTAAGAATGAATGGATGAATGATGACAGTACCGGTTTCCTGGAGACATTTACATCGGTAGAAAAGAGCACAATTGCATCCAGTACAAAGACAGGCGTATCTGCAACAGATGGTGCAGGACTTGCCGGTAAATTATCAGATAAAACACAGTTGAAGGATACCAAGGTTTTTGCATTGAGCGTGGGAGAGGCTACGAATACCAGCTATGGATATCCGGATACGATCCAGGCTTCTATGCAGAGAGTAAAGGGAACCGGTTATAATTTAAGAAGTACTTATACTCCGCCTAGTTATCATATAGTGGGAAGTTATGTTACATCAGATGGACAATTGGACAATATATACGATTTTCAATGTAGAACATCACCAGCTATGAACATCAACAAGGATGCAGTTCTGTTTACGAATCTTGTAGCAGGCAAGGCTGGAACTTATGGTGCAGAATATAAGCTGACACTTTTAGATGATGGAATGACAACAGCAGTTACAGAGACTCCTTCCATGTCCGGTAATGTGGTTACAATTCCGTATAAGATCAGTGGAACCAATAAGAAGAGTGTAAATCAGCTTTCATATCTTGTAACAGATAAGAATTATAATGCAAAGAATGCAAATATCTTGGCATATGGAAAGTTGGAGGATGTAGCAGCAGCTACATTGTCAGGCACAACAAAACTTGATCTTGCAGCAGTTGTTAACAAGATTGGCAAGGCTGGAATAACAACAGAAAATATTTTTGACAAATATAAAGTTTATATTGTTGCAGAAGAAATCAATGTGGATGATCTTACAACGGTGGGTATTGATGAAGGTTTATATACAAATTATGCAAGTGAGCCGACATCTGTTCCAAAGCCTGTTAATACATCCGATGTAAATCTGAAACGTGTAGAAACACCTACCGTAACAGTGTCATCTGACAAGAAGACATTTACTCTTGCTACAAAGACAGCAGGTGCAACCATTTATTACACAACAGATGGAAGTGATCCAGGTAGCAAGAATGGAACCAAGTATACAGGAGCATTGTCAGTTAAGGATAATGTAGGAAAGAAGATTACCATGATCGCTGTAAAATCTGGAATGAAGGACAGCTATATTGCGTACTTCACAGTGAAGGAGCAGCCGGATCCACCAGTGATCGTAATCAAACAGGTTGATAAGCCAACTGCAAAACTGACAGATGATAAGAGTGCAGTAATCCTTTCTACAACTACAGAGGGTGCAGATATCTATTATACAACAGACGGAACAACTCCAAGCAAGACACACGGTAAGAAATATATAGGACCATTTTCTGTACTAGGAGCAGATGGTAAGCAGATTAAAACAGTAAAGGCGGTTGGTGTTAAGGCTAACATGAAAGACAGTGATGTTCGGGAATATGCGGTAGAATCATTGGAGCCTGGCAAACCATTTGGAGGGGATGAAGCTCAGGTTGGTAAGCCATCCGTTAAGGCTTCCGATGATGGTACATCACTGATCATCACAGCAGATCCGAAGGATGCAGATATTTACTACACAACAGACGGATCAACACCAAGTAAGAAGAACGGAACCAAATATACAGGACCAATTCCTGCAACAGATAAGAATGGAAAGACGATTGATACGATCAAGGTTATTGGTGTAAAAGATAACATGAAGGACAGTGATATTGCAACTGTCAAGATAGCAGATCTGAAGACCCAGAAGCCAACGATCGCAGCAAGCAGTGACAAAAAGACAATTACTGTTTCAGCAGTAAAGGGCGCAACGATCTACTACACAACAGATGGAAGCACACCGACCAAGAAGAATGGCAAGAAGTATACAGGACCGATTGATGCGTCTTCTGTTGCCGGTAAGACAATTAAGGCAATTGCAACTCTTCCGGGTAAGTTAAACAGTGATGTGGTATCGGCAGAAGTAAGCAAACTGATTCCGTCTACACCTGTAAATCCTGTTAAGGGACAGGTTGCAGCACCAACAGGAACACGTTCTAAGGATAACAATACATTTACCCTTGCAACAAAGACAGCAGGTGCAACGATCTACTATACAACAAATGGAAGTTACCCAACAACCAAGTATGGTACAAAGTATACAAAGCCACTTACAATTAAGAAGAATTCCACAACTACGATCACAGCGATCGCAGTTAAGAATGGTATGGAAGACAGTGATGCAGTACAGTTTGTTGTAATCCGTCTTTCAGATGGAAAAGTAACCGTTAGGAAAGAAGAAGTAACACAGCCGGGACCAAAGCCAGGTACAAAAGAAGCCGATAAGTGGATTTCAAGCGACAAGGTAGACAAGTATACCAAGGGACAGCTTACAGGCAGAGCTTCTGCTACAACAAGCAAGGTGACCTTACGTTGGGAACGTCTGAAAGAGGCTGATGGATACATCATCTACGGTAACTATTGCAATAAGAAGAATAAGATTTACAAATATAAGAAGATCAAGACTGTTTCTGCAAGTAAGTTAAAGGGTAAGAAGAACATTAGCTATACACTTACAAAGCTTGCAGGCGGTAAGAAGTTCAAGAAGAATACATTCTATAAATTTAAGGTTATTGCTTATAAGAATGTAAGAAATTCCAAGACTGGAAAGATAGAAAAGAGAATGATCGGCAAGTCCTTCCAGTTACATACAATAACTGCAACAAAGAAATACAAGTACAACAACCCGATCGGTGTTACTGTAAAGAACACAAAGGGTAAGACGGTTTCAAAGGTTACAGTTAAAAAGCACAAATCCGTTTATCTTGATGCAACAGTCAAGATGGCTAAGAATAAGAAACTGAAAGTTCACTGTGAGAAGGTTCGTTGGATCTCAACAAATAGCAAGATCGCAACTGTTTCACAGGGAGGCAGAATCAAGGGTAAGAAGAAAGGTACATGTTATGTATATGCACTTGCTCAGAATGGTGCCCGTAAGAAACTGAAGATTACAGTAAAATAAAGCCCCAATATATTATGTATTAAATATACAAGGAGACTCGTCTGTCCAAGTTGGCAGACGGGTCTTTTTTCATTCATTTTTTATGGGAATTTAATTGACTTTTATATATGTAGTGATAGAATACCTCTACATGCGAAAATTATAGAGAGGTGAAAGTATGCAGATAATTAAGAATTTGAAGCCATATTGGAAATCGGTTCTGATCATTGTTCTGTTATTGATCGTTCAGGCATATTGTGATCTGGCATTGCCGGATTATACGTCGAAGCTGATCGATACCGGTATCCAGAATTACGGCATTGATCATTGTAGTCCGTTGCAGATCCCGGAAAAAGCGTATACCATTATTAAAGGGTTTATGGATGAAGATGATGTGATGGTGTGGGAAAAGTATTATGAGCAGTCGGATGATGGCATATACCGTATGACAGATGACGGCAAGGATCATATAGATGAGATCGATCAGGCGTGTATGGAGCCGATGATGATGTATTATTATCCATATACGATGGTGGATTCGGATGAAGATAATCAGTTAAAGCAGATGCTTGCAGCAAGCGGTATGACATTGGACGAGCTGCCGCCTGAGATGTGGAGTCAGATGGGAACGCAGATGAAGCAGATGATCGATTCCATGCGTGACAGTATGGGGGATGATATGATGATGTCATCTGCCATTACCTGTACAAGAACCTGTTATGACAGTATGGATTATAATTATAAGGATATCCAGATGTCCTATCTGAAACGTGTCGGTGTAGAGATGATCCTTATGACATTGTTAATGGTTGCATCGGCGATACTTACCGGTCTGGTAGCCGCAAGAGTAGCTGCAGGTGTGGGCTGTGATCTGCGAGAAAGCATTTTCAAACGGGTTATTTCATTCTCAGATGCAGAGATCAATCGGTTCTCGACTGCATCCCTGATCACGCGTTCGACAAATGACGTTCAACAGATCCAGATGGTTACGGTTATGTTGCTCCGCATGGTCTTATATGCACCGGTTCTGGCAGTTGGCGGTATCATAAAGGTTGTAGAGAGCGGCGCCAGCATGGGATGGGTGATCGTAGTTGCGGTAGCAGGCATCCTGGTTGTTCTCGGAGTGTTAATGGCGATTGCACTTCCAAAGTTCAAGATCATGCAGGATCTGGTTGACCGTGTTAATCTTGTGTCCAGAGAGATCCTGACCGGTATTCCGGTTATCCGGGCATTTGGCAGAGAGAAGTTCGAAGAAGAACGTTTTGATAAGGCGAATAAGGATCTGACAAAGACATCATTATTTGTAAACCGTGTAATGACATTTATGATGCCGGTTCTGATGTTTATTATGTATGCGGTTACGATCCTGATCGAGTGGGTTGCGGCTCACAGAATCGATTCGGGTGAGCTTCAGGTTGGATCCATGACAGCGTTTATTACTTATACGATGATGATCATTATGTCCTTCTTAATGATCGGTATGTTATCCGTTATGCTTCCAAGGGCAGGCGTGGCAGCAGACCGAATCAAGGAAGTTATTGATACAGAGAGTACGATCTGTGACAAGCCGGATTGTAAGAAGTTAGAAGCTGTAAAGGGTGTTGTCCGTTACGAACATGTAAGCTTCGCATATCCGGGAGCGGATGAAGATGTTCTGACAGATCTTGATTTTGAAGCAAGACCGGGCGAGACGACAGCGATTATAGGAAGTACCGGCTGTGGTAAATCTTCCCTGGTGCAGCTTATGCCAAGATTCTATGATGTCACAGGTGGTAAGATCACGATCGATGGAACGGATATCCGGGATGTATCAATTGAGAGCCTTCGGGAGAATATCGGTTATGTGCCGCAGAAGGGTGTGCTGTTCTCCGGCACGATCGCATCTAATATCCGGTTTGGTGCAGAGAATGCAAGCGTTGAACAGATGAAGAAAGCGGCAGCGATCGCACAGGCAACAGATTTCATCGAGGAAAAGGATAAACAGTATGACAGCAGCATTTCACAGGGTGGTACAAATGTTTCCGGCGGTCAGAAGCAGAGACTTGCGATTGCCAGAGCAGTAGCCCGGAATGCAAAGATCTATATATTTGACGACAGCTTCTCCGCTCTTGATTTCAAGACGGATGTAGCAGTCAGAAAAGCACTACGTGAAGACATGACAGACAGTACGGTATTCATCGTTGCCCAGCGTGTCAGCACGATCTTACATGCAGACCAGATCCTGGTACTGGATGAAGGAAAGATCGTAGGCAAGGGTACACACAAAGAGCTGATGGAGAATTGTCCGGTATATGAGCAGATTGCCCGTTCGCAGTTATCTGAAAAAGAGATTGCGGCGAGCATAGCGTAAGAACTCAGGAAAGGAAGGTAACAGACATGGAAGAAAACAGACCAAGACGTGGTGGACGACATATGGGACCTCCTGGAATGGGAGGCGGCGAGAAAGCAAAGGATTTTAAAGGAACCATATCGAAGCTGGTTCGTTATTCAAGAAAATATCTGCCGGCAGTGATCGTGGTCATGGTCATTGCGGTGTTCAGTACAGTATTCAATGTTGTCTGCCCGAAGGTACTCGGTAAGGCAACGACAGCATTATCAGAAGGCATTATGCGGAAGATAAATGGAATCGGCGGAATCGATTTCACCTATATCGGTAAGATTCTCCTGTTCTGTCTGGGATTGTATCTGTTAAGTGTATTATTTAACTTTACACAGGGTATCATCATGACAGGCGTAACCCAGAAGCTATGTTACAAGATGCGTAAGGATGTATCTGAGAAGATCAACCGTATGCCACTTAAGTATTTTGAATCCAGAACCTATGGTGAGGTATTATCCCGTATTACAAATGATATTGATACGATGGGAAACGGATTAAATCAGAGTATCACACAGCTTATTACTTCGGTATCGACTGTTATCGGTGTATTTATCATGATGCTTACGATCAGCCCGCTTATGACGATGATCGCAATTATCATTCTGCCGATCAGTGTGGCATTAATGGGTATCATCATTAAGAAGTCACAGCGTTTCTTCAAACAGCAGCAGGAGTATGTCGGACATATCAACGGACAGGTTGAAGAAGTTTATGGCGGACATACGGTAATCAAAGCATTTAACAAAGAGGAAACAACCTTAAAGGAATTCCATGAGACAAATGAAGTCTTATACAAATCCGCATGGAAAGCCCAGTTCTTTTCCGGTCTGATGCAGCCGGTTATGATGTTTGTCGGTAATCTCGGATATGTAGGCGTAGCTATTTCTGGTGCGGCTCTTGCCATTCGTGGTACGATCACGATCGGTGATATTCAGGCATTTATCCAGTATGTGAAGAATTTTACACAGCCGATCCAGCAGGTAGCACAGGTTACAAATATGATGCAGCAGATGGCAGCAGCGGCGGAACGTGTATTTGAACTGTTAGAGGAAGAAGAGGAGGTTCAGGTTGTTGAGCATCCTGCTTCCGTCGAGAATATAAAGGGTGAAGTGGATTTCCGTCATGTGAAGTTCGGATACGATCCTGAGAAGATCATTATACATGATTTCAGTGTTCATGTTGATCCGGGCAAACAGGTAGCGATCGTTGGCCCGACCGGAGCAGGTAAGACCACTATGGTTAAGCTGCTGATGCGGTTCTATGATGTAAATGAAGGAGCCATCCTGTTAGATGGTCACAATGTTAAAGAATATAATCGAAGAGAGCTTCGTGATGCTCTCGGTATGGTTCTTCAGGAAACATGGCTGTTTAAGGGGACGATCATGGAGAATATCCGTTATGGAAGACTGGATGCGACGGATGAGGAAGTAATTGCGGCAGCAAAGGCAGCTCATGCACATCGATTTATCTCGGCACTTCCGGGTGGTTATCAGATGGAACTGAATGAGGAAGTGACGAATATTTCACAGGGACAGAAACAGCTTCTTACGATTGCAAGAGCGATTCTTGCAAATAATCCGGTTCTGATCCTGGATGAAGCGACATCTTCCGTTGATACCAGAACAGAACACAGCATTCAGCGTGCAATGGATAATCTGATGAAGGGTAGAACAAGCTTTGTTATTGCTCACCGGTTATCGACGATCAAAAATGCAGATATCATTCTGGTCATGAAGGATGGCGATATCATTGAACAGGGTAACCATGAGGAACTGATGGCACAGAACGGATTTTATGCAGAGCTATATAATTCACAGTTTGAACAGGTATCTTAGTGCAGTATATAAGATATAAAAACAGAATATGAACAAGTACAGAACAGTCCTGTTTTTCTTTACAGGACTGTTATTTATAATATGACAAATAATATTTTTTTATGTGATACTATGTCGAAATTGTATAAAATGCACAGAAAATAACGCGGTGTAAACTTTTTTTAGTCATTTTTATATACTTTTCTGCTTAATTATGCTAAACTGAAAAAGGATTTTGTATTTTAGAGGGGAGCATATATGGAGCGCAGAAAAATTGGAGTTATTATCGCACAGGCAGAAGAGAATTCACAGAGTCTGTTTATGAAAGGATTAATGGAGGAGGCATATGTCTATGGATATGATATATGTGTATTTTCCATGTACTTAAGATTTCAGGATACGCTGTATAGACAGATTGGGGATTCGAATATTTATAATCTGATTCAATGGGATGCATTTGATGCGATCATTGTTCTTCCGGATACCATTCAGGCAACTGATATAGCAACCCGGTTAGAAGACAAAATTCACGAGGTATTCTCAGGGGTTGTTCTTTTCGTAGATAAGGATAGTCGTTATTTCCCGACTGTAAAGATAAATCATTATAAACCATATAAGAAATTGATCGATCATTTGATCGAGGTTCATCATTATTCCGATATTATGTTTTTAGACGGGTGGAAGAATCATGTTCATTCTATACAGAGAGAGCAGGCATATAGAGACAGTCTGACGGAGCATGGAATTCCGGTTGATCCGAATAATATTTATTATGGCAATTACTGGTATGATTCCGGCAAAGAGGTTGTGAAGCTGATATTGGATTCCAGAGAGAAACTTCCGGAGGCGATCGCATGTGCAAATGACTGTATGGCGATCGGGGTAGCGGCGGAATTATTCAGTAATCATATTCATGTACCGGAGCAGGTAGCAGTGATCGGTTACGATTCTACCGAAGAAGGGAAAAACCTGAAATGCAAGTTAACATCCGCTGATATTCCGGCCAGAGAATGCGGCAGATATTGTGCGAAATATATCCATGCATCCTTTGAGAAAGAACCGATACCGGAATTTGAATCAGAATCTGTGATCTTTCAGGGGACAAGCTGCGGATGCGAAGGAAAAATACAGTCGGAAAAACATTTTGATGAAAAAGAGAATTTCTGGAATACGGATCATGCGAAGACGGGATACTCTTCTTATTATAACAAGTTTATGGAGGATTTGTTATCTGAACGGGATCACAGAGGTTTTTTCAATACGATATTTCAGCATGTATATCAGGTGCGGCCATTCCATTCGCTTAGTATATGCATGAATGATTACTGGAATTCATCGGAGGTTATGACCAGTGAGGACGCACTGCGCTCTAACGGCTATACGGATAAGATATATCGTATCATAAAATGTGGACCGAGTGAACACACAGACAATCGTATCAGCTTTGATGATATATTTGAAATGAAAGAGATGATACCGGAACTATCTGAGCAAAGAGAATATCCGGAGACATTTTTCTTTACACCATTGTATTTTGATAACCGAAGCTTTGGTTATGCAGTTATTGGTTTTACAGATATAGAAGCACAGTTTACAGAGGTTTACAGAAACTGGTTAAAGAGTATTATGCAGAGTATGGAAGCATTTTATCGTCAGAATGGTCTGCGGGAGTTGCTGTGCCAGATGGAAGCAACACAGATTCGTGATGCAATGACCGGTTTGTATAATTATAAGGGCTTCTTACAGAAGGGAAATGAACTTTGCGAGAATGCGACATTTGATGGTAAATCAATAGCAGTGATCGCGATTGATATTAATAAATTAAAGAATATCAATGCAAGCTATGGAAGAAAAGCAGGGGATGCTGCTATTTTGAAATTGGCACAGCTGATATCGGAAAGTCAGGATGATGATGCTATATGTGCCCGTATCAGTAATGATGAATTTGTTGTTGCGTTCCCGGTTGAAGCATCCGATGAAACATGTGGAGAGGCGTTTATCAAACGTCTGTCGGATAAGATAAAGCAGTATAATGAATTGCGTAAAGAGGCATATGAGCTTGAAATCTGCACGGGTATCCGCTGCGATATGATCTCCGGTTCGGAAGCCCTGGATCATCTGATCAATGAAACTATCAATGTGAAGAACAATAAGAAAGCCATAGAGCAGGGAAAAGAGGAAAGGGCAGGTGTTCTGACGGATAAACAGAAAGCGGATGACCATCTGATGGAATTTATTCTGGATAATAACCGGTTTGTTTATCATTTCCAACCAATTATCAATGCCAGAACAGGAGATGTTTATGCATATGAGGCCCTGATGCGTGCAGACACAGAGCGTAGGATTTCGCCGCTTGATATGTTGGAAAGTGCAGATCGTCTGAATCGTTTATATGATATAGAAAAAGCGACATTTTTTAATGTGGTTGATTACATAGAGGAACACTCTCAGGATTTTGAGGGCAAGAAAGTATTTATTAACAGTATTCCGGGGTATCAGCTGACAGGTAAGGATAAGAAGAAATTAACAGAGATTATGGAACAGCACGCAGGAGAGCTTGTTGTTGAATTTACAGAAGAAACAGAGATGGGGGATGATCAGTTAAAGGAGCTGAAGAACTCCTTTGCAAAGATGAATATTGAAACTGCTATTGATGATTACGGTTCCGGTTATTCCAATGTAAATAATCTGCTTCGGTATATGCCTCGGTTTGTAAAAATCGATCGTATGCTCATGACAGATATACACAAAGATATCCAGAAACAGCATTTTGTAAAGGATATTATAGAATTTGCGCATGATAATGATATTCTGACGTTGGCAGAGGGAATTGAATTGACGCAGGAGCTGCGGGAGGTTATTAAGCTGGGCGTTGATCTGATTCAGGGTTATTATACATCAAGGCCGCAGCCGTATGTTGTGCGTTCGATCGATGAACGTGTGATGAATGAAATTGTTCAATATAATCAGAGTCTGAATGCCAGAATGTATAAGAAAGAATATGAGACGGATTATAATGATACGGTTTCCATGGTTCAGCTTGCCGCTAATAAATATACAAGCATTAAGGTTAAGAAAGCACGGGGAATCAATAAAAAGATCATAATCAAAGGTTCTGTCGGCTTCCAGCCGAATATACTGATGTCTGTAGAAGATGGATTCCGTGGTACCATCATACTTGAGAATGTCAGTCTTGCGGGAGAACGCGGAATTCCGTGTATTGATATCGGTAAGAAGTGTAATGTAAATCTTCAGATTGCCGGAGAAAACGAACTACGTACAGGAGGTATCAGAGTTCCGGATAGTTCAGTGCTTACGGTTGTAGGAGACGGTAATCTGACGATCAATCTGAATTCGGGAAAATACTTTGGCATTGGTAATTCATTGGATGAGTATCATGGCGAACTCAACTTCTATCAGGATGGTGGAATCATCATTAATGCAAATGGTATGAAGGGCATTGGTATTGGTTCCGGACTTGGCGGTGTTATCAATATCAAACGCGGGCATTATGAGTTTGATATGAAAGGTCAGGAAGGAGCCTGTATCGGATCTGTAAATGGTGATTCCGAATTGTTTATAGAATACTGCGACATGGATATTTATTCCGGTATATCAAACGGTACGATCATTGGATCTGTAAATGGTGATGCAGATATTAAGCTTGAGAATATATCGGCAAAGCTTCAGGGAGCAGGTAATATCATAACCGGTATCGGAACGATTGCCGGTAACAGCTGTATGGTTCGTCTGGAAAATGTAAATATCTCGTCGAATATCCGTGCAAAGGAATGTTATGGCATCGGATGCCGTGCAGGAAGAACGAATATCTATATCGGATATGCAGCAGTTAAAAGCGTGGTACAGGGCAAGTCAGCGGTTGCCTTTGGTAATTCGGTCATGTCTGCCAAGCTGTACTGTTCCAATGCTGATGTTGGAACGAATGCCGTTACAGAGTTCAATTCGGATATCGGAGCACTTGAAAAGAATATACAACTGGAGAACGGTCGTGCAGAGTTTATCCTGAATGGACAGGAGGTCAAACGTCAGATTCTTGCGGCAAGGTTATAAATAATTCCCGGCAGACTTTTTCTGACAGATGGAAGTGCCTCACTACAAATGACGATTAAGATTTCGTTGTAGGCAGTTCCATTTGTCAGGAAATGTTTGCCGGGACTTTTTGAATTATAAAAAGGCTGTTCGTAGGTGACGGTGTTGGAATAAAAAAACAGGTTTGCTTTTTTGAAGCAAACCTGTTTCAGTTTACGTGCATGAGAGGATTCGAACCCCCGACACCTTGGTCCGTAGCCAAGTGCTCTATCC
>ERZ1026852.1338-NODE-1338-length-13348-cov-5.422177_pt1 | contig 13348 bp, 8 predicted proteins | sample MGYA00380156_ERZ1026852 | MGnify/ENA primary metagenome ERZ1026852 (study PRJEB33269, sample SAMEA4719792) | human gut metagenome | biome: human-associated habitat; feature: organic feature; material: feces | place: Cameroon | collected 2013-10 ...
AAGTTAATCTGGATTTACCATATCAGAAAATTCACTTAACTTAGAGTTCAATAAAAATCAAACAAATTTTCACGATAGGACATGGCAAATATACAGATAAAATCCGAGAGACCCACTCCTTTTGGCTATATATTTTCAATAATGGAGTTATTCGACGTCCTTTTGCCCCTAACGATAGATTCCACATTGGTGCTGCGCTGCACATCTTACGACTATCACTACAGCGAAATACTACGCTCTCTAATGTGCGTATATCTTTGTGGTGGCTCATGCATTGAGGATGCCACGAAACACCTTATGAGACATTTGTCTCTTCAACCAACTCTACGTACTTGCAGTACAGACACCATATTACGTGCTATCGAAGAACTGACTTGTAAGAATATTACCTACAAGTCTGCTTCATGGAAATCCTATGATTTCAATACATCAGACAAGATGAACTGCTTACTGGTCAATTGAAATCCGGTCAAGAGTATGATTTTGACTTTGACCATCAGCTCAATGAGACAGAGAAGTGTGATGCAAAACCGACCTACAAGAAGCTCTTGGGCTATAGTCTATGTGTGGCAGTCATTAACGACATGATTGTTGGCATTGAAAATAGAGACGGCAACACAAACGTGCGCTTCAATCAAAAAGAGACTTTGGAAAGAATCTTTAAGCGACAGGAAGCATCGGAAGAACATATTTCCCGTGCCCGCATGGATTGCAGCTCATGCTCGGAGGAAATCGTAGATATAGTAGAAGCTCATTGCTGGAATTTTTATACCCGTGACAACAGATGCTCTTTCTTCTACGATTACATGTTCGACTTGACTGGATGGAAAACTGTTGAAATCAATGGTATTGAGTTTAAGTTGAATTTCATCTTTGTTGAAAAATGGGAAGAAAAACCGTGTCGTCTTGTCAAGCAGAGACAAAGGCGAATAGAGGGTGGCCTTGATATTTTTTTTTTGGGGGGGGGGAAATATACCTACTGATGTATACTGACCAACGATTACAAATCGAGTGCAAGATACATCGTGGAATCTTCGTGGTGGCAAGGAATGCATCTTCGATGACATGAACAAAGGTTTTGGCTTGAACCAATGCCCAAATCGTTCATGGCACAGAATACCGTATTCCTGCTCATGACCGCTCTCATCAGAAACTTCTACAAAACTAAAGGGATTGTGGTGAAAGGGAAAAGGCACCTGTTGAATTTTTTGGATTCAATAGGTGCCTTTTTGTTGGGTTTTGTTCCGAAAGGACTATACGGTGAGGATTTCTTTTTCTTTGGCGGCGAAGAGTTCGTCCACTTTCTTCAGGAATTTGTCGTGGATCTTTTGAACTTTTGCTTCTGCGTCTTTTTGCACGTCTTCAGCCATGCCGTCTTTCACAGCCTTCTTCAAACCTTCAATGGCTTCGCGGCGTGCGTTGCGGATGCTCACTTTTGCCTTTTCGCTTTCGGCCTTAGAGTCCTTCACGAGTTGTTTACGGCGTTCCTCGGTGAGTGGTGGAATGTTGAGGCGGATCACTTCACCATTGTTTTCTGGGGTGATGCCCACGTTTGAGTCCATGATGGCCTTTTCGATGTGGCGGAACATGCTCTTGTCCCATGGGGTGATCATGATAGAGCGAGCGTCGGGTACGCTGATGTTAGCCACAGCACTGAGTGCCATTTTGCTTCCGTAGGCATCTACTTTCACGCCATCGAGGATTTTCACATTGGCCTTACCTGCGCGGATGTGAGCCAATGCCTCTTCCAAATAAATGGTAGCCTCGCCCATCTTCTTTTCAGCAGGGTCGAGATAAAATTTAACGTCGTTCATAATTTGATGTCTTATATTAATTGTTTTAAATATATCAGAATTATTCAGGTTACGAAAATAGTAATTTTTCGCCGTTTTCGCAAAAAATCACAAAAAATATTCGTTTATCCCATTCAATATGCGCATTACTGAGTGAAGATGAGGGTGGTTTTGTTTTTGGCGGCTCGGCTTGGGGCACTGGGGTTGAAGGAAAATCCTTCGTGGGTGAAGGTTGTGAGTGCTTCGGGTTGTGTGATGCGGTTTTCGAGGATATAGCGCACCATTGCGCCACGGCAAGCCTTTGCCCACACCGCTTGCATTTGGAGGTCGCCACGGCTGCTGCGAGCGTAGAAAAGGGGTTGAATCACCGTCAGTTCGCGCAACACTCGTTTCCAGTCGAAAAGATGCTCATACTCCGCCGTGGAAAGGTGAACGAGGATGCCGTCGTCGGCCTTCACGCTGTCGATGAGCACATCTGTGAGCCGACCACGCCAAAACTGGCTCATGGGCATGTCGTCGGTGGCATCGAGTGCCACGGAATGTTCCATGCGATAAGGCACAATGCCGTCCATGGGACGAAGCAGACCGTAGAGAAAGCAGGTGATCCACAGGTGGCGGTTGCCAAACTCCAATGCCTCCGGGCAGAGCGAAGCAGCCTTCAGATGCTTGTAGGCCTGGCCGTTGTAAGCCATGATGGCAGGCATCTTCTCGGCGATGCCCCACGAGCGATAACGCTCGCAGTTCTCCAACGCCAACGCACGGCTACACCCCAGCATCTGCGCCATGGTTTCGACATCGGCACGCGCCATTTCTGTCGCCAGCACATCAGCCACCGCTTGAAACATCGGCACACTCTGCGCTTTCGCCTCGCTACTTTCATTCATTATTTTCGCATTAGCCAGAAGTATTTGCATAATATGGAATTGATTAAACCCAAATCGGTCATTAGGCCGTATGAGGATTTTTTAGATAACTTCTTGCGGTCTTTCGGCTTTTATAAGATGCCTTTTGCTTGTTTTTAATTCGTAATAGCTCGCTATCACTCATTAAAAGACAAACAAAATTCATTCTTCTAAAACTCCGAAATACCACAAGCCCTAATGACCGATTTGGGTTAAAATTTACTGGAAAGTGAGAATGGAGGTGTGGGAAGGGGTGATGAGTTCGGCGGCTTGGCGCACTTGCTCGGCAGTGACCGCCTTGATACGCTCCACGGTGCGATCGACGTTAGGCACCTGATTCCAGTAGAGCACGCTCTTGCCAGCGCCCAGTGCGGTGGACTCCACACTCTGCGATGCCACGAGCAGTTGACCGCAATATTGGCGTTTGGCGGCTTCAAGGCGCGATGTGGAGAGTGGCGACTGTGCCAGCTGGTCGATGGTCTTGCCGATGATGTCGAGACTTTTCTTCACCTTGTTCTGCTCGCAGCCGAAGTAGATTTCGAGCAAACCACTGTCGGTGAAACTGGCGATTGACGATTCCACCGTATATACCAAGCCACGGCGTTCGCGCATCAGCACATTCAGCAGCGAGTTCATGCCGGGGCCAGCCAGCAGATTGTTGAGCAGCGCCAAGGCGAAACGGCTATCGTCGTACATGCCAGGCACCCTCGCACCCACTATGGTGTGGCTCTGGTGCAAGCCGAAATCCACCACTTTGTGCTCTGGTGGGAGTATGGCAGGGGTGATGCGCGCCGGGCGACAGAGCCGGTGGTGCATAGCGCCAAACTGTTTTTCTGCCTCGCGAAACACCTTGGCGGCATCGGCTGGTCCCATGTAGAAAAACGACATGTTTTCGGGCACATACTGTTCCTTCAAGTAGCGTGCGCAATCGGTGCTGCCCATGGCGGTGATGTGATCCTCAGTGCCGAGAATGTTGTGCCCCATGCTGCTGCCTGATCCGAAAATCAGGTCTTCAAAATCGTCGAAAACGGCTTCGCTTGGTGTGTCGCGGTAACTTGCCACTTCCTCCAGTACCACATCTTTCTCACGCTCGATTTCGGCTTCGGGAAACACCGAGTGCATCACCAAGTCGGCAATCAGTTCCATGGCGCGCTTGAGGTAAGGCTCTGGAAACACGCTGTAGAGCGCCGTGCCCTCTTTGGTGGTGTAGGCGTTGAGTTCGCCGCCCACTGTCTCCATGCGGTTGAGAATGTGCCATGCGCGACGATGTGTGGTGCCCTTGAATATGGTATGCTCCACGAAGTGCGCCAGTCCGAGGCGTGAGGCGTGGTCGTCGCGACTGCCGGCATTGATAATCAGGCCGCACCAGCCCACACGCTGCGCCGCTGGCACATGCACCAGTTTCAGCCCATTGGGCAAAGTATGTGTAGTAATTTCTTTCTTCATTTTGCTGTGTTAGTTTCTTGTGTCGAGGTGGATAATGTTTTGCACCATCATCAGTTCACGAATGTCGGCGCGATGTATTTCCATATCGTCGTAGTTGGGGTTTTCGCTCCGCAGAATCACCATATCGGGGTCGGCATGTCGGCGCACATATTTCACCAGTCGGAAATCGTCGAGCAGCACCACATATATCTGCCCCCAAAAGATGTATTGCGTGTTGGAGAGTTCGCGCACGGCGATGAGGTCGCCACTGCGGATAACGGGGCTCATCGAGTCGCCACTCACACGCACGATGCGGCAGTTCTCGTTGATGATGTCGGGCAGATTGATATGGCCCACCACCAAGTCGTCGGAAAACATGCGTGCGCGCGGCATTGTGCCAGCCGTCACATCGATGTCGTAAACAGGCGTGCCCATCGAAATGGTTTCCACCTCGCTTGCTGGCACGGTGGTGATGGAGGGTGAACTGTGTTTGGCAAACGGAATGTCGGTGCCCTTTTCGAGCCATTCCTTCGACACGCCCAAATTCACCACAATGCGGTTGATGAGCGAATCGCTCACGGGCAAGCGGCCGTTCATATACTTTGACAGGTTGGAAGTGTCAACGCCAATTTTCTTGGCAAACTCGGTTTGCCTGAAATTGAGTTCCTTGATAAGATACTTGATGCGAGAAATAATGTCGGAGTCAGCCATGATAGTGTAAAACTTTATTATGTGTGTTTATAGCCAAAAAATAGAGGTATCAATAACCAAAGGCAAAATTACCACAAAATTGGCATTTTACCAATTTCTCACCCACATTTTTTCTCTCCCCACCAAAAGTTTTTTTTGCAAAACAAGTGGATAGTGTGGGAAAATCCGTATTTTTGCGAACGAATATCAACTAACTACTACAGCCAAACATGAGCGAACTGAACGATTTTTTTTTCACCCTTAGCGGATATTTGTGGAGTTGGCCCACCATTGTTTTGCTTCTTGGAACGCATATTTACCTCACCGTCCGACTTCGTTTTCCACAACGCCACATTCTTAAAGCCCTCAAACTCTCAATTACGCCCGACAAGGGATCTTCGGGCGATGTGTCGCAATTCGGTGCGCTCGCCACTGCGCTGGCTGCCACCATCGGCACCGGCAACATTGTTGGCGTGGCTACGGCGGTGGCGCTGGGTGGTCCGGGGTCGGTGCTGTGGTGCTGGCTCACAGGCGTGTTTGGCATGGCCACGAAATACGGTGAGAGTCTGCTTGCGGTGAAATATCGTGTGCGCACTCCCGAAGGCAAGATGGCTGGCGGCCCGATGTACGCCCTTGAAAAAGGCTTGGGTTGGAAACGCCTTGCCATTCTCTTTGCGCTGTTTACCGTGATTGCTTCGCTGGGTATTGGCAACACCGTGCAAGCCAACGCCATTGCCGCATTGGCAGAGAAAACCTATTCCGTGTCGCCCTACATCACAGGCGTGATAGTGGCTGCGCTCACAGGCGTGGTGATTGTGGGAGGCGTGAACAGTATCGCCAAAGTGTGTGAATGGGTGGTGCCAATCATGGCATTACTCTACATTGTGGGATGCGGCTATGTGCTTTGGCACCATGCCGACTATGTGATGCCTGCCATCGAGAAAATCTGCTCATCCGCATTCTCGCCCCAAGCGATGGGTGGTGGCTTCGTAGGCTCCACTATATTGATTGCCGCACGCTTCGGTATAGCGCGAGGCTTGTTCAGCAATGAATCGGGACTCGGATCGGCATCTATCGCCGCTGCCGCTGCACAGACCCGAAACCCTGTGCGTCAGGCATTGGTGGCATCTACTGGCACATTCTGGGACACCGTGGTGATATGTGCCGTTACGGGCATCGTGCTCGTGAGTTGCATTATGGCAGACCCAACCATCAACTATTCCGACGGTGCCGAACTTGCCAACATGGCATTTGGCGACATTCCTGTGATAGGCAAGCCGCTCTTGAGTTTCGGAATGTTCACCTTCGCCTTCACCACCATACTCGGCTGGTGCTACTATGGCGAACGCTCGGTGGAATACATACACGGAGGCATCACCACCCACATCTACCGCTGGGTGTTCATCGTCTTCGTATTCCTGGGTAGCATCATCAACCTCGAACTCGTGTGGAACATCAGCGACTGCACGAACGCCCTCATGGCAATCCCCAACCTCATCGCCGTCATTCTCCTCAGTGGTGTAATAGTCCGCGAAACCCGCACCTACCTCTGGGAAAACCGCCTCGACGCCCCCATGCCCCCCGAACCAAAAGAACAACCCAATAATCACTAAAGAACAGGAGCAGTAAATTTGGTGATTTTTGCTTTAGAATCGGTGAAATGGGGTGGTTTTTCGATTTTTGGGGGATTCGTATAAGGGATATATAAGTTGAAAGTCCTGTGGCATCAACAGCCACAGGACTTTCTGCTTATTTGGGAGAGTGCTTGGGGAAGCACTTTAGGGGTGACGGATTAGTTTTGGGTCCACGCCATGTTCCAGAGGGCTACGCGGTCTTTGTTTAAGCTGCTCTTTGATGGGCAGAGGTTGGTGACCTCGATGGTGAAGGTGCCCTTGATGTTCACGTCTTCGCTGAAGTCGTAAGCGGTGTATTTCACTGCGTCTTTCTTTGTGACGGTGAAACTTTTCACTACTGCACCACCCTGTTTGATGTCAACGCGGAACGATACGCCGTTTGCCTCGGTGTAGGCATGGCCGTAGTTGAACGAGAGTTTGCCAATGCCGCCTTCAATTTCTGGAGATACGAGCGTGCCCACTGTAGAAGTCTTGCCGTTGAGGTTGCAAGCGGTAGCATATTCAGTGGTAGAGCCAGTCTTGAAGCCGATGAACTTGAACAGAGGGTTGGCGTCGGCTTCGCTACCTTGGAGAATGCTCACGTTAGTGCCCTTCCAGCCGCCCTTGGTGGTGTAAGTGCCATACAAAGCGGTTGGGGTGCCATTGTTGAAACTCTCAAAGTCGCCACGAGTGGCAGCGGCCGAAGCAGCGCCAAACGAGAAGTCGTCGATACACCAAGTCTGGTAACTTGAAGCAGCAACTGCGGTGTAGCGGAAACCGATGTAGTAAGTGCCGTCGGCATACTTAGAGAGGTCGATGTCGCCCGATTCCACGAAACCGCTGTAGCCAGTGGCAGGAGCCACTGCGAGTTTGCAGTCAATCTTGTCGGTCACGCTGCCCTTGAATGGAGTTTGACCATTGAAGATAAACACCTCAAACTTATCGCCGCCTTGGTAGCCCACTTGGCTCTTAAACGAGAGGATTTTGCTCTTAGCCTTCTTGATGTCGATAGCAGGGCTGATAAGCCATGCTTCGAATGGTGGCTTTGTGCCCTTATAACCAGTGATGCAAGCGTAGGTATTGTCGTTGAATGTAGAGGTGAACCATTTCTTGTCGCCTTGTGGGGTGTAGATGGTCCAAGTGCCCGGAATGCCGCTTTCAAAGTTTTCTTCCACGCTGGTCACACCGCCAGTGGTGATAGAGAGTTGGAACTCGGCGGTTGAACCGCTGTTGCCGGTGATACCGTGAGTGCCCATGAATTTAGCGAAGTTGCCCTTCACGAGAATCTTGCTGTGGAGCACTTCTGGCCAGTCAACGAGGTTGGCAGTCTGACGGAAAGGAGAACCCTGTGGCAGAGCCACCACCATACATTTGCTGATGTCGCGGCAGTCGGCAGTAGGAGCAATCACGAGGGTGTTGTCGAGAGTGGTAGGAGCAGTCCATTCAATGTCGTCGGCACTCTTCACCTCGCTCACTTCAGGAGCCACAGCACCCACTACAAAGCCAGAAACCCAGCCGTTAAGGCCTTCAGCCTCGCCAGCGATAGCCTCTTCCACGGTGTATGGGTCGGTGAGCAAGCCCTTGGTTGAAGATGAGAAGCCGATGCAGTCGTCGGCGGTGCGGATATAGAGTTGCCATGTGCCGCCGTCGAGTTTGGTGGCGCTGGTGTTGTAGTAGCTGAGCACACCCACCACTGAGCCGGTGCCCAATGGGAGGATATTGGCGCGGAATGTAGCGTAGTTGCTGTTGCGAACCACCAAAGTGTTGCCGTTTTCATCTTCGATGTTACGGTTGGTGGTAGCGTCGGAGTTAGCGAAGGTGTTCACGCCATCGGCATCAGAAAAGCGCACATTGTCGATGCGCACGAGGCGGCCTTGCCATTTTTTGAGTGTTTCGGCGTCGGTTTTGAGGTCGCTGATGCTCATTGGAATGGTATCTACCTTGTTTACTGCTGGCAGGCCGTTGAGTTCTGCAATGCTTTGGAAAGTGGCCAATGGCAGGAACGATGCTTCCCACACACTGCCTTTCTCATAAAATTCAGGATAGCCAATTTGCTGTTGGCCGTTGTATTTGCCCACGAAGCAGTCCTTCATGTTGAGCACGATTTCCTGTCCCACACGGTAGGTGTTGTAGAGGCTGGTTCCGTTGATTGAGATGGAGAAGCCTGCGGTGCCGTCGGAAATGTAGAGGCTCTTGTAGATGTTGCCCGACACGTCGTTGGCGGTCACCCAGCCGTGAATCACGATATCTTCCTTCACGGTGTCGATGTAGTTGTTCACATCTTTCCAATACTTCGCCTTGAAGTCGGCGATGGTCATGTTGGGCTGGTGAGTGGCCTGTGGCACAACCATAGGTGGGGTATCAAAGTCGTCGTTACAACTCACGAATGTCAATCCGAGAAGCAGAACGCTCAAATATACATAAAATCGTTTCATAATGTATGTTGTTTTTTTTATTGTCAGAGAATGAATAATGTTTTGAAATTGATTAGAATCTAACACCTGCATTGACAAAGATGCGAATACCCTGTGCGTAGTAGTACTTGTTAGGATATTTGGTGGTGGAGAAGTTCTTGTAGTCGAAGCGACCTTGCTGGTAACCGCCGGTTTGAATGTTGCGGTTGTCGAGCAAGTTGTTGATGCTCAAGTTGAGGTTGAGCGATGCTGAGCGGCTGAGGTAAATGAGTTTACCAAGGCTCATGTTGATGACCAATGCTTCGTTGAACTTGTCTTGAGTGCTGATTTCGCGAAGGCGTTGCTCCAGTTCTGCTTCGCTTGAGCACACCTTCCAAAGGTCGGGCAGTGCCTCGTGGCGAACTGGTGAGAGGTCAACGTAAGCGCGGTTCATCCATGCGCCATTCAGTTCAAAGAACCACATGTGAGGACCTGCGTACTTGAATGCGAGGCTGTAGGCTTCTTGTGGAGTGCCGCTCACATAGTAGTTTTTCAAAAACACGGTTTGGGTAACGTCGGGTTGCGAGCCGTTTTCGTAGCTGCGTGTGCCGGTTGGACGGTTCTTGTACTGGTAGCGGCCAATGTTGGCGGCAGCCGATACGGTGAGGCTTGAAGTGAGTTTGTAACTCAATCCCACTTCCACACCCTTAAACACCTTGTGCACGTTGGTGAGTGCGTAGTTCATAAAGGTGCTTGCGAGGTCGTCGTAGAATGCGGTGCGCTCTGTGCCCTTACGCATGTCGGTGTAGAAGCCGGTGACCACGCCCTTGAAGTTGCGGTAGTTCCATTCGTAAGAGATGTCGCCCGATGCGATGATTTCGCTGTTGAGGTTGGTGATCACATCGTCTTTGATGCGAGGCGAAACGTAAGCGTTGTAAGAGAGTGGTGCGCGTGTGCCGTAGTAGCCGTGAGCCACGAAGCTGTTGCGGCCGTCGATTTTATACATCACGCTTGCCTTTGCGCCATAGTTGAAGAAGGTGTGGGTTGCGCCCTTGCCGAATGAGTTTTCGGGGGCACGGCCATTGCGCATGAAGCCTTCACGCTGATATTGGGTGAAGCTGCCGGTTGCGCCATAAGCCAAATCCCACTTTGCGAATGTCCAAGAGTTTTGGAGCCAGAGGTTGGCGCCCACTTGGTTGATATTGTAGTCGTAGCCGAAACGGTCGTCAACGCCCACCTTGCGGTTAGGATTGTTGAGGTCGTTTTGCGCCATGTCGGGGTTTTCTGGGAAGTCGCGTTCGGCAAATTGGTCGAAGTCGCTCCAGTGTGTGCCGCCGAGCAGGTCTTTCACTGTCTTGTAGTATGAAGAGCAGGTGTAGTTGGCGCCAGCGCCACCTTGGAGGGCGAGTTGGTCGGTGAGGCGCATGTTCAAGTTGGTGTTGAGTTGCCAGCTTGCTTGATTGCTGTGGCGGTTTTCAACGATGTAGCTTGATCCCTTGCCTTCCATCTCGTTGAGGTAGTTGATTTGGTAGAGTTTGTCCCAGTTGAGTTGACGGAAAGAGTCGTCTTCACCAGTCCAAAGGTCGGTGTAGAGAGCGGCGATGGCTGGATTGCTTTCGTAGTAGCTTGGGAGATAGCGATAGTAGTCGGGACGTGGGTCGGCTGAGTTATACCAGTTGATGGCGCTTGATGCGTAGAACGACTTGTGGAATGCTACACCCGTGTTGAGAGTGGTGCCTGTGTTGGGCTTCCAGAGCCAGTTGAGAATCACTGTTGGGTCGAAAGCCTCCACTTCGCGAGCGTTGCGCTTCTTGCCGCCTTGCCAACCCCAGTTGCTGTTGTAGAGGTTGTTGCCAGTGAGGCGGTAACATTCCTCAAATGTGGCAGAGTTGCTTGCACGGCGTGTTGGCGCACCGAAAGTGGTGAGTGCGATGCTGTGCTGAGCGTTGATTTCCTTCTGCACAGCGAGGAAGTAGCCCCAACTCTTGTAGAACGAACCAGGAATCACGCCTTCGCCAGCATAGCGGCCAATGGCGCTGAGCGTAACAGCCCATCCGTTTGGCATCAAGCCGGTGCTGTAAGTGGCCATACCACGCCAGCGGTAGTTGCTGTTGGTGTAAGCCACGCTACCACGGAAGCCGGGAGCGTAGTCCTTGGCGAAGGTGCTGATGTTGTTGGCACCACCCACTTCACCGAGGGCATAACTACGGGTATCGAGACCCATACCTATGGCCTTGCTCTTGAACGCCTGGTTCAAACCGCCAAGCATCGAGAAGTTGAAGCGACCGCGGGCAGCATCGTTGAAGTACACGCCGTTGATGTATTGCTGAGTGTACTCAGAGTTGTAGCCACGAATGCGGAAACGCGCCACGCTGAAGTTGTAGCTGGCAGCCTGATAAAATGGGTTGTCACTTGCACCCGAAAGAGTGGCAACGGCTTGTGTGTTGCCTTCCTCGTCTTCGAGTTGCGATTCTGTAATCACCAAGTCGGCCTGGTCATCGTTGATAGATTGCGCAGGATTGAACGATGAAGATGTCAATCTCACGACACCCACGTTGAAGATACCCTTTGCAGGAATCTCAACCTTAGTTTCACAGTCCTTGTAACCATAGCCAATCACGAGCAGCACATCGCTTCCCGGTTGCGCGTCGCTAATGAGGAAGTCGCCCGAAGGACCGGTTGTCACGGTATTGCCCTGATTGTCGAGCATTACCGTAGCACCCACCACGGGAAGTCCGCTCTTGGCATCAATCACCGTACCTTGCACGCCAGTCTGCGCCCAAAGGGCAGAGGCGCTCACAAGCATGGTGAGAAGCAAAAACAGTTTTAATTTCATAAATGAATGTATTAGTGTTAATAAAATTTTTCGTCTCTATTTTAGTTTAGAAAGGAATTTTCAAAATTAGCACTTTTTTTTGAAATATTCACACACACCACACATAAATAAAAAAAGTCAACAGGTCTACGAGTCAACAAGTCAACGAGCAATAGGGTATGGAGGGTTAAAAAATAATTGGTGTTTTTTCTGCCACAAATTAGCACAAATTCCCACAAATTATTTTTGTTGAATCTCGTTGAATCTGTGTGAGCGGCTCACACGGATCCCACAGATCTCGCAGAATTTGCACGCCTAACGTGAAATCTCACAGAGGATTACGACTGCTCTTGAAAGACTATTCAATCCGATTTTCACACCTATTTTATCCATTTAAACCCGATTTACACCGATTTTAAAAAAGTCAAAAAGTCTACGAGTCAACAGGTCAACGAGCAATAGGGTATAGAGGTTTAAAAAATAATTGGTGTTAATGGATTTTTAATGGATTAAATCGGCTTTTTTCTGCCACAAATTAGCACAAATTTTCACAAATTATTTTTGTTGAATCTCGTTGAATCTGTGTGAGCCTAAAAACCACAAACCGTAGAGCCTCCGTGAGATTTCCCACCCTCAAAAGAAATACCGTGAGATCCGTGAGATCTGTGTGAGCCTAAAAAACTGCAACAAGGCGAGATCTGTGTGAGCCCCACAAAGACGCAAGATTGCGGGATCCGTGACCGGGTTTTGGTGGTTTGGGGTGAAATAATTAACTTTGCGGTAACAAAATAGCGACAGTATTACTTATGAAAAAAACGATTTTGGCTATGTTAGCGGCATCTGTGTGCGTAGTAGCTATGGCTACCCCTGTGAAGGGCGACAAGGCACAACTGCATTTTCTCGAAACCACCGATGTGCACGGCAGTTTTTTCCCCATTGATTTTATTAGCGGCAAGGCGATTGACGGGTCGATGGCTCGTGTGAGTGCCTATGTGAAGGACTTGCGCAAGGCGGCTCCCGATGGCGTGGTGCTGCTCGACAATGGCGACATTCTGCAAGGCCGTCCGTTGAGCTACTACTACAACTACGTTGCCACCGACAAGGAAAATGTGGCGGCAAGTGTAATCAACTATCTGCAATACGATGCACAGTCGTTTGGCAACCACGATGTGGAGCCGGGCCACGCCGTGTACGACAAGTGGACGAGCGAAGTGGTGTGTCCATCGCTCGGCGCCAACATTCTCGACAGCCGCACCGGTCTTCCCTACGCCGTGCCTTACACCATCGTGAACCGCCAGAGCGTGAAGGTGGCTGTGCTGGGTATGCTCACACCTGCCATTCCCAACTGGCTCGCCGAACCGATTTGGAGCGGATTGCGTTTCGCACCGATGGTGGAGAGCGCACGCTATTGGGTTGATTTTTTGAAGCGCAACGAGCACCCCGACTTGATTGTGGGGCTTTTCCATAGCGGCTACGATGGCGGCATCGTGACCGATGATTACCGCGAGAACGCCTCGGCGCAAGTGGCGCGCGAAGTGCCCGGCTTCGATGTAATTTTCTGCGGACACGACCACCGCGTGCACAACTCGATGGACAAGGTGGCCGACGGCAGCGAGGTGCTGGTGCTCAACCCTGCCAACAACGCCATGGCGCTGGCGCAAGCCACCGTTGACTTGGAGTTCGACGGCACCAGTTGGAAGGTGACCGACCGTAAAGG
>ERZ1026852.1341-NODE-1341-length-13297-cov-16.646504_pt1 | contig 13297 bp, 14 predicted proteins | sample MGYA00380156_ERZ1026852 | MGnify/ENA primary metagenome ERZ1026852 (study PRJEB33269, sample SAMEA4719792) | human gut metagenome | biome: human-associated habitat; feature: organic feature; material: feces | place: Cameroon | collected 2013-10 ...
CCAGCCAAACCTTGCCAGCATCATGGACGAGATGGCACCTTCTTTCTATACCGATAAGGAGAAAGAGGTAGTAGGCAAACTCTTCCCAACCTGCGAGAAGATAAGCATCGACTATGCTGTAATGGAGAAGTCGAAAGACATCTTCACCCTCCCCGCCGAGTTCGGTTGGAGCGACTTAGGCAGCTGGGGCAGCCTCCGCACCCTCCTCCCGCAGGACGATAACGGCAACGCCAAGGTAGGCAAAGAAATCCGCCTCTACGACTGCAAGAACTGCGTAGTCCACGCCGCCGACGAAAGCAAGGTGGTAGTTCAAGGTTTGGATGGCTATATCGTAGCCGAGAAGAATGGACAACTACTTGTTTGCTCATTGAAAGAAGAACAGAGGATTAAAGAATTTGGAAAGTAATATATGTCACCCCAAACATCAGATAACAACAAGCGGATAGCTAAGAATACTTTGCTTCTTTACTTCCGTATGCTCTTTATGATGGTGGTGTCGTTGTATACGATCCGTGTCGTGTTGAATGCATTGGGAGTGGAGGACTTTTGGTATCTATAATGTCGTATGTGGTGTGGTGGCAATGTTCACAGTCACCAAATATAGTTACATTTTAAAATATATTTGAAATGATTTCATTAAATGAGGCTTTATTGAACACATCGTTTGAAAGGGAATTGTGTATAGCGGCTTTTGATAATCTAAAGGTTATGAATAAGCTGCGTTTCAACAATTTCGCCTATTCTATTCGAGAATTATCAAGACATATTCTATATCGTTTAGCTCCGGATAAAGATATAAAGCTTTGTACTTGGTATAAACCTAGTAAAAATAAAAATGGTGACATCGTAATTTCACGTGCTGACAGAATCAATTACGCCATCCATGGTGGTTTTGACAATAATGTTTTGGCTGCAATGGGACTAAAAAGCAGTATAGAACAAGCTCGGAAAACAATGTTGGATTCAATAGATGATTTGAATAAATATACACATGTAAACGAAAATACATTTGATGTCCCAGAACCAGAAGTAGAGACTTTGGTAGATAAGGTCATAGGCTCATTTAATGGGTTCGTGGATGTTATGACAAATATTCGTAGAAAAGTAATATCCCATTTGGAAAACGAAATTAATCATGAGATACTTATAGCGACTTTGTATGAAACAAACAGTGAAATAGATACACTGTCCACTCATTCTTCTATTGAAAATTATTATATAGATAGCATACTTGTCGATGATATAACATCACAGGATGTTTATTTCACAATTAATGGCACTGTTGATGTTAGATTGCAATACGGTTCAGATGGAGATCAAAGGAGAGACGACGGGTATGTTACTAATATGAGCTTTCCTTTTAGGGCAGATGTTTCTGCTGAAATTAAAACATCCCTAAAGAAATTTCATTTGGATGGCGACATTCATTTTGAAGTTGATACTAATGAGTATTATGAATAGATTAGAATTAGATATGTTTCAAATACAATATTACAACAACTCCTCAATATCTACAATGCAACCCACAGTACGTTTCAACGACATCAGCATTCTTCGAGTATCTGCGATGTTAATGGTAGTATTCTATCATTGCCTTTGTCCATATTCTATATGGGATGGAACTGATTTTTATATAGGCTTCCATGTTCCAATTTGGGATGTAGTGGATGGAATGCTGGCGCAGATTCACTTGCCGATTTTCTTTTTGATAAGTGGATATTTATATGGATACAAACGAATTCTGGGGGGGGTACAGCGATAATATGAAATTTGTTAAGGACAAGATATTGAGAGTACTTGTTCCTTATGCTATAGTAGGGTTGTTCCTTTGCTTATTACAAGATAGAGATATTTTACAAATGCTGAACGGCATCAGTCATCTGTGGTTCTTGATGACCATATTTGAGTGTTATGGTTTAGGCAAGCTGATAGATACTATTTTGAGAATGGAAGAACGAAAGGTTCATATGGTGATGGTAGCATTGGTGCTATTTATCGTTTTGATACCTTATAGAATTCCTGTGATACAATTTCTTTGCCTATCCAACATTATCAAATACTTCCCCTTTTACATGTTAGGTATGTTGGCAAGCAAAGTGAATTTGGGAAGGTATATGAAGTATAAGGCTAAAACACTAGTATTGATAATAATACTATTACTGTTTTTTGCGTTACAACAAGTATATATCAAGAAAACTCCGATAACTATGTTGTTAGGAGTCTCCATCGTATCCTTCATATTCATCTATGCTAGATGTCTGAATATACCTAAGCTTCCATCATGGATAACAAGCTTGGATAAGTGCAGTATGGGTATTTATATAGTACATCATATAGTGATACAAGAGATGAATCCTTGTTTCCCTTTTCATGAAATGGCAGTTAATCATTATTATGCATATCCAATCTTGCAATTCTTTATTGTCACTGGCGTAAGTTGGCTTTTTGTGGCAGTTTGTCAAAATTTTAAATATTCAAAATACGTATTAGGATAAAAATGAGTGAATCAAATAATAAACGCATTGCTAAGAACACGCTTCTTCTTTATGTGCGAATGCTCTTTATGATGGTGATAGGACTCTATACGAGTCGTGTCATACTTGATAAGCTTGGAGAAGTAGACTTTGGTATCTATAATGTAGTAGGTGGTTTCGTCACTATGTTCACGGTGATAAGTGGTGCGATGACTACTGCAACTCAAAGATTTTTGTCATTTGAAATAGGAAAAGGAAAGGACGGAAATGTAAAAGGTATTTTTAGTACTATGATTTATATACACCTTTTCTTGGCACTTATAATTTTGTTGTTTGGAGAGGTGGTTGGTGTGTGGTTCTTGAACACACATATGAATTTTCCTGCAGGAAGATATGATGCTGCAAATTGGGTATTCCAACTCTCGTTGCTAGTGTTTATTCTCAATGTCATTAATGTACCATATAATGGAGCGTTGATAGCTTATGAGAAGATGTCGGCTTTCGCCTATTTCAGTATATTCGATGCTGTCTTTAAGTTGGCTATATGCTATGTTATAACGCTTACGCCTTATGACAAGTTGGTAGTATATGCAGTATTGATGGCTGTTATTCAAGTAGCATTACTGACAATGTATTTCTTCTATTGTAGAGTGAAGTTTAAGGATTGCCGGTTTACAGGAAGGTTTAATAAAGAATATGGCAGAAATGTTGGATCATTTGTAAGTTGGAATTTGATAGGCTCTCTTTCTGGCATAGCAAAGGAACAAGGTGTTAATGTTGTTCTGAATATGTTTTTTGGTCCGGCTGTTAATGCTGCACGTGGTATTGCATATCAGGTACTCAGTAAACTGAATGGATTTGTAACAAATTTTCAGATGGCGATGAATCCTCAGATTATCAAGAATTATGCATCTGCAGAATTAGATAATATGTATAAGTTGGTTTTTAGAGGTGCCAAGTTTTCTTATCTTTTGCTATTGACGTTATCTCTTCCGATAGTTATAGAAGCCCCATTGATATTAAGCTTATGGCTAAAAGAGGTGCCAAACTATACTGTAATCTTCTTACAAATAGCCATCTTTACTGCTTTGATAAATACGTTGTCCAATCCTCTTATTGTAACAATGCATGCTACTGGTAAGGTGCGTGACTATCAAATTGTGGTAGGAGGTTTGTCTTTGTTTACGTTGCCACTTGTTTGGGTTGCATTGAAGATGGGCGCAGCTCCATATATGGCAATGGTGATAGCTTTTGCTGTTGAGTTTGTTTGTCATTTTGCTCGACTTTACATGCTTGTAAGAAGCATCAAATTCCCTATGATGGCTTTTATAAAAGATGTGACATTACGTGTGGTAGTGATTACAGTTCTTTCGCTTATCTTGCCTATTCTAGCGTATCAGTCAATTCATATAACGATTGTTCGCTTCTTAGTTGTTTGTATCCTTTCATTCATATCCACTATTGGATTAGGTTATATGCTTGGTTTCAATAAGACGGATAGAGAACATCTGAGGACTAAGGTCGTGAATATTGTAAGAACCAAAATTTTAAAGAAGTAATACATTTTATGAATAATATTGGTGAAGTTCACAATTGCTACGGTTGTGGCGTTTGTGCTACAGCTTGTGGACGAAAAATAATTGAGATTGTACAGAATGCTGATGGCTTCTATGAGCCGCGCATTACCGATGAAAGCCAATGTACGCATTGTGGTATATGTACAGATGTCTGTGCATATCTTCATGATGATCTTGCTTTGAAAGAAATTGATATCCATCCTTATGCAGCGTGGAGTAAAGACCATCTGGTAAGACGTAAATGCTCTTCAGGCGGTGCTGGATTTGAGGTAGGTAAGTATCTTTTAGGTCAAGGTTATAAGGTTTGTGGTGTGCGCTATGATGCTGACAAGAACAGAGCTGAACATTACATTGCTACCAATGTAGAGGAGTTGATTCAGAGTGCAGGTAGCAAATACATCCAAAGCTATACTGTTGATGGGTTTAGGGCAATTAATAGAAAGGAGAAGTATTTGGTAACAGGTACACCTTGCCAGATAGATTCTTTCCGTCGCTATATCAGGAAGTTCCGTTGCGAGGACAACTTTGTACTACTCGATTTCTTCTGCCATGGAGTACCATCTATGTTGGTTTGGAAGAAATACACTGAGTGGGCAGAAAAGCTAGTTGGTAAGATTACATATGCTTCATGGCGAAACAAGTGGACAGGTTGGCACGATTCATGGGCTATGGGAATTGATGGTGTTGAGCATGGTGAGAAGATAAATTGGCATGACAGTTACGATATGTTAATAAGGGAAAAAAAAAGTTACATAGAAAGTCGCTTGTCACAAGGAGACATGTTCTATGCTCTTTTCCTTGGTGACTGTTGTCTTGGTAAGCAGTGCTACGAACATTGTAAGTATAAGTATGATCATTCTTCTGCCGATATTCGTATTGGTGATTTATGGGGCAAGACCTATAATGAAGATGAAGACGGTGTAAGTGGAGCTGTTGCATTTACCGCAAAAGGTAATGAAATTCTCAAACAATGTAACTGTGAATTGATAGAACATACCTTTGACGTTGTAGCGGAAGGACAGATGAAGACTTGTCCTCAAAAAATAGGAGCTTATAACAAGATTCTAAACTCTTTGAAAAGTAAATCAATGGATATTACTGACGCTTGCCATATTTTACAATCATATAGAAAACAACAGCTATACCTTCAAAGATTGAAGCATCCTGTAAGATCATTTAAAAACATTATTAAGAAGATATTGAAATGAAGATAAAGACAATAACATGTCAGCATGTATATAATTATGGTGCGAGTTTGCAAGCGTATGCTTTGCAACATTATTTGGAGTCGTTAGGACACGATGTTGAAATAATAGATTTTAATCCATGGTTTCATTGTGACAGATATAATCCTTTTTGGATGTCAAAGAATGCTATAGGTAGAGCGGCAAACCTTATAAAGGTATTTCCTTTTTTAAGGTATTTATGGTGTCCTTTAAAAGCATTTAGAAGAGGTATGTTTAAAACATGGGGGCGTAAGGCTGCTTTTGATGCATTCGAAAAAGACTATTATCACTTGACGCCAATAAAATACTATTCTTCAGAAGTGTTAAAGCAGAAAGCGCCAAAAGCGGACATTTATGTAGCTGGCAGTGATCAGATTTGGAACACGTTTAGTGAAAATGGTAAGGAGTCTGGTTATTACTTAGACTTTGGTGACGAAACTGTTAAGCGAATATCATATGCGGCCAGTCTTGCTACAAGTACTATTAAGGAAGAATGCAAGGATTTTGTTAAAGAGAAACTAGCCAGGTTCTCTTCCATTTCTGTCAGAGAAACAACAGGAGCAAAACTATTAGCAGAATTAGGTGTTAATGATGTTTCTGTAGTCCTTGATCCGGTGTTCTTATTAGATAAAACGGAATGGAGACAGTTATCGGTAAAAGGCAACCTATATGGTTTAGCCCCTGATAGCTACCTATTGGTGTATGATTTCTTAGGTAATGATGCTAATATGAGTTCATTTGTTAGAGAGTTTGCAAAGACGAGATCGTTGAAAGTAGTCTCAATCAATGATTTCTCTGAACGGGATTATGTGGATATAAACATAAACAATGCAGGGCCATTAGAATTTTTGGCTTTAATTGATAATGCTGCTTGTGTAATTGCAAGCTCTTTTCATGCTACGGCATTCTCGGTAATATTGGAGAAGGAATTCTATACTTTTAATTTGAAGGGTTATAATAACTCTTCGAGAATGCAAGATTTCTTGTCGTCTATAGGATTGCAAGATAGAATGAACCCCGCAAATTCATCATTATCCAACATAGATTGGAAAGGTGTATCATCAATCTTGGCTGATAAAATACAAACTAGCAAAAAGTTTTTGAGAGATAGATTGTTATGAATTCTGAACGCGTACATTTCTATAGTGCAAACGATTTGAGTGTTTACACGAATATAGAAACGATGGAAAAAGTCGTTGAGGCTTACGAAGAAGGTAGACAGCCTGTAAGCATCAACGACTATCTGGAGATGTTTCATATTGTGCAGTTCGTTGAGCATGGAAAATATCCAGAAGGTTGGGATGAAAGTCGTGTTTCAGGAATAAAACAATATAAAGCTAAAGTAGCAGCTTATTTCTCACAGTTAAAATCCGAAGATATTCCAGTTTTCTATAAAGATGCTGATATTGAATATGAGTCCACTATTTGGCAAATCATAGATCAATTCAAGATAAAAGGTCTTATAACAGAGAACGGATTACGTGAGATTTTGAAAGATGAAGCTTGGCGATTAAGAGATTTATTGGAGTTTCGTTGGATCGTAGATAATAACAATGGCTTGTTGACGCAGTTGCTGAAAGAAAATGGAAATACGGCTGAATGGCTCCTCGATCAATATGTTGCTGAAGATAATTTTGGAAACAAGACAACGCTTTTCTTTCCAAAATCTCTTTCTTTACAAGACAAAGATGAAATAATTCATCGCTATGTGAATTCTGATGATGCAAATCTCAATTATGTTCGACTGGTGTTGCAAGCCAAGCGAAGTTCTGAGTTCTCACTATCTCCTCAAACCATAAAGGACGCAAGGATAAGAGAGAGAGAACTCAATGAGGAGATTCTCAAATATGGATGTGTTCATGTGACAAGTTATGGAGTAACTTTAACAAACAAATTAGATGCTCCCGTAAAGGAGTTGCAGAAAAAGGAAGATGGAAGTAGTTTGTTTGTCTATAACAAGAATTTGATTGATGCCTGTCAGTATTCTTTTATCATTTATTATTGTGGTATGGTTTTTGAATTTACTGACGAGTATGGCTTTATATCCTTAATTTCCAAAATGTCGGATGCTGATACAATGGAACGTGTAGTCGGCCTGGTGGCCAAAAATGCTTATTTCATAACATCAGTTTTTAGAATAGGAGAGGACATTGCTCATTTGCAGATGCAAGCTCTTGAGGCTGCCTTGAAAGATACCGACAGAAGCATTGAAGGTGCCATTAAATTCTTTTATGAAGATTATCTGAAGTCAGTTTATGGTTATGATGGATTCTCATTGACTCTACCTAAAAAGGATGACAATCTGATTCTAAAGATTAGAAGCTTGGCGATAGAGATGGACTCTGTGGCTCATCAGTATAATTGCTATGTTAAACATGGCTCTATAGATCAGGATATTATAGAGTTGGAAGCTCCTTGTAAAATAACAGAAACAAAGAGCCTTATATCTCATCGTTATTGTGTTCAGAACAAAAACAACAATGACGTATGGTATCTTATCCGTCTGTTCTTTGGTAGCCAAAGCATGCTACATTATGTAGAACCATGCAAGGACATGCACTTGAGAAACTTCTATGCACTCTTGAAAAAGGGCATTGATGTTAAATACAATTCTTATAAATTTTATCAGAAGCAAGACATTGACTATTTGATAAAGAATGGTTATCTCTTAATTGATGAACATGGCATATTGAGATGTGATAAGATGAAAGAGATTGAAATCTTAAGACATCTTTACATATATGGTGCTTGTTCTTATTGGGGGTATCCAAAGGAAGAAAGAGCGATATTGGATGAAATGGTCTCAAAAGGTTGGATAGAATACGACAATCACTTGCTGTCCCCTGCAGAAAGAGATTATTTCAGTTATTACTTGAACAATGAGAAGTTTACGAATGGTCCTGCCATCCGCAACAACTATGCGCATGGCACGACTCCTTCTTATTCCGAGAAGAAACATCTGCAGAACTATTTGCAGCTTCTCGTGTTGTTTATTATGTTATTATTAAAGATCTCCGAAGACCTTGATATGAAAAGGTATTTGGGTAAATATGGGTTAGAATAGATTTATGCAAATTATTTCGTTAATACAAGGACTATGGGTGGCCTTGATTATCCTTATGTTTTTTGCAAAGATGCGAACCGGTATCTGTCTGTATGTGGCGTATATTATGTTGGTTCCCTATATGAATATTAACTTGGGGATAAATTTACAATGGAATCTTGTAAATATTTTAATGTTGTTTGCCTTGTTCGTAAATACTACAGGCAAGTCAAATAGGGCATACGACTTTAGACCGTTTGTTCCTTTCATCATTTTATATATCTCCCAATTGCTGGAACTCCCATTTCAAAAGAGAGTACCACTGAGTTATTCTTTTAATGCTTTTCGACTTGATTTGATGATGAACTTGATTCCTTCGTTTGTTATTTGGAATTATTCTTCCGTAGATGAAAGATTGAAAAAGCAACTAAGGCATACAGCCATTGTTTGCATCTGTATTGCTTTTGGCTATGGACTGTTCCTTACGACTACAGGAGGTATAAATCCGTATCAGATAGCAATATCTGCTGCTAATGGCGTAGAGTGGAACAAGGAGTATAGTGCGGTTGTAGAAGGACGATTATTTGGTCGAATTTCTTCAGTATTTGCGCATCCGATGAATTATGGTTTGTTTCTTGGTCTTTCTCTTGTCTTTTTACTTTCGGTGAAAGAATACATAAAAAAGTACAAGATGATTATCATGGCTGTGGGAATTATTCTTGCGATATTCTTAAGCGGTATCAGAAGTCCTATAGGAGCCTTGTTTGCCACAGTATTGGTTTATCTTTTGCTTATGCATAAAATAAGACTAATGGTTCAAGTTGGGTTGGTCGGATGTATTGGGTACTTTATCATTATGTCTATTCCAGAAATGGCAAATTATGTAGGCTCTATCTTCTCCGACAAGGGGGCTAACACAGAAGGTTCGTCATTGGAAATGCGAATGACCCAATTAGAGGGTTGCATCTATGAAATACGAAACAATCTATTGTTTGGTAATGGATATGGGTGGACTGACTATTATAAAGAAAATTTCGGTGACCATCCTGTAATCTTAGCTTTTGAAAGTTTAATTTACGTTGTGCTTTGTAATAGCGGATATGTCGGAATCGTTATATGGATATTCTTCTTTGCAAAGCTCTTTTTAAACACAAAAAAAATAATATCAAACAGGCATATCGTAGTGTATGTATTAACGCTGTTTACATATTATTTATCCTATACTGTGATTACAGGCGAATATGGTTATATGAAATTCGCCGTATTGTTTTACACCTTAATTCTAGTATGTAATGGTGAAATGTCAAAAAGACAAAAGATAATAAATAAATGAAAGAATGAGATTATGAAAGTACTTTGGTTTGAGATATCCACTCCAGCACGCTATCGTAATGATGGTTGTGTGACAGCAGGGTGGCAAGATGCATTGGAAAATATTGTTATAAAATGTAATGATATACAGTTATTTGTCGCATTTGAAAGTTTATCTGATGATGAAGTAAGGGTTATAGATGGAATCACCTATATTCCCATGAAAACTGAATATTCTTGGTTGGAACGCAGAAAACGTGAATTCACATGTACAATCAATGAGAAGAAAATTGTTCAAAAAGGTCAGAAAGTAATACGTGAATATTGTCCGGATTTAATACATGTCTTTGGCAATGAATGGCCATTCGGCTTATTGAGCGAGCATACAAATATCCCTTTGGTCATTCATATTCAAGGTAGTATTATTCCTTATTATAATGCATTATATCCAGCACGATATAGTGATTTTACTTTATTTAGAGCTATTGGTTTTGATTTGCGTAAACAATACCACAATATAGCTTGGTTGTTCTTTATGAAATCATGGCTCAACATGGAAAAAGTAACTTGGAAAAGCGTTAACCATTATATGGGTAGAACAGAATGGGATCACGCTTTAGTGAATATGCTCCATCCTGGTGCAACCTATCACCATGTAGAAGAGGCTTTGAGACCTGTTTTCTTGAATACAAAGAATAGATGGCATGGGAGTAATAATGGCAACTTGAAACTTTTAACAACAGGTTGCAGTACTTTTTGGAAAGGCATAGATGTGATGTTAAAAACAGCTCATGTATTGAAAAATGCCAACATAGATTTTGAATGGACCGTTGCAGGTCAACTATCAGAACTTAACAAGAAAATTGTTGAAGAAAAGGAAGGCTTGAGATTTGATGATTTCAATTTTAAATTCTTGGGATTCACACAACCAGAGGAGCTTATTGAAAGATTGTGTGATACAACATTGTATGTTCACACTGCTTACATAGAAAACAGCCCCAATTCTATTTGTGAAGCTCAAATACTCGGAGTTCCTGTTGTTTCTACAATGGTTGGTGGTATTTCATCTTTGGTCAGAGATAAAGTAGATGGGGTGTTAGTTCCTGCAAATGATCCTTGGCAGATGGCAAATGCAATTGTAGAATTAGCCAATGACAAGGATAGAATGTTACGGTATTCTGAAAATACTAGGCAATTAGCCTTGCAAAGACATTCTAGAGAGAACATTCTAAAGGAGTTGCTTTCATGCTATCGGGACTTACTTAAAGATACCATAAGATGATGAGAACTGTAGTGCACTATTTTTTGCGAATATGTTATAAATTAGGCTTTACTTACAAGTTTATGAGCCTTCTTCAACTGAAAATTGACAGTATATACAGTTTGTGGATTTCAAATGAAATTAAAGTCTTTGGGCGTAATGGCATTATCAAACGTCCCTTTCAGATAATTGGGGGGGGCATATTTTGAAATAGGTAAGAATCTGTGTGTTGGCAAAAATGGCGTTTTGGAAGCTTGGGAAAATACAGAAAATAGAAATAGCAGGACTGGAAATCTGCCAAGTGTTATAATTGGCGATAATGTCAGTTTGGGTGAGTATTGCCACATTACTGCGATTGAATGTGTAAAGATTGGAAACAATCTGCTGACAGGACGTTTCGTGACCATAACAGATAATTCTCATGGATTAACAGATTTAGAATCTTTGAAATTACCACCATTGAAAAGACCGATAGTATCAAAAGGTGCTGTAACAATAAAAGATAATGTCTGGATTGGTGATAAAGTAACAATTCTTCCTAATGTGACTATTGGTGAAGGAGCTGTTATTGCAGCCAATTCTGTTGTTACAAAAGATGTGCCTCCGTATAGTGTGGTAGGTGGAATTCCAGCAAAAATTTTACATAAAAACAAATAAAATACAATTAATATGAAACAAAGAATCGTAGCGTTATATCTTCCTCAGTTTTATGCATTTCCTGAAAATAATGCATGGTGGGGAAAAGGTTTTACTGAGTGGACAAATGTAGGCAAGGCTAAGCCATTGTTCAAAGGGCATCAGCAGCCAAGAGTTCCTGCGGATTTGGGCTATTACAACTTGAAAATGCCTGAAGTTCGTGAACAACAGGCAAAAATGGCTCGTGAGGCAGGTGTTGAGGGTTTTATGTATTGGCATTATTGGTTTGGTAATGGTAAGAGATTGATGTGGGAAGTCTTTGACGAAGTATTGAAGTCAAGAAAGCCAGACTTCCCATTCTGTTTGGGATGGGCAAACCATTCTTGGTTTGCAAAGAACTGGAATACAGACGGAACTACAGGCGGAGACCGTCTTCTTATAGAGCAAACTTATCCTGGTAAGGAGGATTATCGAAAGCATTATGAGTATGTTCTTCAGGCATTCAAGGATCATCGTTATATCAAGATTGACGGAAAGCCATGGTTCCATATTTATAATCCTACCGATTTACCTGATGATTTTATCACTCTTTGGAATAATTGGGCTAAGGAAGATGGTTTTCTGGATGGTATTTATTTTACTTGTCGAGTAGATACAGACCATACAGGAAACTGTGACAAACAGTATTGGCTTAACAAGGGTTATTCTGCAATATTGCCAGACCGCTTGAAGGATCACTTGAAACAGAGCCAGGTCAATTATGCGGTGAACAGAATCAAGGGAATCATAAAAGGTTGGATGCATATCCCTGTATTCTATTGTGACTACGGCAAGATGTATCATTATTTAGTAAATAAAGAATATGATTCTGCTGAGGATGTAATACCAACAGTTGTTCCTAACTATGATCATTCTCCAAGAAGTGGAAAGAATGGTTTTATTATGGGTAATGCCACTCCTGAGAATTTTGGAAAGCACTTGAAAGATGTAACAGATGTCTTGGCAAATAAGAAAAATCCAATCTGTCTTTTAAGATCTTGGAATGAATGGGGTGAGGGAAATTATGTAGAGCCAGATTTACTTTATGGTCATGGCTATTTGGAACAAATTAAAAAGTATTTCGGTTAGTCATGACATTCAAATCTGCATTTTATCGCACATATAATTATCTCAGAATGTTATATGGGGGGGCAAGAATTGGTTCTCGCTCCAATATCAAGTATAGCTTGTTTTTTAAGAAATCAAAGAAGAGTCAAGTTATGATTGGTGACGACTTCACTTTCTTCAGTAGTGGCAATCTCAATCCGCTTAGTCCAGGACGTGAGGGAGCCATATTTGCTGAAGGTGATGCAATTATAAAAATTGGCAACATGGTAGGAATGTCCTCTACGGTGCTATGGGCAAAAGCCGGAATTACGATTGGTGACAGGGTTACTATTGGTGCCAATACAATAATTCTGGATTCAGATTGTCATTCGCTCAACCATCTTGACCGCTGGACGGAGAATGACATGATAAACTGCAAGAGCAAACCAATCATCATAGAAGATGATGTCTTGATAGGAACAGGATCTTATATACTAAAAGGTGTTCATATTGGGGCGAGGTCTATTATTGGTGCTGGTAGCATAGTTACTTCTGATATTCCAACTGATAGCATAGCTGTAGGTAATCCAGCAAGAGTAATAAGAAAAATAAATCTAAAGTAATTATTTATGGTAACAATGTATATAGGTGGTGGCTTGGCGAACAAGATGTTTCAATACGCC
>ERZ1026852.1342-NODE-1342-length-13282-cov-6.643986_pt1 | contig 13282 bp, 14 predicted proteins | sample MGYA00380156_ERZ1026852 | MGnify/ENA primary metagenome ERZ1026852 (study PRJEB33269, sample SAMEA4719792) | human gut metagenome | biome: human-associated habitat; feature: organic feature; material: feces | place: Cameroon | collected 2013-10 ...
GGTCGGAAAACGAAAGTAGGAAGAAAACTACTTCGTTTTCCTCCTACTCGATTGTCTGGTTTGCTGTCTGACTATTCGTGATAGTCACCATATACGAGTTTCCCGTCGAACTTGCCCTGGAAATAGGCCTCGTTGCGGTCGTCGCGGAACTTGAACTCGATGGAGTACGAGTCGTTTCCTTTATTGACAATGTCAGCATATCCGATATTCGCTCCGTAAGTAGGCATATAATCAGGTGCATACCATGTTCCGAGTATGTCTCCGGTACTTGCGTCACCGAGTCCCGGTACCACCATGAACGGCTGGAAATGAGCATTGTCCGCCGCATACATCACTGTGTATCTGCCTGAAGGCACCTCTCTTGTATATTCCTCTGCAGTGATAATGTCGAGCATCAGCATGTCTCCAGAACCTTCGTATGTCTCGAAATCAAATCCTTCGACACCCAGATAGATTGTCCATTCTGAATGTGGCGCGGTAGCTGTGCTGCCATAGATTTTCTGTCCGTAGTAGTCGAGCGTTCCGACTGCCAGTTTGTTCATTTCCACTACTTTATAGTTGTCGTAGTCTTTTGAGAAGTTCTGGAGCGGGAATGAACCTGAATATGTCAGCGTATATGATTTTGTATCGGTCTTAAGACATGCGGTTACCTCATAGGCTCCTGATGCTGATGTTATCTGGATCCATCCGTCCTTTACCATGAGGTAGTTTCCTTCTACGCTGCTGTCATATATGAATGTGCCCTGCAGTCCTTCGGCATTGAAGTCCTCTCCTTTGGTGAATGTGAATTCTTCCATTTTCCCGTCAGGATCAGGAACATACGTTCCTTTGATCAGGTCCTGCTCGCCTGTCTTCGGCGCGTGCAGTTCCATGAATACACCTATGCCTTCTCCTTCGAATGCGTTACCTGAGAAGACCGCGTTCCCGCTCGTCATAAGAGCCCACGCGTTGTCAGTGCCGGCCATATAATAGTCTCCGTAGAAGAAACCTGTCGCGGTCGTCATCTTTATTGCCTCTTTCGGATATCCCTCAGGGAAGACTGTCATGGCGAACGTCGTGCTTGCGCCCGAAGTGGTTTCATTGACAGTTATCACTGCTGTTCCAGCTGCCAATGCCTTGACGCTCAGGCCTTCGGCTTTCGCGACAGTTTCGTTGTCCGAGGTCAATGCCAGTGTATATTCTTTTGCGTTTTCCGGTGTGACAATGACTTCAGGGGTATATGTTTCTCCCACATTGAGGGTGACTGAAGTTTGTGCTACTTCGATTTTTTCGACTTTTACGGCAGGTTCCCCGTCCTTTTTGCAAGACTGGAGACCCAGTGAAATGATGCCTGCGGTCAGGCAGAATAGTGATTTTAGTCTGTTCATATTTTTAGTTTTTTTGCCGCCGCAATATATGCATATTCAGATAAAATGTGTCAAAATTTCGTAATTTTTTGAAAAATGTATTACGGAAATCAAAATAATTGGTATCTTCGTGCTGGTGTTCGGCATGTTTGACGATTTGCGGAACTTGAATAATGGATCTTATGGATATGGACATAAAGAAATCACATGGTGGGGCACGTCCCGGTGCGGGCCGTCCTAAGGGTGACAGTAAAATGGTGTCATTCAGGCTCCCGGGAGACATGGCCTCACGCCTGGACGCCAAACCGAACAAGACGGACTTCATTCGCCGGAGCCTCCGTCGTGCCCTTGATGCAGAGTCCTCATTGGCCTCCGTCGGAAGCATTGTCCCCGCGACGGCAGTCAAGACATATTCCCTTCCGTTTTTTGACACGCGGGTCGTGGCGGGCTTCCCTGTCCCGCTTGACAGCGATGAGCGCTCCCAGGACATTGACCTGCTCCGGATGCTCTGTCCGCACCCGGAGGCGTCATATCTTGTGCGGGTAAACGGAGATTCAATGATAGATGCCGGTGTCATCAGCGGCGACATTGTCATAGTCGATAAAAGTAACCGCAATCCGACGCCGAAGGAGATAGCCGTGTGCGAACTGAATGGCGAGTTTACCCTGAAGCACTTTATTGAAGAGGACGGGGAAGGCTGGCTTGTCCCGGCCAATCCCGATTATCCCCGTTTCAAGGTTACTCCGGAAGACGACTTCAGCATCTGGGGGACCGTGACATATATAATACATAAGACCAGAGACTAGGAATTCAAGTTTGGACAGTGTGAAGCGCAATGCGGTACTTATCGTTTTGCAGGTGCGAAACACCTCTTTGGGAGCCGGCATGGATAAGATGCTTTTTCAAGACTGGGAATTCCGTGTGAGGATAACATATAAACCGCAAATATCATGGTAGCATTGGCCGACTGCAACTCGTTCTTCGCCTCCGTTGAGAGGGCCTTGCACCCCGGACTGAAACACAGACCGGTGTGCGTGCTGTCAAGCAATGACGGCAACATTGTCGCCCTGACGCCGGAGGCCAAGGCTCTGGGAATCAGAAGGGGAGACCCGCTATTCAAAGTCCGCAATGTCATTGACAAGAACAATGTTGCCATATTCTCCGGCAATCTGATGCTTTACGCGGCGATGTCCAAGCGTGTACAAAGCATTATGCGTCAATGCGTTTCCCGCACCGAAACTTATTCCATAGATGAGCAGTTCCTTTATCTTGACGGCTACGAGGCACACCATGACCTCGTGAAGATGATGAGGGAAATGGTGGAGAAGATACGCCTCTGGACAGACATCCCGGTAAGCGTCGGCATCGCCAGGACGAAAACCCTGGCCAAGGTCGCAAGCAAATTCGCTAAAAAGTACCCTGGCTACCGGTCAGTATGTATCATTGACGACGATGAGAAACGCCGGAAGGCATTGTCAATGTCTGATCTCTCGGATATTTGGGGAATTGGCAGGCGCACTCTGGAGAAACTGATATCTTTCGGGGTTGCCACACCGTTGGCCTTTGCCGACAAACCGGGGGAGTGGGTACTGAGACATTTCCATAAACCGGGTTACCAGACGTGGCGCGAACTGAACGGCTACCCCTGCATTGACACGAGCGAAATCCGGGACCGCCAGACCATAACCACCAGCCGAAGTTTCGGGTCAATGATAACGTCTCTTGATGATTTGAAGGCGTCAGTAGCGTCATTTACAGCAAGTTGCGCTGCGACGCTCCGCTCTCAGAATTCATCTGCGGGAGAGGTTACGGTCTTTGTGATGAGTAATCGTTTCCGTGAAGACCTGCCTCAATACATGAACTGTGATTCCGAGCGTCTGGACCTGCCGTCCTCTGATACTCTGGAACTTACACAATATGCATTGAAGGTGGTTGACCGGATTTACCGTCCAGGTATCCATTACAAAAAGTCCGGTGTGATTCTTTCACGTATTGCCGACGGGCTCTCGCAGCCTGTTCTCTTTGACCATGTTCCGAATCGTAAGGAACGCATTGACCTCTCCCAATGCATTGACAATATGAATCTTAAGTTCGGCCTGAAGACTGTCCGCCTGGGTGTGGAAGGGGAAGAGGATTCCATTTGGAAAGTAAAGTCCGATTTCAGGACCTCGAACTACCTCACCGACATCGACGAATTGCTGACGATTGAGTGACATCTTTTGAATCTCTTGAGGATTGTGCTGTTTGTTCCTGATAAAACGTTTTTGCGGAACAAAGTCTGCAAAATAATGCATTTGGTACGACTTGAAACGTTTTCGCGGAACAATGCTCTTCATTCAGGATAATTGTGAGGGTGGTCAATGTACAGAGTATTAATTGGTTATAAGGTTTAAGTGCAGAGCTGTGATGCTGACGATTAATAATTTTCATTCTCATATTTGTTTCAAACGCGAATAATCGTAATTTTGCGAAAACCCTAAAAAATTAAAAATATGAAATTTAAATCACTATTGTTTCTCGGAGTAGCGGCTGCATTCTTCGGAATTTCTTGCGACAAGGAGTCGTCCACTGTTGAACGCAGAGAGATTGATTGTACTGAACTGTCCTCTTGCATTGGAACAAACTTCAATGATTTTGTCAATGCTAACGAGAAATACCAGAATAAGGCTGGTGCCGGTGAAGGCACTGCTTCGTTTAATGTATTTTACAAGTCCCTTACCCAGTCATACGACATGACATTGACCGTTTCTTCAGACAAGAACGGCGTAATTACAGAGATGAATGCCAGCGTTGTGGATGCAGGCAAGTCTCTCGAACTGTGGAACTTCTTTATGGAGCAGGCCGGGCCTCTGAATCTGGGAACTTTCCTCGGAATGAAACATAAGGGAGACTGCGGCGGCGGTCTGATTCAGACGATCGACGAGTCCATCAGTTTTGTTGCCCAGAAAGGAACAGATGGCAATTACATGTATCCTGTTTTCAGCTTTGTGTCAGGAAGCGTATATCTGGTACCGGAACTCATCAACGGAACATTTGTCCTGAGCCTTCTAAGAAGTTATTACGTAATGGATTATGCCGAGGCTTCAAGTCTTGTCGGAACTGATTATGACGCATTTGCCCAGGCCAATTACATCACCGGCAACAAGCTTTCCGCATGGGGCTCGAACTACATTTATTTCGACTATGTGAAGGACGGTGCCGGCAATGTATTCCACCTTGACGTGAATGGAGATTCTGAAAGCAAGATTATCGCCAGTTTCAAGGCAACTCTTGATTACGAATATCATACAGACGCGACTGAGCAGCTTGAAATCTGGAAGAGTTACGCAAAAGGCGATCCGTCCCTCGGTCTGGGGACATTCTCGAAGGCTTATACCTCTTCATTCGGTTCAGTTGGAACAGAATTCGCAACTCAGCAGGAGGCCATAGAATATGTTGAAACCAATGGCCGTCCAGGAGGATTCTCACCAGACGTAGTAGTATGTTACCAGAACGGGGAACATACCATTACCATCACCCTCAAGTCCCTCTACATCTACGTTGAGGTCAAGTAATCCCCAAGAAACAGTCAAATAAAGATCCCGCACTGCCTTATCGTAGCGCGGGATTTTTATTGCATTCGTAAGCGTCTTTGCGGTTAAGTGTTGATGCGTTTTCAGAGGTTCCGAACTTTTGTTTTCCGAAATCTTGTATCGGCAAGTGTTACAGTTATTCCGAGGCAGCGCCATGCTTACGACAACTGATATGTTTTTTCGACCCTCTTGGCAAGACATTCATCGGTGTTGGATGCGTGTAACTTATTGTGTAGTAGGGTATTACGCTAATTAAAAGCCACAGCATCCGCTGCCAAGACCCCCTTTTGAATGCACCTCTTGGCATAACAATAATGTGATAAATATATGATTATTAGTTATATAGCAGATTTGGCCGCTGCCAAGAGGGTCGAAAAAGTCCTCGCTGCGGAAATATTGTAAACTTACCCTTCGATTGACATTGACTCGATTCGCAGCTGAAAGACTCCTGACGGTGCCTGAACATCCACTATGTCGCCGACCTTTTTGCCCATCAGAGCCATTCCTATCGGCGATTTGCAAGAAATCTTTCCGTTCTGGAGGTCCATCTCATGCGGGCTGACTATGGTATAAGTCATTTTCACATTTGTCGCCAGATTCGTAAACTCCACCTTGCTAAGCAATGAAATCTGGTCCTTCGGCAGAGCCTTCGTGTCAATGATTCTGGAGTAGTCCAGCACCCTCTGCAGAAAGCGTATCCTGCTGATAGTCTTGCCCTGGGCCCTCCTGGCGGCACGGTACTCGAAATTCTCACTTAGATCACCTTGTGCCCGGGCCTCAGCCAAGGCATCCTTTATACGCGGATATTCCTCATTTATCAGAAAATTGATTTCTGCGACAATCTCGTCGTAGCGTTCTTTAGACAAATACTCCATAGTTTATCTGTTATCTCTGAAATGAATAGTCTGTGTCTCGAAATCCATGTCGTCGATAATCGCGATGGACTCCAGATGGTATCCCGCCTCGCGGAGAAGCTTGCCGCCCCTCTGCTGCCCCTTTTCAAGGGCGACGCCCAGACCGACGACATCGGCACCTGCTTGCTTGACAATGTCAATCTGTTGATTGAGAAAATTGTCAACTTTGAGGATGTTGCCCTCCTTGATTACTCCGTCCGAGATAATCTTTTCTTCTAGAAAATTCATTTCAAGGTCTATTGGTTGTTTGGAATTTTTCGGTATGCTCTATAATACAACTATGCTTCTTACTTTTCCTGTCATAGTTGATGCCCACCAGAATCACTTTCCCGAAATATCTCTCGAGCACGTCACCATAATTCTTACGCTTAATCTGGTTGATAGCCGTATCGGCATCTTGATTGTATTTCAATTCGAGTACAATAGCCGGCAGGTCAATGTTTCTGTGAGGTATCATTACGATATCTGCGAAGCCTTTGCCTCCCGGCAGTTCCCGTATTATCTGATAACGGCTTCTGGCAGTATAAAATGCCAGCGACAGGACGCAAGCCAATGAATTTTCATCATTGTACTTGATGAGGCTGGTATTCTGCTCATGAATTGTGTCAATGTGTGTCGCAACTACCTCTGCATCACCATTCAAAACACAAGACAACAAGTACTCTGATTGCTTGAGAGTATCTGTCACTTCTGCCCATCCTGTGTCCGCGATGGCCGTTTCAAACTCTTGACGGACCTCATAGTTCGGAATGCAGGCGCACTTGGTGGCATCGTTATAGGACAAGTAACCCAGATGACACAATAGTGTCAGAACATCATCCTTGCAGTCGACCTTATGCATGTCGTTGCTGAAACGAAGAGAATTGACTTTCACCGGAATATCATTGAACGCGGAGACAATGTCATCCTTCAACCCCTCAAAATTCATGGTGATATATCTGCGCAAGTCCTCAAAAGTATTCGTGCTAGTCCAGTAACTTGAAAACGATCTTCTCTTCAATGCTCTCATTACTGCAAAAGGATTGTATATGGCCTTTTCGTTTCCCAATTCGTAGCCATCATACCAGAGTTTCATTTCATGGGCATCCATATCCGCCACCTTGCATAGAGCAAGAACTTCTTTCTCCGTGAAGCCGAAGTAAGGGGCAAGCTGGGCTGGACTCAGCATGGTATATTCTTCGAAGTTGTTCAATGCTGACTGTGTGTTATACCGTTTGATAGGAAGAATACCTGTCATATAGACACACGTGAACACATACTCTGTTTTGCTGCCCTTGAATAACCTGCGAAGAAAATCCACATATTCATCCATCAGCTTCTCATACCCCTCTCGACAAAGAGCATCCCACTCATCGATCAGGCATACGAACTTCTCGCCTGTATTGTCAACGATGCTTACCAGAAGGTCCATAAGATCATCGTTGGGATTCATTGTGACTCCTTCATACACATTCAGCAGTTCGTTGCAGATGTCCTGCTTCATTTTATCTATCAGGTGATTATCGTCTCCGTACTTCGTCACGAAATCTGTCATATCCAGATAGAGTACAGGAAAATGATTCAGATGTTTCTTGAAGTCAGGCTGCCTGCTGATTTCCAACCCCTCGAACAGACTCTCTGAGCTACAGGACCTGTCATAGTAGGCATTAAGCATCTTCACTGCAACGGATTTTCCGAATCGACGCGCACGTGTAACGCACATGTATCGGTTTTCGGTCAACATTACAGAGTTAACTTCTTCAATAAGCATACTCTTGTCCACAAAGTTAGTGTTGCGGACAGAAGCAAAGCCATCGTTGCCTTTATCTATAAAATTTCCCATACGTCTTGATTTATCCCTAAATTTACTGCTTTTGTTCGTCTTGACAAAATTTGTTTTTCGGGGTTGTTTTGGTTCATGTTTGGTTCATTTGCACCATTTGCGTATTCTTTGAGGTAAAAAGCAGGGTTATTTGCTTCCGTGGTAGTGAAAAACATGTTATCTTTGCCATTATGAGTTTGAAGTTAATGGAATTTCTTGTTTACTTGTGTTCCGGCATGATTTGTCTTGTGCTGGGAATGGTCCTTATTGGAGTCAGGACGAGGGAAAACAACGGAACTCACAACTTCAGGTTTGTATTGAGAAGCATAGCATTTTCTGCTTTTCTGGACGTGCTGTTTGATGCGGTCGTCATATGGCTCCAGTGGGTAAAGGTCGATTACGCAGTAACAAACCACTTCTTTGCGCCGCTCATAATGTATGGCCAGATTTTCTTGGGCGTGGGAGCCGTGCTGAAACTCTTCAGATCCGAGAAAGTCAATCTCCGCAATTTGTTGCTGCTCGTTTCTCCGGTATTTGTTCTGACAGTCTTGTATATTGTGGCATTCTTACGGGAGACGGATTCGATTACATTGGCCTCATATGTGGAATTTGTCAAGTTGGGTTCCGCAAATTTCTTGTCAGGAACTTTGCTTGTCGGCCTTCTGATAGAATTACTGTTCGTCGGTTTCTGGTTATATCGGGAGATGTCGAGATATAACAGGCTTCTTGGCGACTATTATACTGACAACCATATTGAGGACGGGCACAAGGTCTATTCCATAATGCTTGCGTTTACCATCTATATAATAACGACATTCTTCTTCTTTTTTAGTGTAAACGCCGTTCACAGGCTGGTAATAATGAGCCTGAATACGGGCTTGTTCATTCTGTTTACTGTCGTACTGATAAACCTCCAGCATATCTTCAATCTCGTTTCGCCGGCATTCACCTACAACGAAGCGCCACACAAGAATAAGGATACATTTACAGTTGCAGGCGATGTCAATGATAGTGAAGATTTTATGGATTCGGATATGACTCCGGAACCGTCACCCATAGAAGAAACCGCATCTGATGTGCAGGAGCCTGCAGAAACTGATTCCGATACTGAAACACCGGACAGACGAAGAATTGACGAGATTGTAAAACAATGGAGCGAAAGTCCGGATAAATTATATTTGACCGAAGGCATCACATTGTCAAGTGCTGCAGACAGCATGGGAGTCAGCCCGAGACTGCTCTCAGACTTTCTGAACAATATTTATGAGAAGAACTTCAATACTTGGATAAAGTCTCTCAGGGTAGAGGAAGTCAAGCGCCTGCTTCAGCAGACTGAGCCTAAGATGACATTGCTCGACATAGCTGCGCTTACAGGCTTTCCTGATGCATCTTCAATGTCGAAAGCATTCAAACTTTTTACAGGAGTGACACCTTCTGCATATCGCACATCGAATGGGGGGGGGACGAGTAATCGCTCATAAAACACTGAAAACTAAATAGTTCTGAAAATGACTTGTCGATTTCGGTACTGATTTGACAAGATTTTCCGTAAAATTTTGGGCTGGTTTTTTGTGAAAAAAGTCGATTTTCGACAAGAATTAACACGTCAGTCAAAGCAAAATCCAGTTTCTTTGCATTTAGAAAAATTATAAAGGATAGAAGCAGAGTAATGGACCGACCTTTACTGATAAGCAAGGCTTTTTCCTGAATTAATAAGACGAGATAGCCGTCCACTTGCCGAACATAACCTAACTTTCAGGCTATAACAAGCAAAAATACAGCGGTATTTATTAAAAAATTGATATAAGTAGTTGATTTTCAATGGAATACATTAAAAATCAAGCCCCAGAGGTATGTGCTTACCTTAAGGTCAAGGCCAGAAAGACCATAAAACTTTGGTTTGCCATGCGAGTCACTTATCGCAGGGAAGCCGAGGTCAAGAGAATTCTGGATTCGCTTGGCATCGCCAGTTATACACCTATGCAGTGGCACGTAACCGAAGACGGCAAGAGAGTTCTGGAACCTGCAGTCAGGAATCTTGTCTTTGTGAATTGTACACAGGACAGGATGACTGAAGTCAAGAATTCCGGACGTATTCCATTCATGCAGTACATGATGGACGGGAGGACCGGGAACAAGATTATCGTCCCGGATGATGACATGTCCCGTTTCATATCAGTGACTGCTTCTTGTGAGGAGAATCTCCGGTACTATCCGGCAGGCGAGGTCAACCTCTCCAAAGGTCAGAAAGTCCGGATAACCGGGGGAATCTTCCAAGGTTGCGAAGGTATGTTCGTGAAACTGAAAGGCATGAGGTCCAAGAAAGTTGTAATCGAGGTAAAAGGCGTAATGTCCGTCGCCCTCGTTTCTGTCTCACCTGAATTTATCGAAACCATCTGACGCATGACCATCGCAATTGACTTTGACGGAACTATTGTAGAACATAGGTATCCCGAAATCGGAAAAGAAATTCCATTTGCCACAGCGACATTGAAATTGCTGATCGCCGAAGGCCATAGGCTCATCCTCTGGTCTGTTCGTGAAGGCGATCTTCTCAAAGAGGCAGTCGAATGGTGTTCCACGCGCGGGGTCGAGTTTTACGCCGTCAATACGAATCATCCTGAGATCCGTTACGACACAGATGAAATTGTACAGCAGCCGAGAAAGCTCACTGCCGATATTTTCATTGATGACCGCAATCTCGGCGGCCTTCCCGACTGGGGTGTCATCTACGAGATGGTTCATTCAGGCCTCTCCTGGGGAGAGTATTACAGGAAAATTTATTCTGCAGCGGAACCAAAGCGCTCGTTCTGGGACCGCCTCAAGAAATAATAGGAACTATCGTGAAAATAGGAATCTTGACCTTACCTCTATCATCAAACTACGGAGGTATTCTACAATGTTATGCTCTTCAGACAGTTTTGGAGCGGATGGGGCATGAGGTTGTAGTTCTGGATCGTACATTCGCTGCACCTTCTGCCGGTTTGATTCTCCGGAGGTGTGGGAGTGTATTGAAGTGTCTGGTTCGAAGATATATTCTGGCGCAGAAAAACATAGCGATCCTGAGCCCGTGGAGTCAGCAATATGTGATAGATAAAAGAAAGCAGGATGACTGTTCTGTGTTGCTTAAGTTTATACATGAATACCTTAACATAACTAGTCCATTGCGATCTTCAGAAGCGCTCCACAAGCAGGTTAAGAGAGAGAAGTTAGATTGCCTTATTGTTGGCAGCGATCAGGTTTGGAGAGAGGAGTATTCTCCATATCTGACTGATTTTTTCGCCGGATTCCTCCCTGAGGATGACAAGATGCTGAAAATTACCTATGGCGCGTCCTTCGGAACATCTGAGAATCCTATTTCTGAGCAGATGCTGGAGACGTGCAAAAGGCTATCATCGCGTTTCGACGCTATCTCCGTCCGTGAGAAGTCCGCTGTCGGACTTGTGGAACAGTATTTCGGAAAACATGCTGAACTTGTTCTGGACCCGACATTGCTGCTCGACGCTGAAGATTATGTTATTGAAAGGCCGAAAACTTCATGTTCAGAGACTGCTGAGCAAGATACTCTTGTCAGTTATGTCCTCGATACTGACGGGCAAAAGGCGAAAATTGCCAATGATGTCGCCGGTGAGTTAGGTCTTAAAAAGAGCTTTATGGGCTTGTCGCCCAAGAAGTCAGACGGAAGCCCGGATAAAATGATTCCGGTACAGTCCTGGCTTGACAATTTCAGGAATGCGTCCTTTGTAGTCACTGATTCATTCCATGGCTGCGTGTTTTCAATCATTAACTGCAAGCCGTTTATCGCGATTGTCAATCACTCGCGCGGCGCAGACAGATTTGTGTCAATGCTGTCGCAACTAGGGCTTGAAGGAAGAATGGTCAATGATTATGATGAGTTCAATGCTCGTCGCTCCGAACTGATAGTTCCGATAGACTATTCTGACGTATATTCAAAGTTGCAAACACTTAAGGCTCATAGCCTTGGTTATTTGAGCGGAATGTTGGAAAGAAAGTACCATGACAGATAATAATACCCCTCTTGTCTCGGTTATCGTACCGGTGTATAATGTGGCTTCATATATAGAACGATGTGCGAAGTCATTGTTTGAACAAACGCTGAAAGATATTGAGATTATCTTTGTGGATGACTGCTCTCCTGACAATAGCATAGAACTGGTCAAGAATCTTGCGAACAACTATCCTGATAGGTTGGCTCAGATTAAATATGTCCGTCATGAGCACAATCGGGGCTTGGCTCAAGCAAGAAAGACGGGACTTGATATCGCGACAGGTGAGTATGTGGCGCATTGCGATTCGGATGATTATGTTTCCGTTGAGATGTATGAGAAATTGTATGATGAAGCGGAGCGAACTAAGTCGGAGATTGTGTACTGTGATTTTCTTATGGATTATGGCTTGCAAAAAACAATCTGTCGTTCTGTAGAGTTGTGCCAAGATAAGGTTCCTTTTTTAGAACGCTATATCTCTTATGGCTGGACCGTTTTATGGAACATGATAATTAAGAGGCGTATCTATTTGGATAATCCTATATCATATCCATTTGGGATTTCCTATTGCGAAGATTTCTATGTAGCATGCCAGTTGTTTTATTATGCTAAAGAGGTATTCAAGGTAAACGATACATTGTACTATTACAATCGTGCAAACGTGTCTTCGATAATGCATAGCATAAATTGGAAAACATTTGAGGATGAAAAGAAAACTTATCAGTTTATTATTGCCTTTATAGAGGAACATGGTCTGGGGCAAAGATTGGAAAAAGTACTTTCTTGGAGGGTACTTAAAAATAAGCAGGATTTAGTGTTATTCCCGGATAAACATGAAGAATTTTTGAACCTTTTTCCTGTTTCCAGAAAATATATCTGGTCATCCTCATTCTGTAATAAAAAAATCAAAGTCATGATGTGGATGCTCACTCATGGCATGAGACCTATAGTGGTTGGAATTGACAAGTTAAGATTTACTTTAGGTAGATAGATTATGAAAGGTAACCAAGTTCCTTTAGTTTCGATAATTGTGCCTGTATATAATGCGGAGAAATATCTTAATCGATGCATTGACAGTATTTTGTCTCAGACGATGACTGATTTTGAACTGCTTCTTATTGATGATGGAAGTAAGGACAATTCTGGACGTATTTGCGACGAATACGCTGAAAAGGATGCTCGTGTCAGAGTCTTTCATAAACCTAATGGTGGTGTAAGTTCTGCAAGAAATCTTGGGTTGGATAATGCTAAGGGAAAATGGATAACATTTGTAGATGCTGATGATAGGTGTAGTTGTAATTATCTTGAGCATCTATTATCGAAAGTTGATGATGATACGGACCTGATTATTTCATATGCTGTCATATGTGACTCTACTGGGGAAAAGGCAGAGGTTTATCCTGAGTATAGAATTAATGCAACTAATTTCGAGAGATTGTTTGTTGATAGTGATATGCATTGGCATACATCTCCGTGGGCTAAGTTATATAGAGCAAGTATTATTTATGAGAATAGTCTTAGATTCAATGAGATGATGCATATAGGAGAGGACGCAGATTTCTTGTTCTCTTTTATGCTTATTACTGATAAAATCTATGTTTCTTCAGATACTGATTACTATTATACTTGTGATGTGTCTGGC
>ERZ1026852.1344-NODE-1344-length-13272-cov-29.969282_pt1 | contig 13272 bp, 9 predicted proteins | sample MGYA00380156_ERZ1026852 | MGnify/ENA primary metagenome ERZ1026852 (study PRJEB33269, sample SAMEA4719792) | human gut metagenome | biome: human-associated habitat; feature: organic feature; material: feces | place: Cameroon | collected 2013-10 ...
TGTCACCCTTGTGTACCACCTCGCCTATTTCCTTGTTCACCTTCAGAATGTAGATGTCGTCAACTGCCGAAATCGGGTTCTCATCGATGGTGATGTATCCGTCGTAGATGACCCATATCATTCTTGTGATGATATAGTATGCCGCCAGTGCGATGACGAGCAGGAAGATCAGTGCGAAGATAATCTGCTGTCTTGCCAGTCGGTGGCTCTGCGACTTGAGCATGTCTGACATTGCCTGTTCCTGCGGCGTGCTATTAAATTGAAACTCATTCATAGTTCTATTTCCCTGAAAATAGTATTGTTGTCGTAGATGCTGACTGCCTTCTCGATATTGATGATGGCAAGTCCGCGGTTTAACATCAGCTTATACATTCTCTCCATGCTTTCGAGGAATCCCGTATATTCGTCCATTCTCATCAGGTAGTTGTACCCCTGCTTCTGGTTCTTGTAGGCAAATCTTCTCATATCGATGTATTTGCCGGTCTGTTCTATATGGAACGCCTCGGTGGCGATGGCGTGGTTCAAATTCTCTATTCTCTTCAGCAGGATGCCTACCGACTGCTTGATTTCCTTGACATCGGTGCTTCTGCTGCTTCTGATGATTTCCTTTTCTGTTTCGAGAGCCTTGCGCTTGCGTGGATTCTCGTTGTAGATCGGGATGGTGAATCGCACTCCGATATCACCGTTGTTGCTTATCTTGTTGTTGCTTTGCCAGTAGGTTGACCATCTGGCGAAAGGCGTGATTCTTGTTGTCGATAAGTAATTCGCCAACTTGCTGTCGTTGTCGGCAATCTGTTCTTTTACCATCACGATTCTTGCGTCGATGCTTTCCTCGTCGATGTGGTGCCAGAGAGCTGTTGTATCTACCAGAATCCGGGTTGGCTTCATGCGGTAGATGGGCTTGTTGGAGATGTCGCGGTTGGAGCAGAGGATGGAGATATCGTATTCTGCTGCCAGTTTCTCGTTCATCACCTTCAGCATTTTGTCGTTGCTGATTCGGTCTTTCTCCAGCATGTATTGGTATGCCTCGTTCATAATATCGAGGTTGTCCAGTCGGTGAGCGATGATGGTCCCGATGTAGAAGTTATATTGTTCGGTCAGCTCTTCAGCTGCCTTTTCATAGATGTCTGCAGTCATTCTCTTCTTGCTTTGCAGCCTGGAGAGTTCGTTAGCCAAAGCTACTTTGGCTTTCTTTTCCTTGCCCTGGTAGAACTTGCTGTTGATGATGTTCCATCCCAGTTCTGCCTGGGTCTTTACCTTGTATTTTGATACCTGTTCGGCGTCGTCGTTGTCGGCATCGAAGTAGGCATCGGGTCTGGCATACACCTGTCCGGTTACTTCCAGTCCGTTGTGTCTTGCTATTGCCAGTTGCTCGTGGGCTGTTTTCGCCCAGTAGAGCGAGTCTGTGTTTCTGATGTCAGCCGTGTGCTGACTGTTGAGTCCCAGATTGATGACTGGGGATTTTACCCAGATAGGGTGGTTGAGTAGGGTATCGAGTTGTGCGAAGCGATTCTTGAAGTGCTTGAGCACATTTTCATTTTTCAGATTTTCATAAACGAGCATCTTCGGGCTGAATGCTTTTTTCAGGGTCTTTTGCTTCAGATTTTGAGCCATAACACCCCTTCCTCCGATATTCATCAGAAGAACAGCTGTAGTGTATAGTATCAATTTTCGCTTCATCATTCTCTTAGTTTAAACACTATGAATGCAGCTGCAAGCTGTTGCAGCTGCATTCAACCAGTGTCTTTTGAATTCTATTGCTCAATGATAATTATTATCTATTTCTTATGAATTGAACATATATCAGATTCCTTATTTAGTATAAGAAACCTCAGGATCGGCATTCTTGAGCTGGAATACCTGCAGTCTGCTCTGTCCGTAGGCTACGTAGATATAGCCATTATATTCTATAACATAGTTGGCAGAGTGGGCAAGGTTGCGGTGTGCAACCACCTTGTGAGTTTCCTTGTCGAGAACCACAAGTCCGAATCCGCCGTATGCGATATATACATACTTCTTTCCTACGTAGCAGCCATTGGCATGACCTTTATACTTTCCGGCATTTTCGCCTTCTGTGATAGTAGGGCTAGGCATCTGGTAGTGCCAGAGTTCATTGCCTTCCATATCGTAAACATACATACCGGCAGCACCGCGGCAAACGTAAATCTTGTTATCATCCACACGAACCACGTTTTTACCGTTGTTTGGTTCAATGGTGCTGATAGCGAAGCTCTTGATCGGGTTGCTGAGGTCTTCTGCCTTCTGGTCGAAGATTTCCACGGTAGCAGGGATAGCCTCTGTCTCGTTGGTTGCAGCTCTGTCCAGATAAACTGTAACGATCTTGCCATTACCGATAGCTATGTGCTTTACCTTTCCTGGCTTGTTGATCTTGTCAAGCTCATTATAGGTATCTGCATTGTAAACCAGATAGCCCTTGGTGGTTGCAACGATCAGATGGTTGGTTTCGTCGTTATAGACCACGCAGTTCTCATCATAACCCTTTTTCGCAAATTCTGCTGTTGCAGGATTCATCTGGATGAACTGCAATGGCTTCTCGTAGATCACGGTGTCCTTGCCATTGATGGTTGATGTGATAGACTTTGATTGGTCTGCCAGCAGATGGTTGTCCTGAATAGGGATGTATGCGAGCATTGCACCCTTCTTGTTGGAACTTCCTGGTAAGTAAACCAGGCGCTTGCCAGACTTGAGCTTGACTGCCAGCAGATGGTTGAAGTCGAGATCTTTCTGGTCATCGCAGAGATACTGCTCCAGTGTTACCTTGTTGTTTTCTACAGGACTGAATACCTCGATACAGCCACCGTGTTTCTTGTCACGGGTATGGTAAGACATATACAATCTGCCATTGTGTACCTGTACGCAAGTCGCAGAGATGTCATGGTCGTGATTATAGTCGATACTTGAAATCAAGTTGAGTGTAGGCTCCTTTGTAGGCTCTTTGTCTGCATTGTAACCGTTAGGATTGCACTCTGTCTTCTTGATGACGTAGTTTTTAGCTTCTGGATCATCCTTGAAGAGGACATCGGCATTATTGTTCCATACAATAGTTGTATTGTCATCTGTAATCGGAGTGGTAGCCCCTTCACTTCCATAGACAGCATTTGCATCCACGATGATATGGGCATTATCTCCTGATGTGGAGAAAACAGAGCAATCTACCGTCTTGGCTCCACCCGGATTCCGATCACCCTGTTTTTGTGGCGCATTGTAGTAGAAGGCATTTGCCTTGATCACAGCTACACCGTCCTTGTCTTGTAAGTCTGCCCTGCCTTGACCATTGTTCAGATTCACGTATTTGCCTTCGATGTCAACCATACTCTGGTCTTGCAGGTGAAGGGCTGCACCAGAATCTTGCTTGTAGTTCTTTGCCTTCAGATACAAGACGGAGAGTTCTGTGCCATAGGTGGCATAAATATCTCCTTCTATCTTGAGGGCACAACCGCTATGGAGCACAGTTGTATTTTGAATCTTCAAGCTGGTGGTTGTCATGATGTTGTTTACCCAGGCTTGTGACCGGTCTGACATTTCGAACGCTCCAGTCAAGGTAGCATTGTCTATAACATTCAATTGGGCTTTTTGGGACATAGTAACTTTATCAGCAAAGAGGGAGTTTTTGACATAGAGCTGAGAGCCTTCTACCATTTTCAAATCGTGTCCTTTTATATTTAAATCCCCAGTATTCTGATGAAATGTATTCTTGATGAGATATTCTTTTTGGTTGGCTGGAAATTCGATTGTGCCCCAGTTGAATACCTGCGTATCTCCAAATACTTCATTGCTGTTTTTCGCAATCAGTTTACCTCCGCTCAATACATTGATTGTGGCACCTGATCCGTTGGCAGAACCATATTCTAATGTACCTTTCACATAGATGGTCATTCCTTCTATGTTGTAACCATCTGCGTTGAGGGTTTCACCAGCTGGTACAACATAGGTTCCAGGATGTGCATCATGTTTGTTTTTTACGGAAGAAAGATTAGGAGTTCCTGCAGGAACGGCTGGCTCTGTAGCCTCTGCTCTGGTTACCAGAGCTCTAGTTTTTGTAGTTGTATTAGCGTATGCACCTTTATAGTTCCATACTCTGGATGCCAGCTGGTCTGCATACTCTGCGGTTACGTCTGTACCAACGATAGTAGCAGCTTTACCGATAGGGTCTATGACTGAATCGTTGCCGGAATCGCTACAAGATGCCAAGAGCATTGCAGCAAATGAGAACGTTGCAAGTTTAATATTTATAGCTTTCATATTCATTTACTTAACTTTTATCGTTAACATTCTTGTTGAATGTATTTCTTGTTTCAGCTAGTCAACTTAGCTCTAATAAGGTGAATGTTCCCTCCCACTCGCAAGGAGTGGGAGAGAACAAGGATTATTTCTTTTATTCGTATTACTTCTTGGTATCTGTAAGCTTGAATACCTGTACACGGCTCTGACCATATGCAACGAAGATGTTGTTGTCGTTATCGCCTGTTACGAAGTTGGCAGACTTGCCGTTGTATGCCTTGCGGTGGCAAACTTCTTTGCCATTCTTGTCGAGAACAACCAGACCGTATGAACCGCAAGCTACAAATACGTTGTTAGCTGTAACGTAAACTCCATTAGCGCAACCCTTCACGTATTCCTTTCCTGCTTCCAAGTTCTCAGCTTTATTAGATGCCTTGAATGTTGGGCAATCGAAGAACTGGCTAACTGTACCATCGGCAGCAATCTTTGAGATACCATTCTCGCCCTTGCAGACGTAAATCTCACCTTTGGCTTCATCTACTGCAATCACCGCCTTGTTGCCCTTAGGAGAGATTGTACCGACATTATATGTTGCTGCAACGTCCTGCATTTCATTGTCGTTATATGCTGTCAGTGTGCCATCAACTGTCAATGCGTAGAGCTTGCCGTTTGCTGCAACAAGATACTTACCCTCAGTGCTACCCTCGTTCCACTTGTTCATCTTTGCATTAAAGATAGTGAATCCATTGGTGGTTGCAACAATGTGGTTATTCTTGAAGTTAGCTACACAGTTGGCATCCATGCCTTTGGTCTTCCTGTCGATAGCAGAAATTTTAATCTGGTTAGCGAATGTACCATCGCTGTTCAGTGAAATCTGTCCCATGAACGGACCTACACCTGTTACATCATCAGCATGGCTCTTGTTTCCGCTCTGGCTACCTGCTACCCAAAGGGTGTTGCCATCTACCAGAATGTGGTTGTAGTCATTGGTTGCATTGTCTGATTCTACACTCTGATCTATAGTCAAGGTGTTGTTTGCCAGACTGATAGCCTCGATAGCTCCATTAGAAGCCTTGCCGTTTGTATGGTAAGCTACATAGAACTTGCCGTTTTCTCCTGGCTGGATGCAAGTAGCAGACATGTCATTGTCTTTATTCTTGTCTTCTGCAACCAAGTCAAGCTTTGGAGCTGCGATGATAGTTGCAGGATCACCTGCCCACTCAAAGCCATAAGCCTTGTAGTCTGCGCCATCTGCTTTCTCCTTGACACCCTTACCATTAGTTGCCTTATCGTAGTCGAGGTAAGAAGCTGCAATGTCGAGATCCTCGAAAGTATTCTCCTTAGTTGTACCAGTATAGCACTCTGTGAACTGGAGCAGGAAGGTTGCATTGTTACCAGATGTTGCCAATGCCTGAATCTGGTTGGCACCTGTGTTGGTGAACTTCTTAGCCTTGATAACAGCGATGGCGTTATCGTCGTTCAAGGTAATCTGACCTGAATTTGTGTTATCAGTTACGATATTGTTGGTATAGATATCGCTCTTGTTATTGATATTGATCTTGCAGTTACCCTTCAGATTGAGAGTAGCATCTTTCTGATCGTTGGTAACGTTGATGTAATCTGCAGTGATCCTTGAACCAGCCTCTGCGTTGAATACCTTTGAAGCCTTGATAGCAGAATTCTCGCTGGCAATCATCTCGCCCTTGACGTTCAAGGTCTCTGTTCTCAAGAAGCCGCCGAACTGTAAAGCACCATCTACGTTAACTGTTGCAGCGTTCATGATGTGCTTGGTTGCGTTTACAGTAGCGCCTTCCTCGATGTTCAACTCAACGGCGCGGATAGAACCGCCGATGTATGCCTCTGAACCGTTCTTGAATGTGATGTTGTGCTTTGGTGTGATGATGGCCTTCTTGTCGTTCTTGTCATAAGCGTTGATAGAACCGATACCGCCCTTTTCATTTGTATATTTAGCGTACAGCTTACCAGCTACGGTAATATCGTTTTCTGCAATGATAGAACCGCCATCGTTGATGATGGTTGCGTCAGCAGGAATTTCCAAGGCACCTTTGCCCTTGTACTCCAATGTGGCACCGCCGTCAACGTAAATGGTACAGCCTGCAATAGAACTGTCGAAAATCAACTTTGAACTACCCTTTACGAAGATGGTAGTACCAGCTACTTTGTGACCGCTCATGTCGAGTGTAGTCTTGCTGGTGATCAAATATGTCTTGCCTGGAGTCATGTCTTCTGCACCGCTCCACTGTCTTGCATCCTTAGGAACAGCAGGGATAGTAACTTTGTCGGCAGAAGCAAATGCTCTTGTCTGAGTTGCTCTTGAGAAGAAGAACTTTCTGGCATTAGCTGTTGTGTTCTTGTAGTTTGAAACGCGAGCTTTGAGTTCTGCAGCAGAGCTGCTTGTAAGATTTGCAGTGATAGTCTCTGCAACATCCACTTTAGAGTCTGGGCCACCAGTAGGATCGCTGTTGCTGTCGCTACATGATGCGAAAACAAATGCCGCCAAACCGATGGCAGCAAGCTTGGAATTGATTACCTTCATATCTATTAATAGTTTTAATTTTATTTTAGACTTTATTATCTTTACTTCATCATTACCTTGTGTTTCATTATTACCTTTACTTTTACTTATTTTTTAAGTTCTGTTCGAATAATCGCTTTTTAAGTTCAGTTCGGACACTTATTTTTAAGTTCAGTTCGAATAATAAATGTTTTTTTAGCAGGTGTTAGGGCAACTGCAAAGTGCGAATGCTAAGCCATTACTCTTCTATCTGCAAATTCACGGTGCAAATATACTGTAATTATTGCAAATAGAGTAGATTTACGGGTTAAATATTCTTAAAGTGGAAAATCTTTTGTACTGAGTGCTATGGAGTTACCTTTTGTTGGCGGTAACGGAGTTGTGAAAATGTCTAAAATCAGGGTACGTTTCTTAAGCTGCAGCGTGTAATTCTATCTTTTGGTTGATAGCTAAGCTCATGATGATTGCTGCATCGTCGTAAAACCCAGTTCTGTTTCCAAGATAATCAATTATCACGTTTGTATCTAAGAAAACCTGTATCATTTCAGCTTATTTTATATAGTCCTTGTAGTATTCATTTTTGTAGTCGAATGTCTCAGGCGTATGAATGCCTTTAGTCATAGCTGCAATTCTTGGGTCTATAACTAAGTCTGCCTTGGTTATTTTCTTAGCCTTTGTTTTGTTGGGAGACAATATTTTCTTGAGTGCTTTGACTGCCTTGCTAATTGTCTCGTAGTCTTCGTTAGCTATTATGCTGACGAGTGACTGGTATTCTGATTGTAACTCTAATGCTGTCATAGTGTATTGCTTTTAAAATTCCTGCGGCAAAAATACGATTTATTTCTTGAACTTGCAAGTTTTTGGGGATATATTTTCATTCCTTTGCATGTTTTTCTTGTTTCAAAAGAGCCTTACTTGCTGTCCAAAAGAGCCTTACGTAACGTTCAATTAAGCCTAACGTAAACCTTAATTGAGGCTTAATTGGATGGTAAGTAAGGCTCTATTGCAAGGCATTTGTGGCTCTTTTTGCAATCTTTTTGGGCTTTTTTGCAACCTTTCGGGTTTCTTTTGCGTCTAAGCATCAGAATATAGGAAATTTAAAATCGAAAAAGTATGAAAACAATGAGTATTTGGGTTGCTTCGGCAACTTTGTTTCTTGCCTCTATGGGCATCTGTTCCTGCAGTATGGGTTCTACTACCTCTTCTGAAATGAGAGGAAGCCTGGAGTTTACGCAGGATGATTTGAGAGAGAAGCCTTTCAAGGCTATCGACGTGGATATGGTTGCCAGTGTCTATTATACACAGAACGACGGTGATGAATGCAGCGTTCGACTGGATTACTCTGCCATCAAGGATGCTGAGTTCGTTCAGAAACTCAAGGAGAAAATCAAGGTGGTGTATCGAGACGGCGAGGTGAAGATCGGTCTGACGGGAAGACTTAAGGTGCCTGCCATGTGTAACTCTGAAAAGTATAGATTGAAGATTTATATCACCAGTCCTGATCTGGTAAAGGTTACCCAGGAAGGCGTAGGTTCATTCTATGCCAAGTCTATCAACAGCGACCGCCTGGAAATCGATAATGAAGGCGTAGGCTCTGTAACCATCAATAAGATTCTTGCCAACAAGCTGGATGTTACCAATGAGGGTGTAGGCTCTGTCAGCATCGATGATGCCAAGGGCGACGAGATGAAGATTGATAACGAAGGCGTTGGCTCCGTAAAGGTCGGCAACGTGTCAATGGGCGACCTGAAGGTGGATAACGAGGGTGTCGGCTCCGTTACGCTTGATTTCTTCAAGGGCGGCAACCTGAAGATCAATAATGATGGCGTGGGTAAGGTAAGCGCCAAGGTTGACTGCCAGGTATTGAATGTTGATCTGGATGGTGTTGGCGGCGTACATCTGAGCGGTGTCACCGACAAATATACCCGTCATAAGGACGGCGTTGGAAGTATCTCTGACGGAGGTCTGAAGGTTGGCAGATAATCGGGAGAATTTTTTAGAAAATGCAACTTTTGCACCCCGTTACATACTTGTTATATTTTTCTTTTATATATTTTCTTTTTAATATATATGATTAATATATAACGGGGTGCAAAAGTTGCTTGGATTTGGGCAAGAGACGCTCTTTTTTCAGAATCTCTTGCCTATATTTTCGGAGCTTTAGAAGTCCCATTTCACACCCAGGCAAGGGCGAACCTTTGCTCCATCGGTGCTACCGAAGTTATTGGTAATCTCAACCTCACCACCCAGGCTCAGGTTCTCGCAGCCGAAGTGCTGACCTACGTTGTACCAGAGTTGTGGCTCGGTGATGAATACCGTGTGGCGGGTCTTAGCCTTGCCGTCGCCATCTACGGTTCCGTGGGTTTCCCACCAGAAATCAGCGAAGCCGTCAAACTTCAGTCCCTTTACGCCGAAAAGGTCGTTGCAGGTCCATACGGCTGTCAACTGCATCGGAACATTCTGGTCGGTCTTGCGGATGGTCTTATAGAGAACATCCAGGTTCAAGGTGTTCTTGTAGGTAGCATCGTGAATCAGATACTCCACACCGAAGAGCCAGGCGTTGTTGATAGGGTAGTTCTTGGTGATACCACCATTGTACTCTACGTGCAGGCTCCAGTTCTTCATGCTGCTGTTCTGCCAGAAGTTCAGGGCACGTGAAATCTCGGTATAGGTGCCGCCCTGTGCTACGTTCGGACTGTTAGGATCCATCTTGTCGTAGTTGAAGTCGTGGTCAACGAAGAAGTAGGTGCTTCCCCATTTGTCCTGCTTGAACATCTCCAAAGTCAGGGTTACATACTTGCGGTCGGTACCGAAATCATAAAGAATCTGTGCGTTGGTCTGTGCAAGAGTCTTGCTTGCTGGAAGCAATGCCAATGCCATCAGCAGGAGGCTTTTTAATTTTCTCATAACAATGTTTTCTTGTTTTTGATAATGAAGTTAATATATGATTTGAAACTAAAAACTTAAAAATGATACTGAATTAAAAAAGACTGCGAACATGATACCCGCAGTCTTTTTTTTGTATATATAAAATCGAATCGATTTTTTTCTTTGCTTAGATATCAATCTAATCTTTTTCCTTTGCCTAGTAAGCGAAGAGAGGATAATCCTTCATGGTCTCGTTTACCTTCTCACGAACGCGGGCGATGACCTTCTCATCCTCTGGTGAATTCAATACTTCCTCGATGAGTTCTGCGATGAGGTGCATCATATCCTCCTTGGCACCACGGGTTGTCATGGCAGCTGTGCCCAGACGGATACCTGATGTCTGGAAGGCAGAACGTGAATCGAATGGAACCATGTTCTTGTTCACTGTGATGTCGGCTGCAACAAGCGCATTCTCAGCTACTTTACCAGTGAGGTCTGGATATTTACTTCGGAGGTCAACGAGCATAGAATGGTTGTCAGTACCACCACTTACGATGCCGAAACCACGACCGATGAGATCGTCAGCGAGAACGGCTGCGTTCTTCTTTACCTGCATGGCATACTCCTTCCAGGATGGCTGCAGGTTCTCATTGAAGGCAACAGCCTTGGCAGCGATGACGTGCTCCAACGGACCGCCCTGCTGACCAGGGAATACGGCAGAATTCAAGAGCATGCTCATCTTCTTAACCTCGCCCTTCTTGGTAGTCAATCCCCATGGATTGTCAAAATCCTTGCCCATCAGAATGATACCGCCACGAGGACCACGGAGGGTCTTGTGGGTAGTAGAAGTAACGATGTGTGCATACTTCAATGGGTTGTCGAGCAGACCGGCTGCAATCAGACCTGCAGGGTGAGCCATATCAATCATGAGGAGAGCGCCTACCTCATCGGCAATCTTGCGCATGCGGGCATAATCCCACTCGCGGCTATAAGCGCTACCACCACCGATAATCAGTTTTGGTTTGTGCTCAAGAGCCAGCTTCTCCATCTCGTCGTAGTCTACACGGCCTGTTTCCTTGTTCAGGTTGTAACCGATAGGGTTGTAGAGAATACCGGATGTATTGACGTGGCTACCATGAGAGAGGTGGCCGCCGTGGTCAAGGTTCAAGCCCATGAAGGTATCACCTGGCTTCAATACGGCAAGCAGAACAGCAGCGTTAGCCTGCGCACCAGAGTGAGGCTGTACGTTGGCATACTCAGCACCGAACACCTTCTTTACACGCTCGATGGCGAGGTTCTCTACGATGTCAACTACCTGGCATCCGCCATAATAACGCTTGCCTGGCAGTCCCTCGGCATACTTGTTAGTAAGGTAAGAACCCATAGCGTTCATCACCTCGTCACTCACGAAATTCTCAGAAGCAATCAGCTCCATACCTTTCAGCTGACGCTGATGTTCTCTTTCGATTAAGTCGAAAATCTCTTGATCTTTAACCATTCTTATTTATTTTATGTGATTGATGCTACTTACAAAGCTCAACTTTGCCCAATTGCTGCTCCTTGTCGCAGTAATGGCAGCGTACGATACCGAGTACCTTATCTACAGTGTGGAAGAGAGTCTGCATAGGCTCGTTGTTGGTGATGCACTTAGGGTTGTTGCACTTCACGATGCCCTTGAGTGTATCTGGAGTCTCTACGGTCTTCTTCTCCACGATTTCGTAGTCCTTGATGATACTCAGACCGATGTTAGGAGCCACCACAGAGAGGCGGTTGATTTCCTCATCGGTAAAGTACTTGTTGGCAACCTTGATGATGCCCTTCTTGCCAATCTTCTTGGAAGGCAAGTTGTAGCCGATGGTAACAGGAGTGTCCATCTTCTCCAACTGGAGCAGGTTGACTACCTGATAGGTCTTCTCGGCTGGTATATGGTCGATTACGGTACCGTTTTCGATAGCCGCAACCACTAATTGACTTTTATTGTTTCCCATAATTAATCACTAATAAATAATCACTAAACACTACTCAATAATGGTCTTGTCATTCTTCACATCCTCCAGTGTGATACCGAGGCAGTGGCAGAAGATAGCCTCACGGGCGTAGAGACCGTTCTGAGCCTGCTGGATGTAGTATGCATGTGGGTCGTCATCTACATCGTATGCAATCTCGTTCACACGTGGCAGCGGATGCATGATCTTCATGTTCTCCTTCGCCTTGCAGAGCATGTCGCGCTTCAGGATATACACGTTCTTGACGCGCTCGTATTCCATCAAATCAGAGAAACGCTCCTTCTGTACACGGGTCATGTAGAGAATGTCGGCGCCGGCAATCACATCTTCGTTGAAATCCTCATGCTCCACGAACTTGATGTTATGCTCCTTGCAGTAGAGTTTATACTCCTCTGGCATGGCAAGCTCCTTAGGTGCGATGAAGTGGAAGGTAGGGTTGAAGTGGCGCATAGCGGTGATAAGTGAGTGAACGGTGCGGCCATACTTGAGGTCACCCACAAGATAGATGTTCAAGTTCTCCAGGGTTCCCTGGGTCTTGAAGATAGAGTAGAGGTCGAGCAAGCACTGAGATGGATGCATGTGGGCACCATCACCGGCATTGACGATAGGCACTGGAGCTACCTCGCTGGCGTACTGGGCTGCACCCTCGATGAAGTGGCGCATGGTGATGACGTCGGCGTAGTTGCTCACCATCAGAATAGTGTCCTTCAGCGTTTCGCCCTTGGTGGAGCTGGTTGTCTTGGCATCAGAGAAGCCGATGACACGTGCGCCAAGGCGATTGGCAGCTGTCTGGAAACTGAGTTGGGTACGAGTAGATGGTTCGAAGAAAAGGGTCGCTACGACCTTTCCCTTCAACAACTCCCTGTTGGGATGCTTTTCAAACTCTTGCGCCATTTCGAGGAGGTACATGATTTTCTCCTTCGAGAGGTCGGCAATCGTCACAAAATTATGTTTTTCCATACGAATTTTGATTGAATGTTCTGAAATCGCCCCCAAAGTTACATATAATTTCTGATTTATGTGCGAGATTTCGAAACTTTTTAGTAATTTTGCACAAAATAAATGAAGAAATAGAGATGAGAAAACATTTTATCTATACTTTATGGGGCATTTTTGCCACCTTTATCGTGTCGGCTATGCTGGCCTTCTTTGCCATCTGGAACGGATGGATTGGTTACATGCCGGACATTGAGGATCTGCAGAATCCTATCAGCAGATTCGCCACTCAGGTGTATTCGTCGGATGGAAAGGTGCTGGGTACATGGAACCTGAACAAGGAAAACCGTATCGTGATACCTTATAAGAAGATGTCACCTTATTTAATAAAGGCACTGGTTGCCACGGAGGATGAACGATTCTATGAGCATTCGGGCATCGACTTCCGTGCGCTCGGTCGTGCCATCGTGAAGCGTGGACTCCTGGGACAGACCAATGCCGGAGGTGGATCTACCATCACCCAGCAGCTTGCCAAGCAGCTCTATTCCGAAAAGGCATCGAGTACCCTGGAGCGACTGCTGCAGAAACCGATAGAGTGGGTCATCGCCATCAAGCTGGAGCGATACTATACCAAGCAGGAAATCCTGGCACTCTATCTCAACTACTTCGACTTCCTGCACAATG
>ERZ1026852.1356-NODE-1356-length-13212-cov-37.047427_pt1 | contig 13212 bp, 9 predicted proteins | sample MGYA00380156_ERZ1026852 | MGnify/ENA primary metagenome ERZ1026852 (study PRJEB33269, sample SAMEA4719792) | human gut metagenome | biome: human-associated habitat; feature: organic feature; material: feces | place: Cameroon | collected 2013-10 ...
ACGCAAGCAGAAGAGTAATCGACATGATCAAAGAAGCTTCCAACGAAGCAATAACTCAATATCAAACCCGATATGGCAGACAACATGCATCAACCCGCCACAGTCGTTCGACTACAAAAACGAAGAGAATTATGATTTCAGAAAAAGAACTAAATAGCTATCGCTTGACAAGCATGGAAGAGCCAACAGACGAGATGCTGGCCCAGATTATGCATGAGGCTGCGGAAATCTACAACAGAGAAAACCAGGAAGCCCATGACAAGCTCTTTGCCAACATGCAAAAAATGGCAAAGGAACAACGACAAAAATTCAACTTGAACTAATGAATCGCCCCCTCGTTATCGTGCACAACGAGCCAACATGGTGACAATCAGCATGCAATATGAAGAATTAAGCTTATTTAACGCAACAAATTGAATAGTTTTGGAAAATTTACATTAAATTTGCACCCGATAATAGCAGGTATGAGTAAAATAGCGTAGCAACTAAATACACTATCAAGCGCATAATCTACTGGGTATTAAACCAAAAACAAAGATAAAGATCGTAAAAGATAATAAATTCGTAAGTACAATTTAAACTTATAATAGATATGAAAGTAATCAATTCCAAGCTTGCTGCCATCGGTTTGGCGGCATTCGTTTTCGCATCATGTAGCGACAGCAACAGCGATCCAACCAATCCTGGTTCTACACCAGCCAAGGTTGACGCGACTACTATTGACCTCACCAGCAATAGCGGCGAGTCATTGATGTCTAACGTCATCAACTACAAGAACACTACTGCTAATGCACGTAAGTTCTTTGGTACAAGAGCAGCTAATGACGCAAATTTCGTAACTACATTCGACATGCCTGAGCAGAAGAATACCGATACCCAGGTTTATGGCAACAGCAACCTGGATGGCGGCAGATTCTATCTGAAGAAGGGTGCAGGCAAATGTGATTTTTCTAAGAACACCATCAAGAATGCAACTATCTTCGTTAACGGAGAAGCTAAATTGATTTACTCTGCTACAACTTTCGAGAACACAACAATCGTTGTTAAGCAGGGCGGTTCCTTGATTTTTAAAGGCGATGGCTCCATGATTAAGCCAGGCGTTACCGTCTATAACGAATTGGGTTATATCAAGACAGAAGAGCCAACAAAAGACATCGTCATCGAGGGTAATCTCTATTCATCTTGGAGAGGTCTTAAGACAGGAAAAGACGAGAATGGCAAGGATGTAACAATCAAGGAACTCAAATCTGGTTTAGGACAGCTCACTGCAGACAAGAAGGCTCCTGCACAGAAGATTACCTTCAAGAAAGGATCTAACGTTTGCATCATCGGTTCTATCCGTGGTACAGAAGTAAACGTTGAGGAAGGTGCCAATGTATATGCATCAGCTCACGTCTGGAACGCTACCAATGTTAACATCAACGGTAACTTGCAGATAGGCGGTTTCCTGACAGCAGCAACCCTCAACCTCAACACCAATGGTTACTTGCAGTGTGGCGACAACAGTACCATCAAGGTAACCAAGGCTTTGACCATGAATGCAGGTTCGCAGATTGATGCCGACTACATCAATGTAACCAACAACTCAAAAGATGAGAACAACAAGGTTATCGCAGGTGAAGCTCAGCTCAGCCTCAATGGTGCCTGCAAGATCAACCTCGACAACAAGGGCGTTATCAATGTAAATAAGTTGGTTACCGACAACGCTGCATTGGGACAGATATCTCTGAACAAGGCAAATTATTTGGCTGTCATCAAGGCTGATGAGTTCCACTACAGCGGTGATGAGACCATCAATACATTCGCAACTCCAGCTGAAGGTGCTACATTCCTCTTCCAGTTTACCAATTGCTTCAAGGGTACAACCAAGCTTAATTCTGCCGAGGATCTTGACATCTCTGCTTCATACCTCGACTACGACAAGGCTACCACTGGTGATTTGGTTCAGCTAAAAGATCCAAAAAACGAGCAGTATGGCTATGAGTTAACGGCAAAGGCTGAAGACTTGATCATCAAGCCTAAGCTCGACTTGTTCTCTGCTACAGGTGTTAAGCAGAACACCCTCTCTGCCACATCTATCCAGGCAGCCAACGACAAGCTGTATGTTACATACCACACCCAGGGCAATGGTGAGAAAAAAATGGGTGGCGGATTGGAAGTAGCTCATATCGACGGCAAGCAGCTCATTCTCGACCAGGCAGTTTCTGCCCAAGGAGGATTGGACGTGAACTATGGTATGATTGACGGCAACCGCTTCTATGTTGCTGCTACATCTTACAAGGAAGGTGCTTTCCTGGGTTATGCTAATCTGTCAAATGGTCAGTTGAGCGACACCAAGCTTGTTACCTACCCTATCGACAAGACAAATCCAGACAATAAGATTGATGCCAACTGCGTAGCTAAGTACAACGACAACTTCGTTTTGGCAACCAACAAGGGTTATCAGGTTTACAACTCTACATTCACCCAGCGTACTCCACACCTCACAGCAAACGACGTGAAGTTCGTTGCAGTTGGTGGTGACAAGCTCTATGGCTTGGAGGCAAACGGTACAACAACTGGTACAGTCAACATCTTCGACAACACAAGTCTGGAAACTCCTCAGAGCTATACCACTGTAGGCAAGGTAGGTGTTCCTGACGGAAAGAACACCATCGCTGTAGACGGTTCTGACTTGTATGTTTGCCAGGGTGACGGCGGTCTTGTTCGTTACGATGCACAGGGTAACGGTACAGTTCTGTTCGATGCTCCCGTAGGCAAAGAAAAGAACAAGGTTATCGGTCGCGTTAACGGTGTTGCAGTAGATAACAACTATATCTATGTAGCATGTGGCGGTTACGGTCTCGTTGTTTTGGATAAGAACAAGGCTAAGGGTAAGAATGTAGTTGCCCGTCGCCGTGCCTTCTATGATGGCAAGGAGAGCTACAACTCAGCTAACTACGTAACCTTGTATAAGGATTACATCTGTGTAGCTTACGGTCGCAGCCGTGTTCAGATCTTCAAGTTGACAAAGACGATAAAGTAATCAACTAAATAATTCTTTTCTCCCACACTCCCTCCCAAGAGTGTGGGAGAATTAAATCTTTAAGAGCTAGGAATATAGCTCGAAAGACTGAAACCATTTTATACACAAAAAGAAAGATTAACATGAAACATTATTTTTCAAGACTTGTTACTTTCTCTTTCGCAGCAATGCTTCTGGCATCTTGTAGCGATTCAAATGACACACCAATTAATCCGAACCCCGGTGAAGTCATAAAAAATGTGGTAGGTGAAGAAGTAATTTCCATCACCGACCCTCAGGAGTTGGCTGGTAGCGTTATCAATTACAAGGCGAAAGCAGCAACAAGAGCTGCTGGCGCAACAGAGGCTAATCTGAGCGACGTCTACGGAATGCCTAGCCTGCCTAGCCATGACGGAGCTATCGAAATCAAGAACAACGATGGATGTAAGGGACTGGATGGTTCCAAGACCTACATCATCAAGAAAGGCACAAAAATAAGCAGTGAGCTCAACCTGAATGGAGCTACCCTGTTTATCGAAGGCGAACTGACTTCAAAAAATCTTTGGAATAATTCAGCCTGGATAAATAATGCCGCACAAAAAGGAAAAATCTACATCCTCAAAGGAGGAACATTACATATAGACAACAATAACACTGCACTTTTCAATAATACAGGAGTATATTGCTACAATTATGGTGGAACTCTGAAAAAAGAGGGCGACAACATGTATCTGGAAAAAGATGATGCCTACTTTACTACCGGAAACATTGAAGTAAAAAATGAACTGAAAGTTCAAGGATTGCTTTATGTGGGCGGCGATGCCAACGTAGGTAAACTGTCAACTGAGTCTAATGCCAAGATCAATATTCAAGGCAATCTTCTTGGTACAGAAAATCAGGATTTGTCCGTAGATGGATGTATCCTGAACATCAACGGAAAGGCAAAAGTCAATAAGCTGACAATTCAAGGTTCTGCTCCAAAACTTTATGCTTGTTCATTTGAAGTGACAGACAAGACGGTTCTCAATTCAAATGGCGCTGAAGCGCACATCAACAATCTGACAACAGGAGCTATCGACCAGTGTGCAGGAAGTACCATTTATCTGGTTAACAACAGTATCATCGACTGTAAGGGAACTTACAAGAATGACAACAATGGCAACAATCAATATTATCATGCCTCCGACAGTAGAGTCATTCTTCAAGGAGACAATGCAAATGCCATCTTCAGAGCAGCAGAGGTAAAATACAACGGAAATAATGATGCCGGCAATGTTCTTATTGCACCGGGAACCTATGCATATTTCTCAACCTGCTATATCTTCCAGGCTAGCGGAAACGGAGGCGTTATCTATATGGACTGCGATAAGTTTACCAACAATGGTCATTCGGCAACTTATACTTACGCTCCCGGTCTTTCAGACAACACTAAGAGATATGATATGTATAATGACCCTGTTGTCAAAACATCATGTGACGGCACGACACCAGCCCCTACTCCAAAGCCTGAACCAGGCAAGAAGATTGATGTGATTTCCGTGATTGATTATACAAATCATACACACGACATCTCTGCTACATGTATTCAGCCATACAATGACAAACTATACATGTCGTACCACACCAACGAAGAGAACCAGGCAGATCCAAACAAGACAACGGGTGGTTGTATCGAAGTGTTTGAAACAAAGAACAACCAGACTACCATGTTACAGTATCTGCAGGACAAGAAGGAAATCTATGACTTCAACCACCTCATGGTGGACGGCAAGGATGCTACAAAGTACGTATATATTGCAGGTCACTCAACCAATGGCGGTATGATGGGTAGAATTGCATTGAATAGCAACGGACTTCTTGACACAGACATCAAGGATATCGATGATTCTACAAAACTGAACCCTCTCACCATCGTTGATTGGGAACATACAGGTTTGGCAAAATCAGACGAGAACTGCATCGTAAGAGACGGAAACAAACTGATGGTGGCAACCACAAAGGGATACGGAGTATATGATGCCAACACACTGGATTTAATCGGCAAGAAAGAAACTCCAGGCAAGGCTAAACACATCGCATTGGACAACCAACACATCGTTACCCTCCACTACAACAACCCAGTAGAGAAAGATAAGGAGGAAGTAAGCGGCACAATTCAAGTATTCCCATTAGGTGCAGACATTCTTACAGCCACACCAGCAAAGACCATCAACGTAAGCAGCATTGCTCCTAACGACGGTAAGAATACAATAGCTATCGACGGCAATCATATCTACGTTTGCCGAAGTGCTAAGGGATTGTCTTGCTACGACCTTACCACTGGCGAAGAGGTATGGAACTGGGGAGCTCCGCTCACTGCCAACACCAAGGTACCGCAAGGATATGCAAACGGTGTAACTTTCGATGCTAATTACATCTACCTGGCTTGCGGAAGCTACGGTCTGGTAGTTCTCGACAAGAACAAGATGGAAGACGGCAAACCTGTAAAGGTTGTGAAGAAAAGAGCAGAAGCCGGCATGTCTGCCAACTATGTCACACTGGATGGAGGCTACATCTATGTGGCATACGGCAAGAGCCGACTCCGCGTAATGAAACTCATAGATGGAGCTAACTAATGCCCAATAGCAACTAGGAAAACTCCATAGAAAACATAGAATTCAAAAGACACTAGTTGAATGCAGCTGCAACAGCTTGCGGCTGCATTCATAGTGTTTAAACCAAAAAACAATGAAGCAAAATTTGATACTATATACGACTACTGCTCTCCTCATCACACTCGGAGGACAAAGCGCTATGGCTCAGGCTCAAAGGCAGCAACAGCTGAAGAAAAAGAGCTTTAGCCCTAAAATGCTCGTATATGAAAATCTGAAAAACAACAACGTGCTCAGACACTTCAAACAACGCTTCGCACAACTCGACACCCTACTCAATAACCCAATATGGGTAAAATCACCGGTCATTGACCTGGGACTCAACAAACAACATACAGCGGATATCAAAAAAACTGATTCCCTGTACTGGGCGAAGACGGCACACGAACAACTCGCCGTCAACCGACACAACGGACTGGAAGTAACCGGACAGGTTTATGCCCGGCCAGACGCCTACTTTGACTCAGAAAACGACGACGCCGAACAGGTATCAAAATATAAGGCTAAGGTTCAAGCCGAACTGGGATGGAACATCATCAACAGCAAGTTCTACCAGGGAAAAGAAAAAAGAAACAAGGTGGCTCTTGCCAACGAGCTATCAAGACTGCAAGGAAAGAAAAGACAGACGGCTGACATCTACGAAAAAGCAGCCGATGACCTCACCGAGCAGTATAACTTCTACATCGGTACGGTGATAGCCCACCGACTCGACAACCTCGACATCATGAACGAGGCATACCAGTACATGCTGGAGAAAGACCGGATCAGCAACGACAAGATGCTGAAGGTGATGAACGAAAAACTGGAAGCAGAATACGACATCTCTATCCTCTGCTCCGACCGTGACATCTCCAACAAGCCTATCTACAGAATGAAACCATCAAAAGTGCTCGTAGACACGGCGGCTCTCTGGCGACACATCGACGAGGAAAGCATCGACGCACGAATCATGATGGTGAAGGAACAGATAGCCGACAACGACAGTAAGCTGACCAACTACCTGGGTACAACAAGAATCACACCCTTCGCCAGATGGTCGAGCTACTGGCAGAGCAACAACAAGATAAGTAACAACGGCGACGTGGGCGTAAGGTTCACCATCCCAATCTATAACGAAAGCCCGAGAAAGCGAAAGGCGCTGGAAACGGAGAAGGAAATCATCAAAAGCAGCCGAAACACCGACGTGAAGGAAATCAAGCAGTCGGTAAACATCCTGCTCAAGAGAATAGAAAACCTGAACCAGGCCATCGCCACCGAAGCTTATCACATAGACCAGACCAGCAAATACATCGACATGCGAAGATTTGCCTACAAGAACCAGAAGCAGGGGTACAACTACCTGATGCGAATGGACGAATATACGGGACTCCTGGAAAGCATGGAGAGAATGTATAAGCTGATGTTAAACCGCGGACTTGCCATCATCAACATCGAGAAGGCAGTAAGCATCTACGACAACAACAATATATTCAAGGAAATAGAACTATGAATGAGTTTCAATATAATAATACGCCACAAGAACAGGCGATGGCCGACTTGCTGAAGTCGCAGAGCCACCGACTGGCCAGGCAGCAGATTATCTTTGCGCTGATCTTCCTGCTGGTCATCGTCCTGGCGGCATATTATATCATCACCCGAATGATATGGGTTATCTACGACGGGTACATCACCCTCGACGAAAACCCTATCTCCGCCGTGGATGACATCTATATATTGAAGGTAAACAAGGAAATAGGCGAGGTGGTACACAAGGGAGACACACTCTACTCCTACGTGCTGCTGGGAAACATCGTAAACCAGTATGACCCCAACATCCTGCCTACTGCCGTGAAGGAAACCCACGACATGGAGGTGCAGGCACAGCTGGCAAGGGAAGAGATTCCCGTGCTCAGAACCCGACTCGCCGAACTGAAGAAGCAGAAGGCCTCAGAAACATCAGATATCTACTACGGACTGACCGACAACAGCAAGCGAAACGCCCTGGATGCGGAGATTGCCGAAGTGGAAGAAGAACTGAGAAAACAGGCAAACAAGGTGGAAATCTACGCCAGAGCCAAGAACACCACCTATAACTTCATGGCAAAGAGAGGTGCCAACATGCAGAACGCATCCATGCCCTACTCTAAAACCAGCCTCTACAACGAGGGACTGATACACTACTGCTGCGCACCAGCCGACGCCTACATCACCAAGATTAACGTGAGCGACAAGACGCTGGTGTTCAAGAGCGAGGAGGTGATGACCATCCAGCACACCGACTATGCCGCATGCCACCTGGGCATAATCACCTACGTGCCAAACTCGAAGGTGAAGTACATGGAGAGCCCTGACGATGCTGACATCATCATCAACAACGACCTGGAACTGAAGGCGAAGCTGCAGATGGTGGGTCTGAGAGTGGAGGAAATTCCGAAGCACCTGCAGAGCAACTTCTCGCACGATGCCAACGCCGTGGTTGCCATGTTCACCTTCCGCCCCAACCAGCGAGTTCCGGCATGGGTGATGAGCAACAGATTGCCAGTGAGAGTGAGAATCAACAAGTTGAGCGCCATGCTCGACCCGAGACCGCTGCCGATGTATACCATCCCAGTGGATAGAAACCAGAACGTAGTGAGAAGCTCGAAGCTGATTTCTACGGAAAAAGTTAAAGAAACAGACAACACAGAGAAGAAATGATTGGACTCAGAAGAAATAAACGTGGGGACATGGTGCTGACCATCGACAGTTTCGTAGACGTCGATTCAACACCAGATATCCAGTCCGACTACTTCGATTGTATATACATCAATACGAAGAGTGAGCGTGCGTTCCATGCAATCATGTTTGGAGCCAGCCCTATCCTATCGTATAAATGCAGCTACAAACCGATATTCGCCCACACGGCCTTATCGGGAAAGGAACAGATGATCGACTACATCGTGGATGCTTACGTGAGCGACATGAGCAACGAGAAGGTGTACGAGATTATCGACAAGATAAAGAAAGCCCGGGAGAAATACGGCATCAAGCAGGAGATAGCACGACCTACGCAGCCTAACCAGCTCTTTGCCAACATCCTGAGATACCTGCTATCCAGAGACCAGAGAGTGCTGGGCCACCGACTGATGGAGAAATCGTCGTTGGGTTACATCAACCCTATCTTCGAACACTACCACAGCATGAGCCTCTTCCATCTTGCCGAAATGTTCACCTTCAAAGACAGTATGGTGGAATGCGGAGCACTGCGCAAGAGTCACTACCTCATCAAGGAGCACCTCTGCCCTAAGTGCAACCACAGCCATCTGCTCTACACGGAGTGCTGCCCTAACTGCGGCAGCTCTAACCTGAAGATTCAGAACATCATCCACCACTTCTCCTGCGCCAACGTGGCTCCGGAGAGTGCCTACAACGTGGGCGGTATGCTCATCTGTCCGAAATGTCACAAGAAGCTGCGCCACATCGGTGTGGACTACGACCGTCCGGCGGTGATCTATTCCTGCAACGACTGCGAGAGTTCGTTCACCACCCCACTGACCAAGGCCACCTGCTGCTACTGCCAGAGCACCTATCCGGTGAACGCACTGGTACCGCGCGACGTGGTAGACTATGAGATAACGGAAGAAGGAATCCGTATGCTGACAAAGACTGGACTCATGTTCAGCAACATGTCGAACACATACGATAACTATATGGAATACTCGCTGCTAATCAACCGCCTGCGCCGCCAGTTGCTGGAAACTTACCGCAAGGACGAGCTGACCGTGATGGTGGGTAAGATATGGATACTCGACAAGAACCAGGAGACGGTGAGAATCAAGGAGAGCATCCAGGCTCAGTTCTGCCGCATCTTCAACAGTCACAAGGTATCCTACAACAACAACATCTTCTACGTCACCTTCATGGCGTTCGACGACATGAGAGTGGAAGCAGCACAGCAACAGCTGAGCCAGGAGATGTCGAAGGCCATCCGCAAGATAGCCACCGACATAGAACCGGAACAGATAGCATGCTGCGTGCTGAGCACGAAGAAGGCATTGACCAGCGGACAATATGAAGACTTCTTCAACCAGATGAACTTCATAGAGCTGACGCCGGATGACTACTGCGGCTACGCAGAATCGCCAATAGAGGAAGAAGAGGAAGTGAAGCCACAGGAAATACTCGACCTCACGCCGAAGGAAGACGACAAGATAATGAAGCGCGTGAAACTCTACAAGCAGCTGGTGGCTGTGCTCATCCTCATAGCCGGCGTACTGATACTGCTTGCCATCCTGACGCTCACCGTGCTGAGATAAGAAAACAGAAGAAAGGGAACGCGTATGTTTAACATTGCAGAAAACATAAACCACTTCTGGGACTGGATATCGACACTCTCGCTGTCGAGCATCGTGAGCACCTACTGGTTTCTCTTCTACATCGAGATGCCGAGATACTACATCCTGGAATACCTGGTGATCTTCTGGCGACTGATGGACAGGAACAAGAGAGAAAAGGAAAATGAGATTGCCAAGTTCTATCTCTACCGAGAGAATCCCCTCATCAGCATCCTGGTGCCGGGAAAGAACGAAGGCAAGAACATCTATAAGATGGTGAAGTCGCTGAACGAGCAGACCTACCGGAACTACGAAATCATCGTGGTGGACGACGGTAGCGACGACGACACCAAACTGATATGCACCGACCTGTATCGTGCGAAACTCATTACGCACTATCTGCGACTGGAAACCCGTGGCGGAAAGGCGGCAGCCAGCAACTACGGAGCCTTCATGGCAAGGGGCAAATACATCGTGAGCCTCGACGCCGACTCCTCGCTCGACCGCGACGCCCTGGAGAAGGTACTCATACCATTCTATCTGGATGGAGAGGTGAAAGCCGTGGGAGGATGCATTGAGGTGAGAAACTACAAGGCAACCATCTGCTCGTCGCTGCAGGCTTTTGAATACCTGAAGCGAATACAGGTGGGACGCATCGTGACCAGCGAACTGGGCATCTACCATATCATTTCGGGAGCCTTCGGTGCTTTCGAGACGCAGACGCTCAAGGAGGTGGGATACTGGGACATCGGTCCGGGACTCGACGGCGACCTGACGCAGAAAATCAGAAAGGCGGGCTACAAGGTGAAATTCGTGGAAGATGCCATCTGCATGACCAACGTGCCTACCAAATGGTACAAGCTCTATCACCAGAGAATAAGATGGTCGCGATCGCTCGTGAGATTCCGCCTGCGCAAGCACATCGATATCCTGCTGCCTACCAAGAACTGGAGCATCCTGAACTGGATATCCAACATGGAGAGCGTGATGTTCGACTGCTTCCTCAACTTTCTGTGGCTGTGGTATATCATCAACCTGGCGATTACCTTCAACACACACATCGTGGAGGTGCTGGCACTGGGCTACTTTATCCGAGTATGCTTCTCGCAGCTTGCCTTCCTGCTGGTGCTCATGGTAACGGAAAGAAAGAAGACGGCACTGTTTCTCTATAGGTTCACGCCGCTGATGTCGCCATACACAGGCTACTTCCTGCGCATAGCCCGACTCTCGGCGCATCTGCAGGAGCTGTTCTTCAGAACATCCTACAAGGATGCCTGGAATCCGAAAAAGACCTCACGCTATGCTCAGCTGGAAGGTATCTAAGGTTACTGACCCGGGAAACGGACGCCTGGGAAACGGACGCCTGGGAAACGGACGCCTGGGAAACGGAGATCCGGGAAACGAAAATCAAAATAGAAATAAAACAATTAATAAAACGATATTATATGATAAACAAATCTTTTGAGTTTAAGATAGGAGTGATAGGATTGGGTTATGTGGGTACCCCCCTTGCCTGCTTATTCTCAAAGAAATATGAGACATGGGGTTATGACATAAATGCCGCAAAGGTGGATAAACTCGCCAACAGGCAGATGTCTGACAACAAGCAACTGTCGAAGGCTTTGGCTCACGGGCTGAAGTTGACGAGCGATATAGAAAACCTCAGAGCCTGCAACGTGTATATCATTGCAGTGCCAACGCCCGTCAACAAGTCGAACAAACCCGACATCAGCTGCGTAAGAAATGCCACACGCTCCGTGGGCAGCATTCTGAAGGAAGGCGATATCGTGGTATACGAATCAACCGTATATCCGGGACTCACCGAAGAAGTATGCGCCCCACTGCTTGAGGCAACCTCAGGACTAAAACTTAACCAGAGTTTCTACGTTGGTTTCTCACCAGAGCGCATCAATCCGGGCGACACGGTGCACACCATCGAGAACATCGTAAAGGTAACCAGCGGTTCTACCCCAGAGGCAGCCGCGATTATCGACAGTCTCTATGCTTCGGTACTTACCCACGGCACCCACAAGGCGCCAAGTATCAGGGTGGCAGAGGCCTGCAAACTGATGGAAAACTGCCAGCGCGACGTGCAGATAGCCTTCTTCAACGAAATGGAGAAAATCTTCGACAAGATGGGCATCAGCATTGAGGACGTTACGGCGGCGGCCACGACCAAATGGAACTTCGTTCCTGCCACACCGGGACTGGTGGGCGGCCATTGCATCGCCGTGGACCCTTACTACCTCATCAACAAGGCACAGGAGGTGGATGTGGTTCCATCACTCCTCTCTACGGCACGCGAGGTGAACGAGCAGATGGCAGTCTGGATGGCGGGTAAGATCAAGAGTGCCTGCGAGAACAGAAAGTTCGTGGCTCCCGAGACCAACGTGCTGATTCTGGGCTTCTCTTTCAAGCCCGACAGCGACGACATCCGCAACACCAAGGTGGCAGACCTCTACATCAACCTGGTGGGAGCCGGCTACAAGACGACCCTCTACGACCCACTGGTAGACAGAGACGAAGTGAAAGAAGAATACGGAATTAAAGTAACCGGCGACGAGGCGGTGCTCGACAAGCAGTATCAGATCGTCGTAATCGGAACGAACCATAAGATATTTAATAACATAGACATGAATAAGATTCTCACTGACAAGGGTTTCATTTGCGACATCTATGGAATTCATAAAGCGAGAACTTAGGAGTGCCACTTAAAAACGAGAACAAAAAGTATGAGTAAGTGCAGAGTTTTAATAGTAGATGATATTGCTGAAAACATAGCACAGATGGTGGATATGCTGAGCAATCTGGACATCGAAATCAAGAAAGCCTACGGTGGCAAGGAAGCCATCCAGCTGGTAGAGACCTTTAAGCCTAACATCATCTTGCTCGACTTGATGATGCCAGAAGTAAATGGTTGGGACGTAATTGAGCATGTAAGAGCCCGTTACGACAAGAATGAAATGATTATCATCATTACATCCCTGCTCAACAACAAGGACAACATTGATGAGTGTTACGAAATGGGCGTGAACGACTATGTGGCAAAGCCTATCATTCCGGGCCACATCATCAGCTCGGTAGAGACCCAGATGCGAAACGTGAAGTATGCGGAGTATGAGCCTAAGGCTGAACAACATCAGATGAAGACGCCGCCAGCATCAGTAGTAGAAATGGATCCAGCCAAATATACTGGCTGAATCCATTGAAATTATTTCTGAAGTATCGCATTGGCATGATCAATGCGATCTTTTGAAGGAGACTC
>ERZ1026852.1358-NODE-1358-length-13194-cov-122.677677_pt1 | contig 13194 bp, 7 predicted proteins | sample MGYA00380156_ERZ1026852 | MGnify/ENA primary metagenome ERZ1026852 (study PRJEB33269, sample SAMEA4719792) | human gut metagenome | biome: human-associated habitat; feature: organic feature; material: feces | place: Cameroon | collected 2013-10 ...
TAGAACATTCTGCCGCCTGGACGACCACCGCCAAAACCGCCATTGAAAGGACGGCCATGGAAGTTTGGACGACCACCAGGACCACCAGGACCTTCAGGTCCACCCCTACGGGCATCCTTGCCTCCGAAGAGATTCAGGCGGTAAATCACGTGCAGCATCGCATAGCTGTTGATGGCATTATACTCCGTATCCGTACGGGATGTAGCAGAAATGGCACGAGAGAAGGTGCTCTGCTGGCGGAGAATATCGTAGAACTGCAGCATGATGGTAAGAGGCTTGCCCTTCAGGAAACCCTGAGAGAGCTGCGCATTCCATACAAACTCATCCGTATTCATGCTGCTGTCGCTATAACCGCGGCGGCTGCTGATAGAGAGGCTTGAGTTCAAACTGGTGCCCCAAGGCGCTGTAAGCGTCATGCTAGGACCATAAGAGAACTGCCAGGTATTGAGGTTGCTGTTAGGCTGCAACTTGTTTGTAGCATGGTTATAATTCAATGTTCCATCGAGCGAAAGCTCCAGCCAGTTGTTACGATAGCTGAAAGAGAGGCGCTCTCTCCAAGTAGTACTGCGGGTGGTATTCTTCTGGGAATCTGACTGCTTGTCAAGACTCAGATAGCTCACGTAGTTGTTGTAACCCAAGTAGGTATCGGTATTCAAGTTCCATACACCGGCACTATCGATAGAGCAGTTGAACATAAAGGCTCCCATCACATTCCAGTTGCCATTGATATTCTCAGGTCGGGTGATTCTTCCACCAGTCTTCTCATCGTAGGTCACCTTGTTGCTGATGCTATTGTTGGTGGTTGAGAAGTTGATGAAGGTCATGACACCCTTGTTGTGGTTCTGCACGAAGTTGTTGTAGAACAACCGGAAGTTCTGGGTGAACGATGGCTTCAAGCCAGGGTTACCCTTCGAGATGTTCAGCGGGTCGCTGTTATCTGTGATGTCAAGCAACTGAGAGATGCTTGGCTGCGCTGTGGTACCACGGTAGTTCACACGCAGGTTGCTCATCTTGGAGAAGCGATAACGGAAATCGAGGGTTGGACTGATATTCGTTACGTTGCGAACGGTATCTACATGCACTCCCTGATAATCCTGGATATACTTCGACTGCTGTGGCTGAATCATCACACCGAAGTTCAAGTTATACTTCTGACGGACGAATCGCATCATCACCTGGATATCGTGATTGTAGTTGCGATACTCAGAGAAACGGCTCTGATCATCATCCTTGTAATCTTCGAGATGACCGGCAAACGGATTCAGGTAACTGTCCCAACCACGGTACTCCTGATCACCACTCATAGCATACTTGCTGAAATCGTAGGTGCTGCGGTCGCTCTTGGAGTAGCTGTAAGTAAACTTATAGCTGAACTGCAGGAAGGTAGCCTTCCAGAGTGGCTCACTATAGGTCAACTGGCCGGCATAACTGTAATTCTTCGAAGGAGTCAGGTTATAGCGGTTGGTCTGATAAGTAGAATCCTTACCCTCCGCTGTCTGTACGAGATAGAGCTTGGCATTGTTGAGCGAGATGCTCTTGCTGTCATTATCCGTATATTTGGCATCCATACGCAAGGTGATGTTGCGTCCCTTGTTGCCCAACTTGCGGTTGATCTGCAGCATACCCCTGATATTGTTATTATCAGAATAGGTGATTCCGTTAGTCAACTGACTGTTTACCATAGCCTCAGCCTTTTCCAACTCCTCAATACCTTCCTCAGAAAGAGGGTCTTTGGTGGTAATGGTATAAGGATCCTTGTTGTAAGAAGCCGACTGGCTGCCACTCAATCCATCGCTGGTACTCCAGGAGATGGAAGGACGGAAGAGGATATTGGTCATGGAATCAGGCATCCACTCCAATCGGATGTTACCATTCCAGCTGTTGCTGCGGGAGAAACTCTGGCTCAGGCTATTGCTGAAAGAGCTGCTGCTACCCATGAAGTTCTCGCTGGAACGACGGCTCCAAATATCGCCATCGCTGTGATTCCAGCGAAGTGAAGTATTGAACTTGAATTTATCCTTCAGTTCATAATTGTAGTTGGCAGCAATCATCTTGCTGGCATTCAAACCGTTGGCACCGCCCCAGAATCCTCTGCCAGGACCACCGCCGAATCCACGGTCGCTGGTGTTATTGGCATTGGCAAAGAGCATGAATCGGTTGTTATCATTGAAATAACCACCCATGCCACGCATATTGTAGCGGCTCTTGTTGCCCACACCCAGGTCGATATTGGAAATCAAACCCTTGTTCATACCCTTCTTCACACCGAAGTCGAGCACGGTCTGTTCCTCGCCATCATCGATACCGGTTACCTTAGAGAGATCACTCTTCTCATCATACGCCTTGATCTTGTCGATGATGCTGGTAGGCAGGTTCTTCAGGGCAGTCTTGGTATCGCCCGTCATAAACTCCTTGCCATCTACGAGAATCTTCTTTACCTCCTTACCATTAATCTTGATAGTACCGTCATCGCTCACCTCTGCACCCGGCAGACGCTTTACGAGTTCCTCAACTACCGAGCCTTCCGGTGTGCGATAGGCAGAAGAATTGTACACGAAAGTATCCTCCTTCAGGGTTACCTTCTGAGCCATAGCTGTTACCACTGCGCCTTTCAGCATGATAGCCTCAGCACCCAGCACAATCTTACCCATAGCCAGATCCTTGTTATCAGAAATTTGGATACGCTTCACAGTAGACTTATATCCTACACTCGAAATCTTGAGCAGATATTTGCCATTTGCCGGAGCGGTGACATGAAAGAGTCCGTTCTCATTACTGATGGCACCAGCTACATACGTGCTGTCGCTCTTAAGCAATTGAACAGTTACCTGCTCAATGGCCTCCTTGGTATCGCGGTCGGTAATCTGACCGGATATCTGTCGCTGTTGAGCAAAGGATGCTATTGCCATCAACAGCAGCAGCATCGTCAGAATCGATTTTTTCATTCTTATTTTTATTTGTTATTATTTCCAACTATGAGTGTTTTCACACATAATCGCTATGATATTCTATTATCATTTTTGTTACTCGATTGTTTTGACGCGTTAAATACACCAAGGTTTAATGCATTCTGAGATAAAAAACGCAAATTTAGCAACTTTTTTTTTGTATTGTCTCCATTTTAGTGTATCTTTGCACAAAAATTAATACGTTAGAATGTTATGGAACAAAGAGTAATCATATCAACCCAACTGGAAAGCGAACTGGTAAGTGCACTTTCTGAGTGTGAGCACGACAAGCTTTTTGTGCTTACAGATACTACGACATTGGAACTATGCATGCCTGTATTGCAGAATTTTTACTGCATGAAGGAAGCCCATATCATCACTATTCCGGCTACCGACAGCCATAAAGACATCGAAAGTCTGATGATGGTATGGAAAGGACTGCAGGAGGGAGGAGCTTCACGCCACTCCTGTATGATTAATCTGGGCGGCGGTATGGTAACCGACCTGGGTGGCTTTGCTGCCAGCACTTTTAAGAGAGGTATCAACTTTATCAATATTCCTACCACCCTGCTGGCTATGGTAGACGCATCGGTAGGTGGAAAGACAGGCATCAACTTCGGCGGACTGAAGAACGAAGTAGGTGTGTTCAACGATTCTAAGTTCGTTATTCTCGATACAGAATTCTTAAAGACGCTCGATGCAGAAAACATCTGTTCGGGCTATGCAGAGATGCTGAAACACGGTCTGATTTCTACAGAAGCAATGTGGGAAGAACTGGTCAGTTTCGACCTCGACAAGCCTGATTTGAAGCAGTTGCAGCGCATGGTAGGCGACAGCGTGAAGGTAAAGGAGCGCATTGTAGAGCAGGATCCTCACGAGCAGGGCATCCGCAAGGCGCTGAATCTGGGTCATACTTTCGGTCATGCATTCGAGAGCTGGGCTTTGAAGCGCAAGCCTATCCTGCATGGTTACGCTGTGGCATTCGGTCTGATTCCAGAACTCTATCTGAGTGTTGCCAAGACCGGATTCCCTACAGAGAAGATGCGCCAGACCGTAAACTTCATCAAGGAATTCTATGGTACACTGGATATTACCTGCGATGATTATGATGAACTGATAGAACTGATGCACCATGACAAGAAGAACCAGAATGGTATCATCAACTTCACGATGCTGGGTGGCATAGGCGATATCCGTATCAACCAGACTGCTACGACAGAAGAGATCAAGGAAGCACTAGACTTCTTCAGAGAAGGATAATTCAGCTAAAGAATCTTTCTTCAGAGAATCCCTTTAAAGAAAGATAGAGCGCTTCGGCTTTCCGGTTTCGGTAAGCGGGAGTTGATTTACATGAAGAAATTCCCTTGGAATCCAATATTTATGATCAGATAAGAGGCGGCGAACAGTCGCCTCTACTTTTTGTATCTCCTCATCTTCCGTCAAGAGGACAGCAATCTCTCCAAACTTCCCGTCTTTCTTCTTGGCTATCATGAAAGGTTTTTCAAGATAAGGTTTCAACAGAGTCTCAACCTCTTCTATCTGAATCTTGATGCCTCCGCTGCAAATCACATTGTCTTTTCTGCCTTTGATGCGAAAACGGAGTTTTTCCACCTTATTATATATATAGGATTCTATTTCCACTATATCGTTCGTTACCAGGGGCTCTGCACAGACCTGCGGAGCATCTATTACCAGACATCCTTCATCGGTCTGACTGATTTTCACACTATCGAAAGGCTGGTACCATTCGCTGGCCTCATCACCATTAATTCTTCTCAGGGCAATATGCGAGAGCGTTTCGGTCATTCCGTAGGTACTCCAGATGGCAATATTGCCGGGAAGAGCCTTCAGTTTCTGTTCGAGAGCCTCATCTATGGCTCCGCCACCGATAATAAGATGCCTGATGCGGCAGAGACGAGCCCGCTCTTCAGGAACCTGCAGGGTATTATAAACCTGCATCGGGACCATCGCAGCGAAGGTAATCTCTTCATTTACATCTTTCAAAGGATGCCCACTTGGGGATACAGAAATAAGATGGAGATGGCGCTCTATACTCCGCACCACCACCATCTTACCTGCAATATAATCGAGCGACATACAGAGCAGGGCGCTATCACCAGGTTTCAATCCCAGGAAATCACAAGTGATGCGGGCCGAGTTGAGCATTCGCTTCTTCTCCACCATCATCGGCTTGGGCTTTCCCGTGGAGCCACTGGTATGCACCAGCACCCGGTCGCTACCGTTATTCCATTCTGAAAGGAAATCTTCTAAAGTCATTTTACTACAAACAGTTTGTCACCACGAATCTCCAAAGGCATCGGTATATTATCAGTAAAGAGCTGACCGGTACCCAAGCCTTGCGGCATCTTGACATTAGGACCATATACTTTAGCTGCATAATGAGCAATAGCATTCAGACCGATATTACTCTCAAGAGCAGAAGTAATCCAGCTGCCGATACCACGCTGGTTAGCCAGTTCTATCCACTCGTTGCATCCATAGATGCCACCATGAAGTGAAGGCTTGAGGATGATATACTGAGGACGGACCGTATCGAGCAAGGCCTCTTTCATGCTTCTCACATTCACACCAATCAACTCCTCGTCCAGAGCGATAGGAAGCGGTGTTTCGCGACAAAGCTGAGCCATCTTAGGCCACTGATGCTGCTTGATAGGCTGCTCTATCGAATGAATGTCATATTTAGCCAAAGCCTCCAGCTGACTCATTGCATTCTCCGGCAAAAAGCCACCATTGGCATCTACACGCAACTCAACCTGCTCCTTGGTATACACATCACGGATGCGCTTGATGAGATCGAGTTCCTTGAAGAAATCGATGGCACCAATCTTCAGTTTCACGCAATGAAAACCCGCCTGGAGTTTCTCTTCCAACCGAGCCAACATCTCCTCATAGGTTCCCATCCACACCAAACCGTTGATGGTGATGCCCTCTTCTCCCCTACCGAAAGGAGAATCGAAAAGATTGACAAGATTCTCCATTCCCATAGGAACAGAGACTCCCTCCTCCTTCAGTATTTCGACAGAAGTCTTTTCCTCAGACAGATTCATTGCCCCCAGCTTCTTCTTCGCTGCATCGAAGAACGAAGCAAAGGCAGTTTCGAGACCAAAAGTGATGCTAGGGTAAGCACGAATCATATCGTAAGGGATGCGTCCCATCTGCTCTACCATCTGACAAACCTGTCGCAGGGTCATCTCATATTCCGGTTTGGCATCGCAACTGAGATCAGGGAGCGTAGCACACTCTCCCACTCCCTCTACTCCCGGCAATTCATCCGATGTAAGGGTGAGATAATAACTGTGTCTCGTGGTATATACGCCACGAGACGTGCCTGCCGGCTGCTTGAAGTGGAGCGTGCGCTCCGAGATTTCTATCTTATACACTTTATTTAAATGTTAAGTGTTGAATGTTAAATGTTAAATTTTTCTTGCCACTTACTTCTTCTGTTTCAATTCATACAGATCCTTGCGGCGGTCGCGAAGATTTCTTACAGCACCATAGGTATGAAGCTCATTCAAGAGATTAAGGTCAACATCTGATACGAGAATCATCTCGGTATTAGGTGTTGCCTCTGAACGCTTGCCATCGTTAGGGAAAGCAAAGTCGCAAGGGGTGAACACGGCGCTCTGGGCATACTGGATATCCATGTTATGAACACGTGGCAAGTTGCCCACACTACCCGCAATGGCTACATAGCACTCGTTCTCGATGGCACGCGCCTGGGCACATACTCTTACTCGGGAGTAAGCATTCTGCGTATCGGTCATGAATGGAACGAAGAGAATCTGCATGCCATCCTCAGCCATTAATCTAGACAACTCAGGGAACTCCACATCATAGCAGATGACGATACCAATCTTACCGCAATCGGTATCGAAGGTCTGGATATGGCTACCACCACTCAATCCCCAGCACTTCTGCTCATCTGGTGTAACATGGATCTTCTCGTACATGTCTACGCTACCATCTCTGCGGCAGAGGAAGCCCACATTATAGAGGGAATCGTCCTTGAGATAAGGCATACTACCCGTGATGATATTGATGTTGTAACTGATGGCCAACTCGCGGAAACGGTCACGGATTTCTTCGGTATACTGCGCCATCTTTCGGATGCTCTGCGCCTCACCCAAGTCGTTGAAACGAGCCATCAAAGGCGCATTGAAATACTCAGGGAAGAGGATAAAATCGCTCTTGTAATCGCTCACGGAATCAACGAAGAACTCAACCTGTTCAAAGAGGTCATCCACCGAAGCGTATGGGCGCATCTGCCACTGTACCAATCCGATTCTTACGGTTGGCTTGCGGTCTACATAAGAATCCGTAGGTGGCTGATAATAGATGTTATCCCACTGCAAGAGGGTGGCGCAGTGTTCGCTCTCCTCATCGCTAGGAAGATAGTTGCGGATTACGCGGCGCACGTGGAAATCATTGGAAAGCTGGAAGGTAAGAACCGGGTCATAGATTTCACGGTTTCTTACATGCTCGATATACTCCTTAGGGCGCATCTTATCGGCATACTTGTGATAGTTTGGTATACGACCGCCAAACATGATAGCCTTCAGATTGAGTTTCTCGCAGAGTTCCTTGCGATACTCATACATACGGCGAGCCAGGCGCAAACCACGATAATCAGGGTGGATAAATACCTCGATGCCGTAAAGAATGTTTCCCTTAGGATCGTGGGTATTGAAGGTTTCATTACCCGTAACCTGAGCATAGGTATGATCGCCCTTCACCATATTATAATTGACGATGATAGAGAGCGCACAGCCCACAATCTTATCATCAACGATAATAACCACCTGTCCCTCAGGGAAGATAGTAATGAGTTTCTTAATCTGTTCTTTTGTCCAGAATACATCTGAGTCTGCGTAAATACGCTTAAACGACTTGGCGAGCTGGTCATAATCCTCCATGCGGAGGTTGCGCATGCTCACCTTTTCGATTTTTCGAGTTGGTTCCATAACAACTGTATTTTTATTATTATCTAAATCCGGGTGCAAAGATACAGCAAATTATAGATACGACAAAGAGTTTTCGCAAATAATTGACATTTACGAAAACTCTTTTCATGTATTTTACACAAAGAGCGCGTTTACGCTTAAAATCAGATGCTAATATTTGGCATTTTCCTGTGGAATCGCTTTATCATGATCATCCAGATAAAACAACTTCACAGGATGATACTTCTCACTTGCCACAGAATATTCATCCTGGCGATAACGGGTCAGGATGCCTCCTATCCCCAACATCGTATGAAAAGCCGAAAGACTCGTCTGTACCTGTTGGGTACGATGACCAGACAAAGTTTTCAGTATTCCCGGATATTGTTTTCCATAACCATCTGATGTCCAGATGATGAAAGGAACATGCAGCTCATAATCAGATGCCTTCGGGGCGGCGTGCAGAAAGAGGCGACGGTCATCATCAAAGATATTCTCTCCATGGTCGCTGGTATAGAGCATCGCCGATGTAGGTTGGCTATATACCCCATCCGTCTTTGCCTGAGTTTTCTCCCATTTCTGCAGACGTTCTACGATACCATGCAGGATATAATCGGTATACCGGATGGTATTATCGTATGCATTCAGCAGGTCACGCCGGTTCTCTGGCTTCGCCTCACTCCTGCTATCAGGCTTGAAGTAAGCGAAACTACGGGGATAACGCTCCTGATAATTGAAGTGAGAACCATAGGAATGAAGAACCACGAAGAGTTTGCGATAACGGTAATGGTAATGGGCAGACGAGGAAGCATCAGCCTTGGGCAATATCTCATCCAGTTTCTGCAACAGATCCTCATCATAATGATTACCTTGCAAAGCATCCTCTTTCTTCAGAAAGTAATGCTCATCAGCCTGTTCTCCCAGAAAATCGATAAACGAATGATTGGGCAACTGGTTGCTGATAAACACAGTATGGAATCCGGCTTCCTTAAAGGCCGCCAGGATGCCTTTCTCATGAAAAAGTCGCTCAAAATCCTCGGCTGATGCAGCAGACAAGAGCATCGGTACACTCTTATGGGTGGTATTGCTCTGCGTTGTCACATTCGGGAAAGCTTTGATACCCGGTGTCTTGGAAAGCAGAGGATTGGTATTCCGAGGATAGCCGTAAAGACTGAAATTATGAGCTCGTGCCGTCTCTCCTACTACCATCACATACACCTCGGGAGCCGTGGCAGAATGCTCACTCCTGGCATCAAACTTAAAATCCCGGCTTGCCTCCCTGTAATTCTCTGAAGCCGCATTACGCTCGAAAGCAAGATAGAGATTATAGCAAACGTTAACAGGATAAAGCTGGTTGCGCAAGCGATAATCATCTACAGCCACATAGCAAGCCAGCAGACAGAATAAACCGACAGCAGCTATCTCCAAAGCCCAACGACGCACTCGATGCTGGAGTTGAACCACTATCATCCCTTTCTTGCTGATATTGACAATAGCCAGAACCAGCAAAGGAAGATAAACCACAAAAACACCCACCACAGCAGGCAACAGATTACCAAGCAGTTCCTTCACCTCGCCAGGATTGGTAGTTACAAGATTCAGAAACATATCTACCGCTATCACTCCCGTCCCGAAGAGATAAAGCAATACCAGTTGGAAGGCAGCGAAAAAAACAAAAAGAAAAGCCCACCAGATCATCTTACCCGGGCATCTGGTTAACGAAAAGAACCACATGTAGAGTGCCAAAGGCAGCAACACATTGGCACCACAAGCCCAAGGAGCCAGACATTCGGTATAGCACAGAGCTATATTAGGCAACAACAATGCTACCACAGCATACCCGTAAAGGAATGCGCCCGATGACACCTTATTATATATAGGCAACACCACCTTATTATATATATCCGTAAAACTGTTCATTCTACTTTTTCATTAACACTTTAAAGAGCATTATCAAACTACATAAAGAGCATTATTACTAAAACGCTTCATTGATATTGAAGAGAAAACCAGACTGCCCCGACTTACCGAATCCATAATCCAGACGTACATTCACATTCTTCTTAAATTCCCAGCGATAACCTACACCAGCATTCGGCAAAATCTGTTTAGAGCGCAATGCCGAGAATTTCGGGAAGATGGTTCCTGCTCCAACCCACACTACGATGCCATTACGCTTCCATACATGTTGGCGCAACTCAACCGTAGCTTCCAGAGAATGTTTATCGCGATAACGGCCTTCATAATAGCCACGCATGGAATGAGTACCACCCAATTCAGCCATCATTCCCCACGAAGGATTACCAAAGTTGAGGTTAGCCCCAATGTCCTCGGCAAGAACCGTTCCCTTACCCAGTCGCTGATAGGCATCAAAACGAAATGCAGTCGTACTGAAAGCATAATCATTTCCCATAAATCCAGGTCTGAACATCTGATTGATATTCAGATAGATACCACGATGTGGATTCGTAAGATTATCTCTGTTATCATATACCAGAGAAACGCCAGCTCCTACATTCCAAGTATGCTGATCCATGCCTTGCAGTAATTCCGGACGCTCAATATGTTTACCTATTACATAGTCATAACTCGCCATCGGTCCGATATAGAAATTATCTGCTACACGAAACAGGAAGCTAACTTCAGCCTGCGCCTGCCAACGCTTCATATCACTCTTATTGGCATCGTTATCGCCCATCTCATAGCCTATTCCCCAAAAATCAGAGGGAAAAGAATAGAAATAAAGGTGATAATCGATGCGATATCTTCCTTTAGGAGCAATATGGTTACCACGGACACCCAACATATAGAAACCTACAGAACTGACATCACCATAAAGCGAGACATTAGAAGGAGGAAGAATACTATCATTCGGATCAGTACGGTATAGTCCTGCTGCCACCAATCCCAATCCAAACTTGGTATCAGAGGCATAATGAGGGCCACCTATCACACTAAAATCGAAACGCTTATGCTTCTTGTTTTTATTGGAATCATTAAAGTAGTCAAGAATCCGGTTCACCCATGATTTTCCGGCATGTAAAGCCATCGTATCCACCTTCTCTGCAGATGAGATACTATCGGTTACAGAAGGCTCAGAGGCATAGCTGCCCAATGCCAACATCATAATAAGTATTGTCAGAATATGCTTCATTTTGTCGATTTTATTATTTTAATACACCAATGCTACATTATCAATCCACAAGGTATTGCCTGGAGTTCCGATATAGGCTCCACCATCGGATGAGGAGAACTGAAGAATCAGATGAGTAGGCTTTTCGTTAGCACTCGCCCATCCTACTTCTTTTACCGGCACACTCTTACCCTTGCTGTTACGGGCATAGTCAGTGGATCGCAGTCCCATAGTAGCAGCCTGATAACCTGCCATGTGGCGGATATCGCCATAATGGATAGTATAGGTAGCATCTTCCACCCATCTATCGGTACTCTTTCCGAATCTGACTACCATCGTACCCACACGTTTAGCTGTTATATTTCCCTTAGCATCTTCATGACGTTTCTGCAGATAGAGCACAGCTATAGCATGATCTCGACCTGCAACCGTAGAGGCTCCGCTAAATCCATTCTGCTTGATACGATTGGCTGCATTAGGAAAAGAAGTCTTATAATCAAAGCGCAAAGCCTTAGGACGTGCGGTGAATGGTATACCCCAGTTGATGGCTTTAGGACCATCCTTGGTACTTGTTATCGGTTCACGAACATCACCCAGAAAGAGAGAACCGGCAGCCAAGACCTTGATATTGATGAGTCCCAGAACTTTTACTTTCTCAATATGGGTTACCAGTTTGGCACAATATCCACTACCATGTTTATCACGAAACACAGAGTTATTCGTCTTATAGATACCCGATACATGTGCCAGGACATTAGAGGAACCCCAAGGCGAACCACCCTTATTACTATAAGGAATATTACCATTGATAGTCATATTAGGTCCAACGGCATAAACTTTTTTCTGATTTCCTCCGATAATGCCTGATTCTTTGATATTCCTGATTACCCAGTGGTCCATATTACCATATTTAAAAGGAACCACCTTTTCCTGTCCCTTAACGGGAAGGCACGACAAGGTAGCAACCGCCATAACGATGCCTGATATTATTATTTTCTTCATATCTGTTTCTTTTATATCATTAAGGCTGCAAAGATAGAAAAATATTTTCTAGTTTTCAGTTTTCTTCGACATAAAGCATAAAAAATTAAGAAATAATAATATATTTACGGCATTTTAATTGCCATAAAACAAAAAAGTCCTGCATTTGCTGTTATAAACAAATACAGGACTCCTGATTCAATATACAAAACAGAATCTCTTGCACCGGTTACAATAGAAACATGTTCCGATTACTCCAAAAGCTATTATCGATTGGAATACATATTATCGTAATACTTCTGGTAATCACCCGATGTTACATTATCCATCCATTCCTGGTTATCGAGATACCATTTCACGGTTTCCTCGATACCCTCCTCAAACTGGAGAGATGGCTCCCAACCCAATTCCTTCTGCAACTTTCTAGAGTCGATGGCGTAACGCATATCGTGACCCTTGCGGTCGGTTACATAAGTGATGAGATCCATATCCTCGCCTTCCTTTCTGCCGAGCAATCTATCCACGGTCTTGATAACCACCTTGATGATATCGATGTTCTTCCACTCATTGAAACCGCCGATGTTGTAAGTCTCGGCAATCTTGCCCTTGTGGAAAATCATATCGATGGCACGGGCATGATCTACTACATACAACCAGTCGCGCACGTTCTCACCCTTACCATATACAGGCAATGGCTTGCGATGACGGATGTTGTTGATGAACAACGGAATCAACTTCTCTGGGAACTGGTATGGACCGTAGTTGTTAGAGCAGTTGGTCACGATGGTAGGCATACCGTATGTATCGTGGAAAGCACGGACGAAGTGGTCTGAGCTTGCCTTGGATGCAGAATATGGAGAGTGAGGATTGTACTTGGTTGTCTCTACGAAGAACTCCTCGCCGTAAGCCTCATGGTTCTTATCGCTGGATGCCTTGGTAGTGAAAGGAGCAGGAATGCCCTCAGGGTGAGTCATCTGCAATGCACCGTAAACCTCATCAGTAGAGATGTGGTAGAAGCGCTTACCCTCGTATCCCTCAGGAAGACTCTCCCAGTAAATCTTGGCAGCCTGGAGCAGAGACAGGGTTCCCATCACGTTGGTCTGAGCGAAAGTGAATGGATCCTTGATACTTCTATCTACGTGGCTCTCGGCAGCGAGATGGATGATGCCAT
>ERZ1026852.1359-NODE-1359-length-13188-cov-19.117719_pt1 | contig 13188 bp, 24 predicted proteins | sample MGYA00380156_ERZ1026852 | MGnify/ENA primary metagenome ERZ1026852 (study PRJEB33269, sample SAMEA4719792) | human gut metagenome | biome: human-associated habitat; feature: organic feature; material: feces | place: Cameroon | collected 2013-10 ...
TTCTTTGGTGCCTCGTCGGGGATTCGAACCCCGGACACCCTGCTTAAAAGGCAGGACAAAAGTCAATGCTTACAGCGCTTTTCAGATTTCTGCAATCAAATATGCGCTCACGCTTTGCTTTCGGAATCTTGGACGTAGGCAATCAGTTTGTCGATGGACGCCTGCTTTTTCCGCTGGCGAAGATGCGTATAGATCGCGATGGTGGTCTCAACGTGGGCGTGCCCGAGCAGAGCGCGGGCCGTGTGAACGTCGACGTCCGCCTCAAACAGCGTGGTCGCGTAGCCATGCCGCAGGACGTGCGGCGTGAGCGTGTTCCGGTAGTGGTGCTTCAGGTACTTGTGCCCATTGACGCCCACCGTCTCGGTCGGCGCGTCCGTGAAAAAGCCCATATCCCGGCAGTAGTGGTTCCAGTGCTTGAGATAGGTCGAGCGCGAGAGGAATTTTTTCGGGTCCTTGCCATGAAAAACATAGTCGTCCGGCTCGCCCTGCATCGGTCGGAGCATGGTCTCGGCAGGAGGCAGCAGCGGCAGCGTGCGGATGCCAGCCTCCGTTTTAGGATCGCCGACCTTGTGGACGCCATGGTAGGAGAGATTTTTGGTGCAGGCTATCTGCTTCGCCTTAAAATCAATGTCGCCCCATTGCAAGCCCAGCGCTTCACCGCGGCGCAGGCCGGTGTAAATCAGGAACAGGGCAAACTCGCCCCAGTACGCCTCTCCTGCGCGGGCTTTGATCGCGTCCACGATATCGTCTTCCGGCGCTTCCCTTTTCTGCGCCGCTTTCGCGCCGGTCGGTATCGCAATGCCGAGCGCCGGATTGGTCTTAACGGTCTGGCCGAAGATCGAGTCGGCCACGGCGAAAGCGAAAATACTCTTGTAGACCGTCCGCTGGGCGCGGATCGTGCGCACGGAATAGTCGGCCTCCTTCATTGCCTGCAGGTGCGCGGCGATGTTGCTGGTGAGGACCTCATCGGCGGGGACGTCACCGAGCCGTTCGACCGCGCGCTCATACGGCGCCTTGTAGCAGTCAATGGAGCCGTCGCGGTATTCCTTCCACTTTTTCTCCTGCCATGCCTCCGCGACGGTGCGGAAAAGCAGCTTCGTCGGCTGCTCCTTCTCCTGAATGCGCCGGTACAGCTTCTCCGGGTCGCGGTCGCAGATCGTGTGCCGCGGGCCTTTCGGCAGACCGTCGGCGTCGAGCTCGTGCCAGTAGCCCTGATAACGGCCATCTGCGCGCAGCGTATAGAGCTTTTTATAATTGATTTTCGCCATGTGTCCTCTCCCCTGCGCTTGCGAAAATGGAACGACCGCCGCCATGCCGGGCGGCGGCCGTGGTGATTATTCTTCTGTGTTTTCTGCAAAAAATCTAACATATACCTGCGCGCCATAGTAGTCATGAGCAGTGCTTCGCCCAAACGGCTCAAATGCAGAAATGCAATCTATTCTTTCCCATTTTTCAGCGATGCTCGCGGCAGCCTTTGGCGGCACAGCCCCGACAACACATCCGTTGACGGTCACGAAAAACAATGGCGGTTCACTGCCGTCAACTTCTGCAATGGAAACAACTCGCTCCTTGTCAAACGGCGGGCGCTTTTCTTTGATTTTTCTTAGCAGCGTTTGGCGGCGAACGCCGTCCTCATTTTCATCAAAAACGGCGGAAAGCTCAAAAGAAACATGATCCCATTTTTTACGAATGGCTTCCTGTTTTGCTCTCGCCTCTTCAATCATTTTCCGAGTTTCTTCTCTGCGCTTTTGAAGCTCTTTATAGTTTGAGTTGCACTGTGCTGCTGGGGCCTGCTGCTTTGGCGCGGCTTTGATCTCTTCAACATGGCTGATGCCAGTACCAGGGAGCGTTGTCGTGGTACGGATATTGCCGTCTGCTTTTTGCGTAATACGGCCAAATTTATTGCCGACGCTGAAACCAACACCAGACTGCGAAAAGTTGATTCGCAGCGGTCCAAGGTTTAAGCTTTTACGGAAACGCGTCCCCATATCTTTCGCACCCTCCCGTGCCCGATTCGGGCACAATTTTTTATATTTTCCCGCAAGTTAGCGGGAAGTTAACGATTTTTCTGCCTTTTTCGACAACATCTTGCCGAAAAAGGTGCTATGGTAAAAATACACGCAGGTGCTCCGGAGGTGTCAGCTCGCCTGCGCAGGCCCCGTCGTCAGTTGCAGGGGCGGCGGGGCCGCTTTACAATGGAATATCTGGCCGGTCTAAAATACGAGTAAAGAGAGGTACATAGACATGTCAGATCAGCACAGCGCGCCGCAGGACTTGACCGAGTTACACCAACGCCTCATCGAAAAATACCGGCGGCTTACGCCGGAAAACCGTGGGCGTCTCATGGCCTATCTTGAGACGATAGCAGCAGGTCCAGATATTCCTCCAGTTTTTCCCGATTCCGCGCGCTGAGCGCGTCATACCCGGCCAGCAGCCTGTCCTCCTCCGAGGGCGGGCTGCTTTTTTGCGCCTCGCCGAGCAGGTCGGACGTGGTCACGCCGAGATACTGCGCGAGCAGCTGCACCTTTGCGACGGACGGAACAATCCCCTGCGCGACTTGGCTCATCAAGCTCTTGCCTGCACCACTTTCTCGGCAGGCAACCGTAGGGGCAAGGCCTTTTATCGCACAGTATTTTTTTACATTTTGCACAAAGACGTTTGCGTCCATTCGGGCAACTCCTAATCCAATATTTGAGATTTTGCACAAAGTTTCAAAAATGAGATATTACGGTATTGACAATCCAAAATATTGGATTTAAGATAGGCGCACAAGGTAAACGCAAGGTTTACACGAAACGAAAGGAGAGAAAGGCATGAGGGAATTTGAAATCAGCATCAAGTCTGCGCCCCACGGCGCGCAGGTACATCTGGAAGGGTACACGAAAGACCTCATTATGAATTTCGCCGTGCTCGCACACAATCTCAGCAAGCGCTCAGGCATTCCGCTGGACTTTCTGGCTGAGCTGGTCCGTCACGGCGATGAGCTTACCGATCTGATCGTAAAAGGCGGCATCGGCATCGACCTCAGCGCAATTAAGCAGGCGCGCGGCGAAAAGTAAATCCACAATTTACTGTATATCACAAATTCCACGCAAAATCAAGAGAAAGGACGTGACAAGAATTGACAAGATTCCGCATCCGGGAGCTGCGCGAGGCGCGCGGAGTAAGCCAGTACGGACTGGCCCGCCGGCTCGGCGTGACCAAGATGGCGGTCAGCCGGTGGGAGAGCGGTGCGGCCATGCCGACAGCGGACAAGCTGCCGACCATCGCCGCGCTGCTGGAGTGTGAGGTCAACGACCTCTACGACGACGAGACGCTTCGCGCCGCGAGCGAGGCGGCGAGGGCCGCGGTGGCGGCCAAGGGCGCGGCAGACGCGAGAGCGCTGGCCGCAGGAAAGTGAGGAGGGCGTTATGCCAAGGGAAAAGGAGACCTACCGCGCGGTTCTGGCGGACCTTTTGGAGTATACCGGAAACCGCCGCTTGCTGACGGCAAAGGACGTCGGGGGCTACCTCGGCATCGACCCGCGCACCGCCGCGCAGCGCTACTGCATCGACCGCCGCGGGATCGTGGCCCCGGTGCTGGCATCCATGCTGGCCCGCTAAATCGACACTACCACAAAGGAGGAATGAGAACAATGGCAGCGTTATACCCGAATATCTACCAAAGGGGTAGAAAAACGACACTTTTGACGCAGGAGGAGGCGGCGGAGCGGTTGCATATCTCGCCCGAAACGCTCAAGCGCTACGAGGGCGGACGGCTCACACCGCCGGACGAGACCGTGGCGCGGATGTGCGAGGTCTACGGCGTGCGCTGGCTGGCGCTGGAGCACGCGAAGGCGACCGACCGGCTCGGTATTCTGCCGGAGCTGGAGCCAAAGCCCCTGCCGATGGCGACCATCTCGCTGACCAACCGCCTGCGCGACGCAGCGGATCGGCTGGCCGGATTGCTCCGCATCGCCGAGGACGGCGTGATCGACGACGCGGAGCGCCCGGAATTCGACATCATCGTGCAGGAGCTGCGCGAGACTATCGCCGCGGCGTATCAGGTGATTTACGCTGACGGCGCAAAAAAAGAACGCCCCGACGGTGGCACGTCGAAGCGTTCAGTGTCTCAGAGGTTCAACTCTGAAAACGATTGCAAGAACAGTATATCATACTCACGCGGAAATGCAAGCCCCGTTTTGAAAAAGGGGGTGTATGCACGATGAGCGGATGGGCGATTTTCTTTGCGTTCGTGGGCGTGGGTACGTTGGTGACGAAGTTTGTGGACTTTGTCGAGATTATCGGAGGAGATGCACATGGCAGAAGAAAAAGACACGCGGCCATGCGATGACATGAGCGAGAGCCGGATCAAGTCCGGCCGGAAGCAGCGCTTCACGGTGCTCTATAAGAGCGCCATTGAGGACAAGCGCCTGCCGCTCGACGCGCGCGGGCTGCTGGCCATCATGGTCGGCCTGCCGGACGGGTGGCAGTACTCCGTCAAGGGCCTCGCGGCCTATGTGGGCGTGAGCAAGGACACCATCCGCAGGCTGCTCGAAAAGCTGGAAAAAGTGGGGTACTTAACCCGCGAGCAGACACACGACGAGAACGGCCATTTTGCGGGCAATGTCTACGTTTTGCAGGACGAAGCGCCACCGTTGTCGGGAAACACCGACAACGGTGAAGCCCGACAACGGGGAAAACCGTCATCGGGTTTTCCGACCCAAATAAATACTAAAAGAACCAAAGAAGAAAAGAAACAAACCCCTATAGCCCCCGCGGAGGTCGAAAAGCTCGTTGAGAAATATTGCGGCGAGGACGATGAGCTGCGCGATGCGATCATGGGGCTGTTGGAGAACCGCACGAAGTTGAACCGGCAGAAGACCGTGAAGACCGAGCGCGCCATGAACGGTATCCTGCGGAAGCTGGATGAACTGTCGGGCGGCAGACGCGAACTGAAGCTTGCGCTGCTGGACAAGGCAATCAGCATGAATTGGCTGACTGTCTACGAGCTCAAGCCGGACGAAATGCCTACGGTCAGAACGGAGGGCAGCGCGGCGCTGCCGCTCGGCTGGGGGGTGTGAGCATGGCGCAGGAGACAAAGGCGCGGCCAGGGCTGGAAGCCGAGACCGCGGTCATCGGCGCGATGGTCGCCGCGCCGGAGATCGTCAAGGACGTGCTGTTTGCCGTCCGCGAGCAGGATTTCCGCATCGAGATCAACCGGCAGATCTTTCGCGCGGCCCGCGACCTGTATCTGCGGGCAAAGCCGGTGACGCCGGTGACGATCCGCGACAAGGTCGGCAAGGAGTCGAGCGAGTATCTCGCGCAGCTGCTTGAGATCACGACAACCAGCGCCAACTGGCGCGAGTATGCCGCCATCATGGCAGAACAGGCGAGCATGAGGCGCATGCAGGAGCTTGCGATGCAGGTGGCCGCGGCCGGCACGGCGCAGGAGTGCCGCGAGCTGGCGGCGAAGCTTCAGCAGGAGCAGAGCGGCGGGCGGCAGATCGCGGCCTACACGATGGAGGACATGATCCAGGACTTCGCGGCGCGGCAGACGGCCAAAGATCCGGTGCGGTACGTCCGATACGGCCTCGCTGAGGTGGACGCCGGTACATACACGCAGCTGGGCGACGTGGTCATCATCGGCGGGTACCCAAGCGACGGCAAGACGGCGCTGGCACTGCAAATGGCGATGCGGATGGCGCGCGAGTGGCGCGTGGGCTTCTTCTCGCTGGAAACCGACCGGAGCAAAGTGACCGACCGTGTGATCGCCGCGCTGAACGACATCAGCTTTACAGCCATCAAACGCAGAGAGCTGACGGACAAGGACTGGGAGCGGTTCGCGGCCAAGAGCGCCGCGGCGTCTGCGCTCAAGTTCAGGCTGATCGAGGCGGCCGGGTGGAGCGTCAGCGATATTACCGGCGCGGCCGAGGCGTTTGACTTCGACGTGATCTTTATCGACTACGTCCAGCTTATCCGGCCAAGCTCGACGCGCATTATGCGCAGTGAGCAGGTGGCGGAGATCTCCCGCGAGCTGCACGCCTTCGCGCAGAGCCGCAAAAAGCTCGTGATCGAGCTGGCGCAGCTGACGCGCGAGGATCGCGCCGTGACGCCCAAAAAGGGTAAGCCGCAGCAGAACGAGCCGCGCATGAGCGATTTGAAGGAGTCCGGCCAGCTGGAGCAGGACGCGGACATGATCTTCATGATCTACCGGCCTGTCGAGGGCGGGGATTATAACCCCACAACGTCCAGATTTCTGCGGATCGTCAAAAACAAAGAGGGCCTGCTGCTGCGGACGCTGCTGTGGTTTGACGGCGACAAGCAGACCTTTACGCCGATGACGATGGAATCGGCGCGGGAGCGCGAGGAAGATAAGAAACTCGTCGAGCGGAATGCTCGCAATGAGCGCATGAGCGGCGCAAAGCGCCGGTAGAGAAAGGAGAGACATCATGCCGTATATTGGACAGCCGATCGCCTGGACGCCCTGCGCGTACTGCAATCTGGACGGCAGGGAGAACCCCAAGAGCACGCGAGCGCGGAAGAAGGTGCGCGGCAGGATCGTGTGGATCAACGAGGAACACCACTTTTTTCTGGTGGAGGCACAGGTCTTCGGGTACACGATGCGCGAGTGCTTCAAGTTTTGAGGGCGGCGCATGAAAAAGAAAGTCAACAGCAAGTGCTACATGTGCGAGCGCCGTCATCCGGCGTGTCAGGACAAATGCCCTGATTATCTCGCGTGGAAAGCGAACCTTGATGCGACCAATGCGAAAATCAAGGACGCGAAAAAAGAGTATGAAGACATCGGGAATTACCAGTACGAGACAGCCAAGCGGCTGCGGAAATAGAAAAAACAGGAGGACGAAATGAAAACGATTGCGATCATGAACTACAAGGGCGGCGTCGGCAAGACGGTCACGACGATCAACTTCGCGGCCGAGCTCGCGGCCGCGGGCAAGCGCGTCATTGTGATGGACGCGGACGGCCAGTGCAATCTGAGCGACATTTTCCGCGCGGACACGCTCCACGGCGGCACGACCTATGAGGTACTGACCGGCGAGACCGGCTGCTGCTGGGATGAGCTGGTGCAGGACACGCCTGTCGAGGGCGTGGAGATCGTTCCGGCCAGCGCGGAGCTGCCGAAAGCGGACATCGCCGCCCTGACCGGCGAGCGGTTGGCGAAAAACGGCATCCGCGATTTTTGCCTTGCGGTGGCCGAGGACGAGGGCGCGGACTATATCCTCATCGATTGCCCGACCGCCTACAACGCGGCCACGGTGGCGGCGCTGGGCGCTGCGGATGAGATCATCATCCCCGTCGAGCTGGAGGGCTTTTCCCTCCACGGCGCGGGCGAGATCCGCAGTCAGGTCGCCAACATGCGCACGGTCAATCCTCGGCTGCGCATTGCGGGTGCGCTGATCACCAAGCGGCGCGGCACGCGCATGCAGGAGGCCGCAGAGCAGGCCCTGCGCGTGAGCGGCATCCCCGCTTTTGAGGCGGCGATCCCGCTGCGGGCGTCCGTTCCGGCAAGCATGTCCAACCTCAACGAGAGCAAGACGCTGCGGGGCTACGCGCCCAAGGACGCCGCGACGCAGGCCTATCACGCTTTTGCGACGGAGTACCTGAGCAAGGGAGGCGCGGTTAATGGCTAAAGGCAAGTTTGACATGAGTGAGTTTCTTGCGCCGGTTGAGGACGTATCCGAATCGGACACGATGCGGGAAATTGCGATTGACGATATCCTCGACAATCCGCTGAACTTTTACCCGAGACCGGACAACGGAAAGCTCGCCGAGCTGATGGAGTCTATCCAGGCAAATGGCCTGCTGGAACCCCCGACTGTAGTGTCCGCGGAGAATGGGAAATACCGGTTGGTCTCCGGACACAGCCGGATGAACGCGGTGCGGCTGCTGGCAGCCCATAAGGACACCGCTGTTGCCGAGCGGTTCCAGCGCGTCCTGTGTCGGGTGCTGCCGAGCATGACGCCCGAGCAAGAAGAGTGCGCGGTGATCGAGGCCAACCGACAGCGCGTGAAGTCTCCTGCATTGCTGGCAGAAGAGGCAGAGCGCTTGACGAAAATCTACATCAAGCGCCGCGAAGCGGGCGAAGATCTTCCCGGACGCATCCGCGACCGCGTAGCTGAGGCGATGCAGGTCAACAAGACCAAGCTCGCCAACCTGAGCGCGATCAAAAACGGAATTAAGGTGCCGGTGATCCGCAGGGCGTGGGAAGAGGGCAGATTGCCGGAGGCCGCAGCGCTTGAGATTGCCCGCATGGACGACAATACGCAGTATCGGCTACTGGACTGGATGATCGAGCAGAATTGCGGATATTCCATCCGCGAGGTTAGAAAATTTAAAATCTGCTGGGGCATGATGCCTCACAAATGCCCGGACTGCGGAAAATTCTGCCCGAATGCCTCGCGGATGTATGACTCGCGATATTATGGCGGCGAGTTTCGGTGTGCTGGCTGCTGCCGGAAATGCCTTAGAAAGGACGAGTGCTCAGCAGCATGCAAATATGTGGTCGCCGAAAGGCCAATAGAGCCGAAGGTAGAAACGCCAAAAAATCCGGCGGTCGATGATCCTCGGCTGAAAGGCATGACCGAAACATTCTGCTCGCGTGTCAAAGAACTGCGCGAGGCGACGGGACTGACGCGCAAGGAGTTCGCCGAGAGTATCAGCGAGTACCCCGGCACCTACAGCGCGTGGGAGAACAACAGCCTTGCCGGTGCAGGGTCACTGCCCAAGCTGGCACTGGCGCTGGGCACGACGATGGATTATCTTTGCGGCTTGACCGATGATCTTGATCCGGGCAAGACGGTGATCCTGCCGGGATGGTCGCCGCTGGATGCAGAGCACTGGCCGGAGGAGGGCGCACTGGTCGTGCTGAGCTATCCGACAGGGCTGGGCGGCAGCGCCTATCTAACGGCGCGGTGCTGCGGAAGCGTGAGCGACCAGTACCCGTTTATTTCGACGGACGCGGGGATCTCGGTGCAGGATATCGCCGAGTGCAAGTGCGACAGCTGGCTGCTGATCAGCGAGAAACAGAGAGGTGAAAACAAATGATCCACTACAAAATTGAAGACGGGCAGATACTCGAAATGGAGGTTAGAGGCTCGCTCAAAGAGAATCTTGCAGATGTGGCAATGCTGGCAAATGGCATCTATAGCATGCTCGCAAAAAGCAGGCCGGATGTAGCAGAGGTTTTTCGGTTGGCGTTATCAGCGGGGATGCTTCCGGGCTCAGCGATATGGAAAAAGCAAGACTATGATGGCATTGCCATTGTCCAGGAGGTCAAATGAAGCGATCCGGATATTTGCAGCAGAGAGACGCGAGAACGCAAGTGCTGCTGGACGTGATGCAGCGGACGATGAAGCAGTACATGCTGGACACGCTGCTGATCACGATGCACGAGGACTTTGGCTGGGGCTATGATCGCCTCAGCCGCCTCGCGGAAAAATGGGGCGAGACGTATGACGTCTATTTTCCAGCGATGCAGAGCACTGAGGAGTCGGACGTCTACCAGGAGAGGCTTGACCGGGCGACGCGCAGCTATATCGGGGACAACCAGTTTTACCCGTTTGCAGAGCGCTATCCAGAGATCAAACAGTTAGGCTATGGGCCGAGGAGGACGAAATGAAAACGGAAGGGATTTTGACCGCGCTGCGGCGCTTAAAAGTGGAAACGGGGTCGCTGGCCTGCATGGGCTGCGGGCGCGAGCACGACTGCGGCGTCCACGGCTGTCGAATCGCGCGGGAGGCCGCGGATTTGATTGAGAAGCTGACTGACCGCTGCGCGCGCTACGCCGAGGAGATCGCGGTGCTGCAGGAGCGGGAGAAGTGGGTGCCGGTGACGGAACGGCTGCCGGAAATTTCTAACCCGTGGGGGGTATCGGATGTTGTCTTGTGCATCATTAGCGATCCTTCTGGATACCCACCGCCGAATCCGGGATTGTGTGTATATTTGGAGGATGGAAGATGGACGTGCCACGGGCGGATTGTGCGGGTCACGCACTGGAGGCCACTGCTGGATGGGCCGGAGGTGGAGTAATGGAACGATTAACAAATAAACACGAAGCTGACGCGCAACGAGAAGGGTACGAGCGCCGCCTTGCAAACGGGTATCCGCGGAATATCCCGGAGGAGCGGTTTCTTCGCCTCGCCGCCTATGAGGACACGGGGCTGACGCCGGAGGAAGTCGACAAGCTGACTAAAGACTGGACCGACCTTTGCACTATCGTCGGAGAGTGCGGTGGCATTAGCCGAGTAAGGGTACTGGCCGAGGCCGACAAGGACGGGCGCGTGGTGGTGCTGCCGTGCAAGGTGGGAGATACGGTGTGGGCGAATCTTGACGGGATGCGGCACCCCCGCAAAAGCGTCATAGAATTTGCGAACATTGGAAGTCACGTTACGACCATTGTATTTTCTACAATAGATGGATTAAGAGAACAGTACGGGGTCAATCCAAGCTCATTTGGTAAGACCGTATTCCTGACCCGCGAGGAGGCGAAGAAAGCATTGGAGGCGATGGAGGGCAAATGATGAAACGCAAACGAATGATCAAGTTGTTGATGGCAATGGGGTGTGACAGAAACGACGCAGTGAGGGCTGCGGACATGTGCGATGGCAACAACTCGCACATCCGCGTGCTGCTTCGGATGATCCGGTCTTGTTGCGATATGATGTACGGTGAAGAGGTATCGGGGGGTATTTGCGGCATACTTTTTGGCGAGCAGGTCGGTGTCTGATGCTACTTATGGGATGGAATTAACATCGGAGCAGACGATTTTTGCAGCTACGGAGAGCCAAAGGAGGGCGCAGAATGAGATTCCTGGTGACGCTGGCGCTGGACGCGCCGGATGATGTAGATCCGCAGGGTATCAAGGAAAAAGTCGCAATGGACTTTGAAAAGTACGGCGGCGTGCGCGTGGTCAAGGTCGAGCGCGTGGAAGAGTATCAACAGATGACGATGGAGGTGCAAAATGGCGATTAACACAAAGAAGTACACCAAAGACCAGATGGCGAAGATGGTGGAGGAAGCGCAGGAGAAGATCGCGGCGCTTGAAGCGGAGATCACCGCGCTGAAAAACTGCATCGACGAGAAGAATGATTTGATTGCTGAATACGCGAACCTAAAGGCGGCAATGCAGAGAAAGAATGTCGCATTGACCGAGCAGCTTGACCAGATGAACGGCGAGGCCACCAACAAGGCAAATGAGATCGCGAATCTGAAAGCGGATGCGGATGCGCTGCGAAACAAGCTCGCTGACACCGAGGCGGCGCTGGGACGGGCGAATGCAGAAGCATCGTTTTATAAATCCGAGTCGCGTGCGGCTCGCAAGGAAGCGACTGACGCGCAGTGGGCGCAGATTGTCGAGTATAGACGCGCCAAATATGCAGAAGCCCACCCATGGAGCAATCTGTGGGCGTGGGTGAAAAGAGAGCTGGGGTGCGCCGAATGAAAAGAAAACGTATGATCAAGCTACTGATGAGCGTCGGCTGCGACCGAAATGATGCGGTCAAGGCCGCGAACTTGTGCGATGGAAGGATATCACACGCGGTGCTGTATTACGATCTGCTTGGGGAGTTTATCCGTGCATACTATGATCAGATGGATAAGACTGTTGTCGAGGGCGACATGACCGGCGCCGTCGCCGGTATGGTCGGGAGCGTGTATGGCTGAGCTGTTTTACTGCGTGCGCCAGCGCGCGGGGAATCTGGTCAAGGAGTACCGCGGGACGATGCCGCCGCGTTATGCGCCCTCCGACACCGACGAGGACCGGCGCGCCAAGGCCGACCTCAAGGCGCAGCGGCGCACGGTGCTCAACCGCGACTCCACCGACCGGCTCGAGCTGATGATCGCGCTCATGGGCAAGTACGCCACGCACTACATTCTGGAGTTCGACGACGAGCATCTGCCGGAGCGCTTTGCCGACGTGCGCAAGGCGCTGCGGGCCTTCCTACGGCGCGTGGAGCGCTATCGAGGCAAGGGCGGGCTTGACTACATCCCGGCCATTGAGGGTCTGCACGGGGCGCACAGGTATCACATCCACCTCGTCGCGGACTACCGGCAGCTCTCGCCGGCGGAGGTGCGGCTCCTATGGCAGTGCGGCGAGGTGACGGACTGGCCAATATTTAAGCGGAACGGCAAGACGCTCGGCTACCGCTACCTCGCGCGCTATCTCACCAAGGAGCGCAGCGACGGGATCATCATTCCGGTGGGGCGGCATCCATGGAGCTGCTCACGCAGTCTACGCGCGAAGCTGCCGCCGCCGGAGGTGTGGCTCGACGAGAGCGATGCGATCACGATACCGTTCGACGCGATGCTCCCACGGGTGCGGACCGGCGGAAGTCAATTTGGTAGCTACCGGGTGGCGAGCTGGATCGAGGCGTAAGGAATCGCGTGCGCGCGTGCGCGCGACATTACTTGTAACCTATTGGCTTTTTAGTGACAAACGCAGAAAAGAGGGTGAAAAGTATTGCAAAACAGTGCAAAGACTGCTAAACTGGACACAAAGAACGGATTGATTGTCTGTCCCAACTGCGGGCGGCTCACATCGCAGGCCGTTCGGCCGGACACGGAGGCGCGAAACCTCGTTCTCTGGTGCCGGAGATGCAAAGCATCGAACATCGTGGATATCGACCATGGCGCGTGCTCGCTTAGTAGCCACTGCTGACAAACCCGAATCTCGGGGAGTGTCGGCGGTGGCTTTTGTTTTTGCCCGGAGGTGATAGCCCGATGGCCTTAAAGCCGCTCCGACCCTGTCGTCATCCCGGCTGCTGCGTGCTGGTGAGCGATGGATACTGCGACGCCCATCGGCCACGCGGCGACCGGCGCAGTGAGAAAACGCGGTCTTGGCGCTGGATGTACCAGACCGACAAGTGGAAGCTCGACCTGCGGCCGGCGCAACTGTTGCAAGAACCGTTTTGCCGAGAGTGCGCAAGGCATGGGCGAAGAGTTAGGGCGACAGACGTTGACCACGTTGTCGATCACAAGGGCGACTGGGGAAAGTTCTGCGATAGAAGCAACCTGGAAAGCCTGTGCCACAGTTGCCATAGCCGAAAAACGGCAAAAGAACTGTACGAAAATCGCAAGCGTTCGAAGCCTCGCCGCGCAGGCTCGATGCAGTAGCCTTGGGCGCTCGGGCGCATCGCATTCGCGTCGCGCGGGGATCTTTGCCGACACGCCCCCACCCAAAAAAGTTTGAAAC
>ERZ1026852.1361-NODE-1361-length-13174-cov-13.654547_pt1 | contig 13174 bp, 19 predicted proteins | sample MGYA00380156_ERZ1026852 | MGnify/ENA primary metagenome ERZ1026852 (study PRJEB33269, sample SAMEA4719792) | human gut metagenome | biome: human-associated habitat; feature: organic feature; material: feces | place: Cameroon | collected 2013-10 ...
GTATTGGTTGCCGCTGACCGATCTCCGGTATTGGTTGCCGCTGAATAATCTCCGGTATTGGTTGCCTTATCATCTTCCCAATTAACTTGCTCTTTGATGTATTCAACGCCAGCTTTGATAATTCCGGCAATTCCAATTTCTGCTTTCACGGAAATTTTCTTCCCAACTCTCTTGCTATCATCAGATGATTTCTGGCCATTCTCTTCAAGCTCAACTTCACAATATCTGGAATCTGAAGGAGGATAATAACCGAATACATCCATCGGAAATTCGCAAGCATGGAATCCACAATTACAAATGTCTGCTGTTTCTTCTGTGTATTCTTTTCCAATTTCATACTGGAAATCTCTACACTTTAAGTCCTTGTCAAAGCCTTTAAAGCATTTCATTCTTTCTTTTCCTCCTTTGCTTCTTCTACATCGAGTCCAAGCATTCTAAATGCCATATCCTTTGTGAAATCATAATCGTTCACGCTATTCGCCCAAGCTTCAAATGCCTTTAATCTTCCAACCAGAAGTGCATATTCCTCATTGGCGTTCTCTGGAATATAATCTGTGCTCTTAGTTTCTCCCATGATTAGTCCTCCTTGTCTTTTGCACCGAATGTTTTAAGCATTTCTTCCAGAAGCGGCACAATCGGAATAATTGCATCTACTTGTTTGAACTTTTCCTTGATTTCTTTATCAAGTTCTTCCTCATTCATAAGGCCATGCTCGAACGAATGTCTAAGCTGCTCTTTTACTTCTTCCTCTTTTCCACCATTTTTTACAAACATCTCTTTAATTTCGTGGGTGATAATTGCATACTCTGAAAGAATATCAATCACTTTGCCGGAAATGTTAACTAAACCGTTTTCAAATTTAATCATTGTTTTTCCTCCCTGTTTTCTTTTATGCTGTTTCTTCCAACATCTCAATGACTGGAAGAATATCTTTTTCTTTCAATGTGTTGTAAAGGAAGATTCTTCCTTTTTGTGTCCACTTGGTATTCATTTTCACATCTGGTCTTCCGTCTGATCTAGTAATATTTACAGTTTCAGAATGCGTATAACCCATATTGTGATAGGTACTATACAGAAGCCACTGTCCGCTCTGTTTGTATTGGATTTCCAAGTCATGAAGTAAACTGTTCATCTCTTTTGCAGACATTCCGTAATCTTTGGCAATCTGTGTGATTGTAACCAATCCTGGATTTTTCAGAATTTCGTCATAATAATCAGCTTTCGGTTTTAATTCTCCAATGATCTGATTCTTTGCACTGATCTCTGTAGAAAGAACCCTTACGGAATCTTTAAGCTTGGCTATTGTCTGGTCTGCCATCTTTAATGCTCTGGCAAATATCTGTTCTGGAGTGTTCCAGGCTTTCTCGAGGTCTAAAAAGTATTGTCGGTATTGTCTGCCTTTTTCTGAACGCTGAATCATACAAATCTGTTTCGCCATGTCTATAGAAACTCGATAGTCAGTAATTTCTCTTTCTGCTCCATTATTTACAAGTGTGGAACTTTTCACACTTGTAAAATCATTTCCTTCTGAGAAACCATATGCAGACATTCTTTCAAACCATCTTGAAAATCTATCTGTAATTTCAAGACCTGTGTACAACTCTCTTGCTGATACCGTAGGCTGTTCGCCTTCATAATTAATTGGTATTAATTCGTTCATTAGTCTCCTTTCTGTGATATAATCTCCTTTAGGAAGGAGGTGTTAATTTGAAAAGCTTTGATGATTTTTTAAAAACTGTTGACATGGAAAAACTAATCACCCCAACAGTTAGCACAATTGAAAATACAGATAATTTTGTAACTGCCATTACTGGATTATCTACCTCGATTGCCGTTAATCTTCTACGTCAGTATCACGAATGGATTTCTGAACAGCAGAAGTAATTCCATCAGAAACACATTTTGAAATGCTTTTCCCATCAATATTAGTTTCAAAAATACGTTTCTTTTTAGAGGGTTCCAGGATATTATGAATAGCTTGGAGCTCTTTCAAAATAGCGCAAAGAACATTATATGTGTCACTCATTTTCCCACCTCCTTATGAACTTTCCTCTCAAACCGCTTCCAAATAAGCCAAATCTTTAACTGTCTCCAATCTCTTCTTGCAGTCTTTGTATATTTCCTTATAATGTTTTCCTTGCATGATTCCGAGATCAATTTCATGTAAGATAATATTTTCCATCAAGGACAGGTTGTTGAGTTGCATTACCGTAGCTTCATCTCTCTTATTAATTCCCGCCATCTTGTTTGCTAATTTGGAATATGTCATGTAAAGCATTTCTGCATGACTGCTTCCCTGTACTTTGGCGTATTCAACAAGTTTCTGAATGGTATCTGTTTCTGCCTTTCTGGTAAGTTTCCCGGCTTTTCTAGTTTCAACCCAAACTTGAGTTGATTTCTCACGGATGAAATTCTCCATCTGGTTAAAAGCTTTTATGTATTGCCATTTCCATTCATTCGCTTTCTTGCCAGTAAATCCCATTACTAAGAATGTAAATCCGTCCCGATTTATAAAATACATAGGGCGTTCCTCACCTTTTGTATCTTTATACTTTCTTTCTTTGAAGCAACGAACGCAATTTTGCGTTGAGTCATTTTTGATAATATTTTTAATGGCTCTAATCACATCTGCATGTCTTTTCCCAAATTTCTCAGCTACCTGTAAACTATCGCATACAGCTTCTTCATTACGAAGATAAACTAAATCGTCTATGATTTTACTCCTTTCTTGTGTTATACTCTCTATAAGAGGGGAGGTGATGATTATTGGTATTTAATGGTTTCTGCGATAAGCAGAACAAAAATTATTCCATTGAAGCTTCTCTCATTAATACTGGATCATTGGATGATTTGACGCCTAATTACACAATAGGTCGAATTAAGTGTAATTATGCAAGCAAAACTGGATGTTGTTCAAATCCGAAACAATGTTCCATTTTAAAAGCTTCAAAATAATTCTGTTTGGCTCTCTGAAATATGAGAGCCTATTCTGCTTGAAATTTCAGCATCCTTGGTGAGCCTTTAAACTTGATTCCCTCAATTTCCCCGATACCTTTCTGGTTCACCTGCAACATCTGCAAGTCCGTGGATAAATTTAAAGCATTCAGATCAATGGAAAGAATAGGAACGCAATCACCAATTCCCTGTTTTAATTCAAAACTTCTTACTCCCTCAAGTTTATGACCGTCAATCAGAATTTCGGTATAAATTCCTTTTTCTCCTTCTACCTGTCTGATTTCAACTTTTGATGTTTTCATCGTCCCTCCATTAAGAACTCTCTCTTTTACTTGAATCAGCAATTTCCTTATCTCGCAATGCTGACAGATAAACGATTGCCATGTTCTTGTTTTCTTCTGATAATGTAGCAAAAATATCAGCAATACGCTTTCCGTCCTCTACATCGTTTCTTTCAAACATTTTCATATATTCACTTCCTTTCTTTTTGTACTTTGTACAATCATAATATATCACTAAGTACATTCTATGTCAAGCATAAATTTGTACTTTGTACATTTTTATATTGATTTTAACTTTCTTTTGGTGTACAATAAGGATGTGAAAAGGAGGTGATTCTAATTGAAAGAACGTTTAAAAGAATTACGAAAAATATTAGGTTTTAAAACTCAAAAGGATTTTTCGGATGATTTAGGAATACCATTTTCTAACGTATCAAGTTATGAAGCTGGCAGGCGTACTCCATCAGATGGAGTAATCGCACTTATTTGTCAAAAATATGGGGTTGATGAAAAATGGCTTCGTACTGGTGAAGGAGATCCGCAAAAAAAAGAAGATATAGAATTCAGTAATATATGCGCTTCTATATCTACTGACGATATAAAAGCGAAAGAGGCAATAATGAAATATTATCAGCTTTCCAGAGAGGATAAAGAACTTTTTTGGAAATTTATGGAACGTTTTGTAAAATAAAATGAGGCAGGAGATTAACTCTCCTGCCCTTTTTCCTTTTGATATAATTTTTTCGCAAACGCATGAATCATCGCAATAAAAGTTATGTTGTGCATTTTTTCAATAATCTCAATAATTTCTTTCTTGTAATCCACGTAAATCCCTCCCAATATTCCAAACATTTGTTCTCATTTATTAAATTATATCATGTTTTTATAACCATATACTGGGATAGAATTGTTTCCGCTTAAATCTTTCCTGGCAAACTGATTTATTCTGATTTTTCTATGAATTATAAGTTTTTTTGTGTAAATATTGTGATTTTTGCTTTTCCAAATCGTAATAATAATAGATAGAAATAAAGGGGCTGGATGCTTGTCAGCGAGGGATTTATAGCGCTCATGGCCAACCTGTTTTACCTCTGCTTTTGCAATTGCGATAGTTTTACCCCTCCCAAAGATAATACTATGCTCCGGGCAGAAGTAAACATATTGAATCAAGAGCACATGCACGAATATCAGTATAAACACAATTATGATTTTTTTATGTTTCTCCATGAATCCATCCCCTTTACACTATCATCTTAATGTATTACAATAACATTGTATCAAAAAATATACAATTACACAGGAAATGGCGAAATTAGCACCTCTGGTGGCGAATTTTACGTGAAAAGAGATGATTTGAATGCGAATTGCAATATGTGATGATAACGAAATCCAGATTGATATATTTATGCATCGGATTAATAATTTTCTCAAACGAAATGGTGATATAAAAGCATTGATTACTCCGTATGATAAAGGGCAGCCGCTTATTGATGATGTGGCAGATGGCGAGTGGTATGATATTGTGGTTTTGGATATCGTTTTGAAAGAAGAAAATGGAATTGAAGTCGCAAAGGAATTGAGATTAAATGGCTATAATGGAAATATTATTTTCTGGACAGCCCACAAAGAGTATGTTTTTGAAGCTCTTGATATACTCCCGGTACACTATATCATAAAAGGTTCTGAAAACGGCAGAATGTATAGTGCTTTCAATCATGCTCTGGAACATATCAGCAAAAGCACTCTTATGATAAAAGGAAAAGACTTTATTCATCGGGTGGAGTTTCAAAATATCGAATATATTGAGAGCCGAAACAAATACATCATTATCCACTGCACTTGCGGTATAGTTTATACGGAACGATGTAAACTATCCGATATTGAAGAATTACTGGATTCCAGATTCTTGAGGTGTCACCAGAGCTACATAATAAACATGGACGAGGTAAAAGAAATAAACACTTCGTTCCTTATGTTTTCTGGGAATACTGTTCCCATCAGAAGAAAAGACTTTGCGAAAATAAGAAACGAATTTGAAGAATATACAACATTTAAGTAGCTCCCGGGAAAGCCCCGGGAGTATTATTATTTCAGCAATTCATTGACTTTTTTCTGCACTTCTGTGTAATTGTAGCCAGCAGCTTCCAGTCGGTCTCGTCTATCTTGTCCATTTCCCCATTCGCCATTGATTACCTCTTTTGCAACCTTGTCTACACTTTTCTTTGCTGTTACGGAATACACCGCTTTTCCATTCCAGTCAAAAACAGAGTAACCAGCTTTGCAAGCCTTTTTCGCATTTTTCAGTGACTTGTACGCCCCGATCTGGCTCTTGGAATCCTTCCAGGTCTTACGGACACGGTAATACTTATCAACCTTTACAGTCGGCTTTGTGGTTGGCGCTGTCACGGTTTCACTTGAAATGAGCTTCTTGAATCTCGCCCAGTCACCTTTTCCACGGATAACGGATGGACAATTCTTAGCACACACATCGTAATGCTGCACTACTCGGCTTGCTGGGATTCCGTATTTCTTCATAAGCTGCTTGCACACATCAACGGTATTCTGGAATGCTTTTTCGTAGTTATATCCAGCATTCATGCACATTTCAATTCCAATAGAGTTGTGATTATTTACAGTTCCGAAAAGCTTACCGCCGTAATTTACCCCAACATGCCAAGCTCCACGATTATACGGCAAGGCTTGGTATGCTGATTTATCGTCCACGAATACATGGGCTGAATAGCCATGAAAATTGCCATTATGCTGTGCAGTGGCGTGTGCCTTAGCGTCTGCTGTCTTGGCTGTATTATCCGTATTGTGAATGACAATATACAGAGGTGTTTGTCCTGCGTAGCTGTTGTTGTTGCTGATTAATGAGGTATTGATATTCATGTATGGTCTCCTTTCTTGTTGAGGTTAAAAAGTGCATAATAAAAAGCACCCCAAATGGGATGCTCTTTAAATGTATTTTTTACAATAATAATGTTTAAAACTAAACTTTTTTCGATTGGTAGACGGGAGTTCAGCTCCCTTTTTGTTTTTCCGATTTTGATATACTGATTATAGCATATTCATTTTATGTTTGGTAGTGTTTTGTTGTTTTTTTCTTACTTCTCCAATAAACTCTATAGTGACAGTAATAATTATCTTGTATATTTTGGAAATGAGGCATCAGGCACATATTCGTGCTTATTGGTTTATTTGCAAAAATGAAATAATTATTTGAGCACAATAGTTTTTCCCTCGATTTTCCCACTGATTACATCAATTCCGATAAGTGCGAACGCATTATCACTAGCAAGATACTTTGAATTAAAGGCAATGCAATAGCCTCCATTAAAAGAAAATGGGTTATCGTGCGGGCTGTAAAAATAAGCCACTATCATTTTGTAATTATTATATTTTTTTAATACCTCAGAAAAGCCCTCATTCTCAACTATTCTCAAAAGATTGATTGAAGACTTGCCATCTAGTGCATTTATCGCACCGATGATTGTCTTGTTATCGGTCTCTAATTTAGAGATCACCGCCGTTGCCATTTTATCAACGACATAATCCCAAAACTTGCTCATTAGTCCACGTTTATTCGCCTTCCCCGTTGCATCATACAGCATTACTTCGTCATTATCCGCTAACGTCTCTTTTGTTGTGTATTCAGTCCATTTTGGCATGTTGTTGCCCTCCTTCTACTGCTTTATTAACATTTTTTTGATTTCTGCAAGCTCTTCTTTAATGCTTTTTAATTCAGATTTCAATTCTTCGTTCTCGGATTTGAGTTCCTTTATCTTCTCATGATTGAATTTTATCATGGCGAACATGGATGGAATAATGATTCTGTAATTCCAATCCTCAGGCTTTCCATCTGGTAAATGGTTTACTGCAATTGGAAAACGCCTTTCCATGTCCTCTGCAAGGAACATTGGCATTAACTTGTCATATCTGCTGTCGTTTTTATCGAGATATCCTTCTTTATACTTCGCCCAGACGACCTTTGCCCTATAAAGTTCTTCCAGTTCTTCTTCTTTAACAGTTGTCCGAATTGACTTATACCGCCAGGAAGATGATGGAACCTTAATAACCATGCCTTGACTGTTAACTCCTAAGTGTGTTCCGTCTGTAATTGATCCAAGGTTTTCTATACAAAAGAAATTACTTTCATCTCCAAATTCACTAGATTTAGGACTGTTTTTAATTTTTACACCGCCATCAATAACAAATCCGTTTCCATTTGCTTTTAGATCAACGCCATTTATGGTTACCATGTTGTTTTTCGCATCAAGTACAATGGCACCGTTTGCAGAGGTTAATTTTCCATTTGTTTTATCAATCTGCCAGTTTCCAATTTCTCCAGTTAGTGACTTTACGCTTCCAGAAAATTCACCTTGGTTAAAATGAACCCCCGTATTGTCAATATATCCAACCTGTGAGCCATTTGCGTCCAGAATGGAAAGCAATCCGTTCCCGTTATTTGAACCGCCAAGCTTCAATGTGCCGCCATGTGCATAGGTGAATGAAAAATACAATTCTCCATTTTCCATGTACATGCCCTTTATTGCGCCGTTGTTTGTAAGCATATTGAACACTTGCTCATTTGTGTAAGCATATTCAAGCTTTGGCATGTAAATATAGGTATCAAATTTTACGCTAGACCCAACTGATGATGTCAAGATTCTCAAACTGTTTAAACTATCATTTGGTAAGCTAGATAAAGTTGTTGTTACTTGCAGTCTTTTCCATTCAGTTGTAGTTTTAGCATTTAATATTGTTTTACTTCCAAGATACACATATACTTGTGTTGCAACACTAGTTTTTATCCAAAACGAAAAAGTATAATTTCCAGTAACTTTTATTGGCTTATAATTTTTCGTTCCAAATTGTGCTCCAGTTCCGTTTATTTTTATTGCATTTTTACCGCCATCTACATCCTGGACTCCATACTCATATGTATATGCATTTTGTGTAGACCAATAATCTTTAACGTTTTGTTCTGTTAGATAATACCCTTTGATTATATTGTCCGATGTAATATCTTGGACTTGTTTTATAGCTTCTTCCTGTGCTATATCAGTAACGCTTTTATCTCCTAATGTAAACTGTGAAGCTGCTATTGTTACTGCACCAGTAGTTTTGTCAATAGCAAAAGTGGTCTTTCCATTGCTATCAACAACCTTAATTCCTTTGGCTTGCACGTATTCTCCGTTTACATAGACATTTCCATTTTCATCTAAGTAAATCCCCTGTGCCTTGCCGCCATTGGTGAGTTTGTTGAAAATATCGGCTTGTGTCTGTCCATCGACAGCTGATTTTGCTGAGCTATTAGCAATCTCATTGACTGTCTTTCCTTGTAAGAAAAAAGTTTTTGGAGCTAAGATGACGTTTCCTTTGCTGTCGATTTCTAAGGTTACGTTTTTGTCATCATTAATGACTTTTAGCCCTCTACCGTTAATCCTCTCACCGGCAAGCAATCCAGCTAAAATGTATTTTGCATTGATATATACTTTTCCATCTTGAATATAGATTCCCTGTTCCGTTCCGCCTTTTGTAAGCTTATTAAACACTTCATCCTGTCCAAGACTGGTATCGTAATTATCAATTGCATTTTTGATATCGTCTTTGTCTGCGTACTTGAAGTCAATCCAATCGGATGCAGTAAAGTCACCATTAATACGATTTACAAAAGAAGTTTTGAGAGAAGCCTTTCCTTCACTATTAGTTGTTACCCACAAGTCGCCTTCGTAATATGGTGGTTTCGGCTGAACCATATAGACAGATGACTTCCCATCTATCTTGTCCAATAATTCATCTGGAATTGATTGTGGTTGCCAGATGCCAGATTTGTATATCCACTGGGTGTTATCCGTGGTATTATGCCAAAGATCGCCTTCATGCTCTACCTTCTCAGATTCCCATACCAAAACAATTTCATTCCCGGATTCATCCAGAATCTTGTTTCCATCAATGTCGCACCACGGATATTCCGCTGTTTTTGTCCATTTAAGAGAAGGATCGTTTGGCTGATACCAGGTTTCGATTTTCCCATCTATCTGTGTCTTTAAAGAATTAAGTGAATCTTTAAAAACGCCATTGATAAATAAGTCCAAAGAGCTATCGTCCGTATACTTTGAAGCCTTTTCCCAATCATCTGCCGAATAAGAACCGCTTGCTCTGGCAACCTTACATCTCATCAGATCGCCAGTTTTGCCTTGTGTCCATAAGTCTCCAATATCGTAAGGTGGTTCGGGCTGGACTACGAATACACGGCGTTTACCGTTTGCTGTGTCCTGGGCTTTTTCAGCAGCGGCAAGGGCTAATGTAATATCTGTATCTTGTACCAGTTGCCACTTCCATGTTGCCCCATCTTGCATAAATCGGTAAGCATATCCTTTGGACTTCCAGTAAAACAAGTCACCCTCATGTTTCTTTCGTTCATCGTTGGTAGTCCATTCTGAAGCTGGGATGTTCTGTAATGTTGGTTCATAGTCATAAAAAAAAGTCTCAATCTGTCCGTCGATTTGAGACTGTAAGTTATTTATATCACTCGTGTATGTGTTGCTTATAAAATTATTAACTTCTGTTTCTGCTTTTTCCTTTGCAATTGCATTAACATCTTTTCCCTTGACTTGTACGGAATCCGCATTAATAACAACTCTTCCTGTTGTTACATCAACCAAGAAAGTTGTGTTTCCATCTTTGTCAATTGCTTTAATGGTTCCCGTATTAATCCAGTCAGCATTAACACCTGTAGCAGTAAGGATTCTGGCGATCACATCACCATCAACAGTCATACCGCCATTCCAATGTTGTCCACCATCTGTAGAAACAGCCCATGCTTCTGCTGTCATTTTCCATACAATATCGGAATCGGATAGTTGTGGTTTGTTATGGAGATAATAAATGTTGCTTCCATCTGGCTGTGTTTCCACTGTCGTGTATGTTCCAGAAGATTCCGCAAGACGTTGTGATAGTTCTTCCAGTGCCTTTTCTCTGGCGGTGCGTTCATCTTTCAGATTCTTTTTAGTTTCAGCCTGTATCTGTTGATTAAGAGTATATTGCTTTTGATTACTTCTGGAAACACTCTTTGCGCTACATTCTAGCTGTTCAAAATTGCCAGGATTAAGGGTAACAGACGTAAGATAACTCTTGTATACATTTCCGTTTCTATCGGAAATCGAAATAGTGTCACCAGCTTCCCACGCAATGTTAGTCAAAGCACATGTGGTAAACGGTCTGAATTTCATCCCGATACATCTATCAGCAATAATTCCGCAAATTGTTTCGCCAGCGCCTTCTTGAATCAGCTTATTATCACTAATTTCGATAACATATCCAGATTTCCCCGACTGATATGTTTTCGCTTCATTTTGAGAAGAATTTTCAACGTATTCTGTAACTTTTACGCCTGTTATTTCAAGGTCATAAAGCCAAGGAGTAAATCCATTTGTATCAGTGGATGTAATCCCTTTTTGCATGATGGTGATAATCTGTGCACCTGTTGCGTCAAGAATATCGTTCCCCTCTGTGTCTTTCCATGGCGTTTCAACCAGATTGTAAAATTTATCCGGCACTTCGCGCTCATACCATCCAAGGCATAATCTACCGTATGCATCTGTTTTCGCCCACTGACAGCCCATCTGTGCTACCCATGCAATTACCTGTCTGAAGGTAATACTGCTATCATCTGGTCGATTCTGTATTATCAAATCATCATTATCAAACCTTGCAGATTGTAATGTAACGCCGCAGACATCGCAAGCATCTTGGATGATTTGAAGTCTTGTTGCCGGATAAGTCAGTTTACTATCAGAATAATCACGATCAAATAATCGCATGGAATCTTCGCAAGCCAAACTGATTATAGCTGTATTCTGATATGGTGCATCCGTTACTGTCATGGTACAGATACGGATTTTTTCAATACCAGTAGACAATTCAAGCCCAATATGGCAAACAACTCTCGCTCCGTCCCAGATGTAATCTGTGTACTTGCCAGAAAAGTTGTTGATCTGCAAGGTCAGTTTATTTACGATAGCTGCGCCGATATCAAAAGAACCGCTTTGCGATACTGCATCCTCAAATTTAAAACCATTAGACCATAAATCTTTGTCGGTAATGGATAATTTGCTTCCGTCCGTAAAGGTAAAATCTGCATATTTCAGATAGTTACGGTTCCCACTATTCTGCTGTTCTTTAAATTCCGTTGATAAATTTCGCATATCTTACCTCTCGATAAAATCAAAACTAAGTCCTTCCATGCGCTCATTGCCTATCCACCAACACTTAAAAGGGGATTCCCTGTCACCAACATAAAATGTTCTGGTTTCGTGCTTATTTGCAGATAGCAAGTCTGGATATGTGACCTGTATGTACTCTGGATTTACTGCCTGTATAATTTTGCAAGCAGTGTCCCAGTCTGGGCCATTCCAACCTACAGACAGCTTTCGCTTCTGTCCAACTCTGTTTTTATGCATGGTTGTATCGTCTGTTCTGCCGGATTCTGACGCCGATATATCCTGTAATCCCCATGTAAAAGAAGAAGGACAGGGCAATGCTACCCCATCCACTTTAAGAAATACTTCTGCCATATGCTAACCCTCATGTATTTTTACACACGAAAAAAGCGCCTACCCTGAAAGGTAAACGCTTTAAAAATTGCTTATTATGATTTTATAGTATAACATACGGTGAACGTATCATTCAGTATACTTCGGTATCATTTAAAATTCTTTTCTTTCTCAAAAAGAGTGTGTGCAAATGCATGAATCATTGCAATAAAAGTTATATTGTGCATTTTTTCAACCATCTCAATAAGTTCCTCTTTATAATTCATTCCACAATTCCTCCCAACACTCTAATCAACTTCTGTTTGCGGTTATACTTCAAAATCTCGGAAATCTGCCCCATCATATCGTCCATGGTCATGTTGCTCTTCATGCTATTGCAACGCTTACACGCCAGTTGCAGATTCTTAATATCATTGGTGCCGCCCCTGGACAACGGCGTAATGTGGTCGATTGTCATTTTCTTAAATTTGACAGGCTTACCGCATATCGCACATTTCCCGTTGCACTTGGCGTACACGCTCTTCTTCTGAAAGTCATTGAACTGGATTCTGTTTGCCATAATATCACGCTTCCCCGATTAACTGTTTGGTAAAGAGATACATTCCCTTTAATTTTGACAGGTCTTTCAAATTGATAAGATTTTCAATGATTCTCTGGCGGTACATATACTCGTCCAGAAGCACTAAGCATTCGTTGTTGTCTGCGTTCAGTTCGTCTATTGTTTTCTGTAATTCAGCCTTTGTCATTTTATTTGCCATGGTGTTTTTCCTCCTGTGTATCCCTGTAAAAATCTAATTATGCGATTTCTACTCTGTATGCAATCATCATTTCTTTAATCACGCTAACATAAATATCTTTCAGCCGCTTATTCTGCATAATAACGGACAGTTTGTTAATCTGGTTAGTCTGCGCCTTGGTGCACCCTCTTTCTTCGGCTCTGGAAATCGCATTTCTAAGTTGCTGATCTAATCGGCAACCAGCCCTGTCTGATAATCTGCGGTAGCTTTCGTTTCTGGCGGCGGCATATTTGTTTCCGAACGAGTAAGAGAAATCGTCACTCTCGGCAATCTTGGAAATACATCTGTTCACCCATTTCTCTGTCCCAACATCGGAATCTGTTCCCTTGAATGTATCAATGATGGTTTTCATGTTCTTCTCTTGTTGGTCGGCACGTTCCGCAAGCTTTTTCTGTTCCAGTTCAGTCTTGGCTACCTGTTGGAAAATCTGGTTGAACATTTGCAGTTCGGGGGACAGCTGGTTAATGTTGATTGCTGTCTGCTTGTATTTCTCTTCCACTTGGATGAAATACTTGCGAACCTGTTTCCCTTTGTCGTTGCGTTCAAGCATTGCCATTTCTTTGGCAGTGTCAAGTTTGAT
>ERZ1026852.1365-NODE-1365-length-13132-cov-5.186052_pt1 | contig 13132 bp, 5 predicted proteins | sample MGYA00380156_ERZ1026852 | MGnify/ENA primary metagenome ERZ1026852 (study PRJEB33269, sample SAMEA4719792) | human gut metagenome | biome: human-associated habitat; feature: organic feature; material: feces | place: Cameroon | collected 2013-10 ...
GGACTTGATTATGCGTCTGGCATTGACCTTATCCTCTTCGGTGAGTTCGTTGCAGCTGAGAATTTTCTCGACGGCTTCATCCATCGTACGCGGGACGATGCTGGTCGCGAAGATTCTCGGGCTGTTCATTCCGCGCCTGATGAATCCCGCGTTTTCCAATGCAGCTATGGCGCTCTTGACCTTGGTTTCTATATCCCGAATCTCATCCCAGCCGGCTTTCCGGGCAATTTCCAGGGAGGAAATCGTGATTGTCGAACGCTTCGAAGTAAGGCTCTTGATGGCGCTCCAGACCTGATTTATCTCACTGAGTGTCAGCTTGGTCTGGTTCAGCAATGTAAAGTGGCGATTCAGGTCATCGTCATTGTAAAGGACATAGCAGTCGGCATTGGAAGTCACATCCCTTCCTGCACGGCCTGCCTCCTGAATATAATTCTCCAGCGAATCGGAAATTTCATAATGCACGACAAGACCGACATCGCTTTTGTCCACACCCATACCGAACGCGGAGGTCGCGACAATAATACGGACACGGTTATTGATGAAATCATCCTGAGCCTTGACCTTCTCACGAATATCCATCTGACCGTGGAATGCCCTCGCTTCCAGTCCGTCCCGGTTCAGGCGGCCGGCAATCTTCTCTGCTGTCTTAGTCCTTGTAACATAGACAATTGCGGGCGTCTTGCATTCGAAAAGAAGATTCCTCAATGTCGGATACTTTTCATCTTCACTGCGATGCAGAACAGTGTAATGAAGATTCGTCCTGGCCGCATCAGTCGTATATAATTTCAGTTCCAACCCGAGATTGTCGCGAAAATAATCGGTAATGTCGCTGACGACCTTAGGTTTTGCGGTAGCCGTAAAACACGACACCGGAATAGGTTTGTCAATGCCTTTTTTCGACTGCAGCTGCCTGATGAAATCAGCGATATGCATGTATTCGATGCGGAAATCCTGTCCCCAGGCAGAAAAACAATGTGCTTCGTCAATGACAATGCGGACTACTGTCCTTCCCATCAACACCTTTTCTATCGTCTTGGATCTCAATGATTCAGGAGCGATATACAGAATCGACGCCTCTCCGGATAAGATTCTTTCCAATGCATTTTTGCGTTCTATCTGAGACAGCAGGCCATTGATATAGACAGCATCGGCAATTCCACGCTTTTCCAGATTCTCGACCTGGTCTTTCATCAGAGACTGCAACGGAGAAATCACTACAGTCAGACCACGCAGCGACTCCCCCTCCATCAATGCCGGAATCTGGAATGTCAATGACTTTCCGCCTCCAGTCGGGAATATTGCAAGTATGGACTGGCCCTGCAGCGCTCCCTTGACGGCATTTTCCTGCAGGGGTTCTCCTCCGAATTTCCTGAAATGGTCATAGCCGAACCATCTTTTCAAGGCGACTTCGGGGTCTCTTTTGGATTTGCAATAATTGCATCTGCCGCAGTCACACTCCCGGAATTTCCTTATAATACGCTCAGTATCAGGATAATTCTTGAGCACCCAAGGTGCCAGTATCGAGTTCCTGTCGTCTGTCGAAATCAATGCTACAGAATAGGCTGTTGCGGTTTTGGAATTCCGCACGGCATCATTGACATCAGCATTGGCACAAATCTTTCCGGCAAGCGCCTCTTTCACATTGTCGGCGACGGTCTTTTTCAGGAAGAACGGGCGCCATTCCGGCGAATAACCCAGATAGTCGAAAAAACTGTTGAAATGAACGTCTTCGACAGTCAGATCATAATATATCTGCTGCATCCGCTTGTCGATGTCACGAAATGCATTGACCTCATCCTCAAACAGTTCCTTTGCCTTTACGGCGTCATTGAGAGGGTTGTTCAGTTCGTCTGAAAGCAGTTTGTCGTCCTTGAGCAATCTATGATATGGCTTTCTCGGGAACAGCAGCGGCGACAGGTACAAAGTGTCTATCAGTTTGTATTCCTTCGGCAAAAACGGTTTCAGATATCTGTAATCGTGCTCTATGACATTGTGCCCGCACAGAAATTCCGCATCGCTGATGAAGGAGACAAAGTCTGCGATGCGTGACGTATGTATTGATTTACCGGCTTTTACGGCTCCGGCATCTACAATTTTGCCTCGGCCGTCGATTTCCAAATCGATAAATGCTATATTATTCATTGGTTATTTGCCTTGCAATTTGACAAATATAATGAATAATAATGATTTTTACGTTTTCGGCGGAACAACCTGCCGGTGGCGATAAGAATGAAGGTCAATGCTTCTGAAACGGGCAGGGACAGCCAGATTCCGGGGGTGCCTGCAATGTGCGGCATCAGGAGGAATGAGGGAACGAGAAAAACCAGTCCTCGTGCGAATGAGTAGATGGTCGCAGGGATAATCCTCTCAATGCTCTGATAGTAGCCGATTACGGTAACATTGACAATGTAGAAAACGAATCCTGTTGCCATAAGCGGCATTCCTGCGGAGGCGATGCGGTAGCCGTTCGCGTCAGTGCTGAGAAACAGCGCGGCAACGTATTTTACTCCGACGGCGAGCGCGGAAGAGAGGAGGATTCCGGCGCCGATTGCTGTGATCAATGCCACTTTGCGGGCTTCCACTACCCTGCCCCTTTTGCCTGCACCGTGGTTGTAGCTGATAATCGGCTGGGCGGACTGTGAAATGGCATTGCCGGTCATGAAGATGAAGGGCATAATGTAACATGCGATAGAGAACGCTGCTACGCCATCTTCGCCCAAGTATCTCATAAACACGTAGTTGCCGATGAACATAAGGATAGAGATGCTGCATTCTCCCAGAAATGCTGAGAAGCCGAGGCGGAACTGGTAGCCGATGTTTCTCGCGAACAGGCAGATGCTCTTGAAAGACCATTTCAGCCGGTACAATTTCATTGACCTGGACAGGAAGAGTATATAGAAGATGACCATGCCTGCACCGAACCATAGAGCTATGAACGTGGCGAATGAGACGCCTTCAAGTCCTTTGTCGAGGATGAACAGGAATATGTAGTCCAGGACGATGTTCAATATCGCCGGTATCGAGGATGTGAACATCGCGTAGGTGGGCGAACCGTCCAGGCGTATGATGAGGAGTCCCACCGACTGAAGGAACATGGCGCAGAAAGCCAATGACAGCCACCGCTGATAATCAAGCACATGCGGCAGGAGCCTGTCCGAAGATCCGAGCAGGTAAGCGGTCTGTGTGCTGAAGCACTGTACCAGAATGGTTATTGTCAATGTCAATGCCAATCCGAATATGATGGTCTGTGTCATATTGATTCTGGCCGCCTTGGCATTGTCCTGGGACAAATGGATGGACGAGACGACTGAGCATCCAATGCCGAGCATCAGTCCGATGGCAGTCATCAGAAGCCAGAATGGCGAGAATATATTGACGGCTGCCAATGCGTCACTTCCGACGCCGTGTCCGATGAAGACACCGTCAATTACTGTCATCAAGGAGATGCAGAGCATTCCCAAAAGTGTCGGCGTAAGCATTTTGCCGAAGAGCTTCGGAATGTTGTCCGAGCCGAAATCGATTGCGTCCCTTTGCATAGCTGTCTGGTTCAAAGAACGCGAAGATACGAAAATAATGATAGTTTTTATGTATCTTTGTTTGGTATAAAATATTTTCGTTATGCTTGAAACAGGTAATCCTATGCCGGATTTTTCGGCGCAAGACCAGAATGGTAACATTGTCTCATCACGTGATCTTATCGGGAAAAAGACCGTCGTATATTTTTATCCCAAGGCCAATACTCCAGGTTGTACTGCGGAGGCATGCAGCCTGAGGGATAATTATGAAAGGTTTCTGGCATTTGGTTACAATGTCATTGGCATAAGTAAGGACAGCGTGAAGGCTCAGAAAAATTTCAGTGACAAATACACATTGCCGTTTCCTCTGCTTTCCGATCCGGAAGCATTGATAATCAAGGCTTTCGGCGCATGGGGCGAGAAGAAGCTCTATGGAAAGGTCTATGAGGGCATTCTGCGTAAGACTTTCATTTTCGATGAGAAGGGCATTCTTGTCGAGGTTATCGATAAGGTGAACACCAAAAATCATGCTGAACAGATTCTGGGTTAGTTGTTATGGTGAATTATCAGTTTACGGAAGGCACAATCTGTGCGCCGGCCACGATTCCTGGTACGGGTGCGATTTCTATTATACGCGTAAGCGGGAAAGAGGCATTGGCAATAGCCGACAAAATCATTGACCTTTCAGGTGGTTCTTTGGCTGAAACCGAGGGCTATCGCTTGCGCTACGGGACGATTTTCGGGGCTGACGGCAGCGTGCTCGACAATGTGATTGTCAGTGTGTTCCGCGCGCCGCATTCATATACCGGCGAGAATTCGGTGGAGATTTCCTGCCATGCGTCCAGATTTATCGTCAATGCGATTCTGGAGCTTCTTGTCAATGCGGGAGCGCGTATTGCCGCTCCTGGTGAGTTTACGCGTCGTGCGTTTGTCAATGGCAAGATGGATCTTGCTCAGGCTGAAGCTGTTGCGGATGTCATCGCGTCTCAGAGCGCGGCTTCCCACAAGGTGGCGATGAATCAGCTGAAAGGTGGCTTTTCGTCTGAGCTTAAAGTTCTAAGAGACAAGCTTTTAAAGATGACTTCGCTACTGGAACTCGAATTGGATTTCAGCGAGGAGGATGTGGAGTTTGCCAGCCGTTCCGAACTGGGAGCTCTGGTCAATGAGGCATTGTCCCATATCGGCCGTCTGACTGATTCTTTCAGTCGTGGCAATGCTATCAAGAATGGTGTCCCGGTCGCTATCGTTGGTGCGACCAATACGGGCAAGAGTACCCTGATGAATGCGCTTCTGGGCGAGGATCGTGCCATCGTTTCCGATATTGCCGGCACGACGCGTGACACCATAGAAGAAACGTTGAATCTTGGCGGCGTAATGTTCCGTTTCATCGATACTGCCGGTATCCGCGAGACTGACGAGATAGTCGAAAAGATCGGTATCGAGAGGACGTTCAAGAAGATGGATGAGGCGTCTATCGTATTGGGTATGACAGATTTGTCCCGCGGAGAGAATTCTGTTCTGGCCGATGCGGAGTATATTTGGGATAAGGTCAATGCTTGTGGGGCCAGGCGTGAGTTTTTGCTGCTGGTCAACAAGTGTGATGTCGATGAAAGTGAGTCAGTGATGGCCGGTGAAGGTCATGTCGCAGGTTATGCCGGGACCGGTTTTCCCGAGACAGGTTCTGGGGCTGGTTCTGCTGATAAGACCGGAATGATGGCGAGAATTGAAGCTGCCTTGCGCGAGAAAGGTATCTCGGCAAAACTTATTCCAATATCAGCGAAAACAGGTTATGGTCTAACTGTGTTGACAGAAGCTCTGGCGGAAATCGGCAGACGCATCACAGGCGATACCGATGAGACACTGGTGACAAATATCCGTCATTATGAGGCCCTGGTACGCGCTGCGACGGCTCTCGGGCGTGTCCGCGACGGGCTGCAAGTGGCTACGCTGCCGCCGGACCTAATTGCGCAGGACCTTCGCGAGGCGCTGTATCATCTCGGGGAAATCGTCGGGGAGATAAGCACGGAGGAGGTTTTGGGGAATATATTTCGGAATTTCTGCATCGGAAAGTGATCGCCTGCTGGACATCGCTTAGAATTTACAGTAATTGATTGAAAGAGAGTTGTTTAACTACGGCTCTCTTTTCGTTTGCATGAGTATGAAATATGCATTTTTCAGCCATTTCGAGTGCATTTTTGCCACAAATCAGCACCGCTGCTCCTTCCGGAACTGAAAATTTTCACCAACGTCACCGAGGTAGTAGATTTGTTAGACTCTATTGGACACAGTTGGACTACATTGGTCGTGATTGGACGGAAATGGAGACTCTCACAATGCCAGTTCGGCGAGCACCTGCTCCAGGATAAGGTCAATGCCAATGTAGCATTGGTGGAGTCGGAGAAGACCGCAGTCATCTGCTTCCTCCTTCTCCCTGAATATATCTGGCTGGCCACAGGAGGCAAGTCGCAGCTCGACGACAAATTCAATGTCCCACACCAGCGGATCATTGTCGCACTTCCCGATGTGGATGGCTACGAACTCTAGAAGTAGAAGGCCGAAAGCAGGTGGCGTGAAGGAGTCATCAACTCAATCAGTCAAAATCTTACTGCGGCGCTGCCAGGGGTCAAAGGCTTGTCACCGACTAATCTTGGCTATGCGAAAAGAATCTACTCTCTTTATTCTCAACTAGATACATTTTACCCAGAACTTGTGGGCAAAACCGAATTTTAACAGCTGAAATCCATCATCTTCCGCATTCCGTGGGGCCATCAGCGCTATCTCATTGACAAATTCTACAACAACCCGAAAAGAGCATTCTATTATGTGCGACTGACTCTTGAAAATGGTTGGTCAAGGGCAGTTCTTTTAAACGCCATTGACTTGAATCTTAAACAACCGGAAGGAAAGGTCGTCACCAATTTCTCATTGACCCTCCCAGAAGGCGATCTGGCACAGGAAAATGACGAAAGACCCATATCTGTTTGATTTTGCTGCTTTGACAAAACCATACAAAGAAGAGGAACTGAAGCGGGCCCTGATGAAAAATATCGAACAATTCCTCCTGGAACTCGGTACTGGATTTGCATTTATGGGGCGAGAATATCGCCTGGTCGTAGGGCGCACAGAGCAATTCATTGATATGTTGTTCTACAATACGAGGTTGCGTTGTTATGTCGTCATTGAGTCAAGGCCGTGAAATTCCAGCCGGGTGCTGTAGTACAGTTCGGTACGTATGTGTCCGCTGTCAACCATATTTTGAAGACTCCGGCAGACAATCCGACAATAGGATTGCTAATCTGCAAGACAAAAGACAATGTCCTTGCCCAATATGCCCTTGAATCCAGTTCACAACCGATAGGAATCTCTGAATACGAACTGTCGGTTTATCCGGCTGACTTCAAGAGTACACTGCCGAGCATCGAAGACATCGAGAATGAGTTGAAAGACAAGCAGTGAAAAACACTTAGATGTTCTGGCTACAAACCGATAACACTGAGTAGTTGACTTCCATCAGTCCTTCAACTGGTGGAAGTTTTTTATGCTCTCCTAAACTCCCGTTCGAGCTGACATTTGCTGCAGATTGTTCAGATAGGCTCTATAAATTATTGATAAAAAGTCGTAACTTTGAAAGTTTAGATGTGTAATTATTACCCCGTACAGACTTTTTTAGCATCATATTTATGTTTATGAGCCAAAATCTGATAACCAATCAGGACAAGTTCCTGTCAGAAGTAATTAACAACATACTTCCAGGATGCGACAAGGCATATTTCCTCGTCGGGTATTTCTATTTCTCCGGATTTCAAGAAATCTATGAACAACTCCGAGATAAACACCTCCGTATTCTTGTCGGCCTTGATATTGAGCGTAGTTTAGCCAACGGCATACGTGAAATTGACGATTATTCTCAAAAGACCAAGACACGTGTCCAAACTCGCGATGAATACTACCAAGGGCTAGTTGACATCTTCAACAATACGGACTTCTTTGATACAGAGCGCCAAATAGAGGCGTTCAAACTATTTTGCGATAAAATCTCGAATGGTACCTTGGAAATCCGCAAAACACAAGACCCCAACCACGCAAAGCTATATCTCTTTGAGTATAAACCCGAGAATCAGTCGATTACTCAGCAGCCGGGTCAAATGATAACCGGCTCAAGCAACCTCTCTGTAACAGGCCTTAAAGGACGTATCGAGCTTAATACCATCCTTCATGACCCTATTTACTACAACGAAGGTAAGGAACTCTATGACGGACTCTGGGACACGGCGGTGCCTGTGGCCGACCTTGACCACCTTCCAGAATTCATCGAGAAAGTTATCAAGAATATCTGGATGGAGAAACTCTATTCCCCATATGCGATGTTTATTCGCGTCCTACAAGAATATTTCTCTCAACCTGATGACAAGAATCTTCTGAAGCCAAGCGATATTACCGATGGGACATATACCGACCTTAAATACCAGATAGATGCCGTTCAAATGGCGATGAAGGCCATAGAAAATCACGATGGCGTTATTATTGCTGATGTTGTGGGCCTTGGTAAGAGTATCATCGCCTCTACTGTGGCCAGAAACCTCCATCTGCGTACGATCATCGTTAGCCCGCCGCATCTTAAACAACAGTGGGAAGAGTATAGAGATCAATTTGGTTTTACCGCATCCATATTCAGCAGTGGTAAGATAGAATCCGCCTTGGATCACTACAGGATGATTGTCCGCAATAACGAACAGTTCCTGATTATCGTGGATGAGGCGCACAAATACAAAAATGAGGAGATTCGAGATTACAGTATTCTCCACGACCTATGCATGGGCAACAAGGTGATGCTATTGACTGCGACTCCATTCAACAATCGCCCAAACGACATATTCTCGATGCTCAAACTTTTCCAGATTCCTAGCAAATCGACGCTGAAGACAGTAGATAACCTCGGCGCCGCATTTCGCGAACTCATCAAGAATTTCGAGGATATAGCGGATGCACAGCGCAAGAAGACTATGTCCGAGGATGAAATTAAGACAGAAAGCCAGCGAATAGCCAAGCAAATCCGATCAATTATTTCTCCACTGGTTATCCGTCGTTCACGTTTGGATCTGGATGAAATTCCTGCCTACAAGGCTGATTTGAAAGCTCAGAATATTAAAACGGTCATCCCTGAAGATCCTGTTTCGCTTACATATAATCTTGGTAAAGAGAAAGACCTATATTTACGCACACTTTCCAAGATTTCACCAACGGCAGAAGAAAAACTGGAACACCAGAATGATGAAAACTTTATATACTACAAATCAGCTCGTTACAAACCATCATCCTATCTTACTGAGGATTCCGACTTACTGGACGAATTGAAGCGAGAGTTAGAAAAAAAGACCGGTATCAGTCTGACCCTCCTGCATGGACGACAAGCGAGTGTTTCAGATTTTATGCGTAAAATGCTGGTCCGTCGCTTAGAAAGTTCAGTAGCCGCTTTTAAACAGTCCCTCAATTCAATGATTCTTTCATCAGAGAGCATACTTCGCTGGATTGAAAAACGGGATAAGATCCCAGTTTACAAGAAAGGTTCGCTGCCCGATGTTGAAGAATTCTATGAAACTACAGATGACGATTTGAGTCGGGAAATAGAAGAAGCATTTGAGAAATACACTGACCGAGGCTTCTTTGAGATTGATATGAAATACATAAGGCGTGACGAGTATCTGGCTGATATGCACGCCGATTTGTCCCTGCTCCGGGCAATTCGAGAAGAATGGTTCGGTAAAGACCAGAAAATTCGCTTTGATTATAAGCTTACGGAATTTAAGGCACAACTTCGCTTCCTCCGTCAGAGTGATCCCAAACGCAAAATTGTCGTGTTCACAGAATTTGCCGACACCGCCAATTACTTAGGTGATGCCTTGAAAGATGACAATCTGGGCATTTTTAAGTACACCTCTGGAGATAGTTCCGTTACCAGTAAAAAGACGATCCGTGAAAATTTCGATGCCGGGCTCAAAAAGGACTTTCAGAAAGATGACTATCAGATTCTGATTGCCACTGACGCTATATCCGAAGGCTACAACCTCCACCGTGCCGGAACAATCTTCAACTATGATATTCCATACAATCCTACCCGTGTTATTCAGCGTATAGGACGAATCAATCGTATCAACAAGAAAATGTTTGACAAGTTGTACATTTACAACTATTTTCCAACTGATATTGGTGAGCAGGAGACCCGAACTAAACAGATTTCCACGCTAAAAATGGCTATGATTCATGCTATTATGGGGGAGGATACTAAAGCTCTCACAAGCGATGAACAGCTCAATGCTTTCTTTAAGGAAAGATATCGTAAGGAATTGGCATCGAGTGAAGAACTTTCTTGGGACACAAAATACCGCCGCATCCTTGATAGCGTCAAAAATACAGACATCCATCAGGAGGCTCTGGACATTCCGCACAGGGCTCGCATTGGCAGGAATGCGGAAAAACCTATTCAGGGTGTCCTTTTATGTGGCAAGAAAGGCAACGATTTCGTCTTCAAGTTGGGACAGCATGATGATATAAATCCAATCTCCATAAGCGCAGAAGATGCTTTTGGACTCTTTGAGGCCGACGAAAGCGAAAAACCTCTCGCCGTTAGCAATCAATTTGAGCCCGTGTATCAGGCAGTCAAAGCCAGGCTCTTCAAAGACACAGTTGACACCGAGGCTGAACGTAGCCGCCGTGAAGCATTCTCCATCATAAAAGCTTGGATGAAGAACAAGATTCTTTCAAATGACTATCTTGAAGACTTGTTACTACTAATGCGCAATGACGGCCTTACCGGAGAGGAGATTCGCTTTATCAACAAGTTGTCAATTAAGGATGCATATAAACTACCTAAGAAAATCACGCCGGACTATATCAAGCGCTGCATCATCAAGATGAATGCTGTGGACGAAGGTGAGGAGACCCTAATTTTAGCAGAAGAAATCAAATAAAAAATCACAATAGACTATGCAGTTCAATAAATCATATAACCGTCAGGAATTCGTGAACTTCCTTCGCGATTCTTTTCTTCCTGATGATTTCCAACCCATTGAAACTCCTGTTAAGCTGCACACGCAGACTAAATACACCGGGTCAGTCACCAAGCTCGGCTCATGTCCATCCCTGGATCTTGTAGTCTATGAGATTCAGCATCATTCCAAGAATGATGCTCGCGTGGGACTCTCAAAAGAAGCGTTTCGTGTTCTAGCGGACGAGTGGGAAGACCGTGCGTTGGTAATTTTTGTGCCGGAGGAATCTGCTTCAAATTATCGTTTTTCGTTGATTACTGTGGATTTGGATATGACCGACACCGGCAAACTGAACAAGCGTTACTCCAATCCACGTCGCTATTCCTACTATCTGGGGACTGGCATTGCTACGCACACTCCTGTCCAGTTTCTTATCCAGAAAGGTCGCGTCGCCAATGAAGAAGACCTAAAAAACCGCTTTTCAGTTGAAGTTCTTACCAAAGCCTTCTACAATGAACTTTCCGATTGGTATGCCTGGGCAGTCCGTATTGTTCGTTTTCCGAACAAAATTGACGACTCCTATGACGATGATAAATTCAATGCTGAGGCTACTATTCGCCTGGTCACCAGGCTTATATTCGTTTGGTTCTTGAAACAGAAGCACCTTATTCCAGATGAATTCTTCGACGAAAAGTACATAGCCGATAATCTTCTGAGTAGTTTTGAGCCCAATGCCATTGTAAATCTCTTTGGGAAATCTGAAGAGAGCTGTTACTATAAAGCTATTCTTCAGAACCTGTTCTTTGCAATGCTCAATAGTCCAATTACACCAGAGGACAAGGACACCATCAGTGAGCGACGTTTCAGGAATGGACGCAGCGACTATGATAACAATAAGCTGATGCGCTATGAATCAATGTTTGCCAACCCGGCACTCTTTGTCGAGTTGGCAAACAAAACGGTACCATTCCTTAACGGTGGTCTTTTTGATTGCTTGGATGACAAAGACAACGGCAATTATGTTGATGGATTTTCTGATAGAGAAGCCGTACAACGCGCACTGATAGTCCCTGATTACCTGTTTTTTGGAGACACGGTCGGCAAAAATATTGACCTGTCAGAGTGGTATGGTGATGCCTCCAAGAAGAAAGTAAGTGCTTCAGGCATCATAGATATACTTAAACGCTATAATTTTACAGTAGAAGAAAACACACCTTATGATCAGGAGGTTTCCCTTGACCCTGAACTTCTGGGCAAAGTCTTCGAAAACTTGCTGGCCAGCTACAACCCCGAGACTAAGACAACAGCACGAAAGCAGACGGGGTCATTCTACACACCTCGTGAAATCGTGCAGTATATGGTGGATGAAAGTATCATCGCCCATCTCAACAAAACTGTGGGTAAAGACCTTGAACCGGAGTATCGCAAGCTTGTAAGCTACACTGATGAAATCCTTAACTTGACGCAAGAGCAGAAGTCCAGTATAATCAACGCCCTTTATGACTGCAAGGTTCTTGATCCGGCCTGCGGTTCTGGCGCTTTCCCGATGGGCATTCTTCAGCAGATGGTTCACATCCTTTCCGAACTTGACCCAAGTAACGAAATGTGGGAGGAACTTATTCTTAATAAAGCCATACAGGAGAGTGATGATAAGGATATTCAACTTACCCAAGATGAAAAGGAAGAGAAACGTCGTGATATCGAGCGTAGCTTCAATGAAAGCCTCAACCACCCGGACTATGCCCGTAAACTATATCTCATAGAGAACTGTATATATGGCGTAGACATCCAGCCTATTGCTATCCAGATATCCAAGCTCCGCTTCTTCATCTCCTTAGTGGTTGATCAGAAAGCGAATAGCAATCCGGTGGAGAACTTTGGAATTCGACCTTTGCCGAATCCGGAAGCAAATTTCGTAGCTGCAAATTCCCTGATAGGGCTTAAGAAGAACAACTCTCTCTTCGTTACCAATATCATCGATATCGAGGAACAGTTGCAAAAGGCTAATCATAAGATATTCAGAGCCAAGACCTATAAGACCAAGCGTAAGTATCGTGAGCTCCTGAAGACCTTCAGGCGTGAAATGGTGGAGAAGTTGGCCGAGGTGGATATCATTTCCAATGACCAGGTAGAACAACTAGCCTCTTGGGATATGTTTGATCAAAATAGTTATGCAACATTTTTTGATCCAGAGTGGATGTTTGGCGTGTCAAAAGGATTTGATATTGTAATAGGAAACCCTCCTTACATTCAGTTACAAAACAATGGAGGAGAGTTGGCAAAACTTTATGCACCTTGTTGGTATAACACTTTCGCCAGAACTGGAGACATTTATTGTCTTTTCTATGAACGTGGGTATCAGTTGCTCCGATCGGGCGGCCACCTCTGCTATATTACATCGAATAAATGGATGCGGGCTGGCTATGGTGAAAAAACCAGAGAGTTTTTCGCCAATAACACCAATCCTCTCTTACTTATTGATTTTGCAGGAGTAAAAATCTTCGAGAGTGCGACAGTTGACACGAATATCCTGCTTTTCGCCAAAGCTGCGAATGAACATAAGACGCTATGCGCGGTAACTAACAAACAGAACAAAAACAGTGTCAAGAATTTGAGCGTTTTCGTGCAGCA
>ERZ1026852.1368-NODE-1368-length-13122-cov-13.687610_pt1 | contig 13122 bp, 11 predicted proteins | sample MGYA00380156_ERZ1026852 | MGnify/ENA primary metagenome ERZ1026852 (study PRJEB33269, sample SAMEA4719792) | human gut metagenome | biome: human-associated habitat; feature: organic feature; material: feces | place: Cameroon | collected 2013-10 ...
TCATCCGTAATGCTCTGATTTTCAACTACAAAGATAGTGAAAATATATGAGAAAAACGAATAGACAATCTGTATAATTATCTGATTTTCAATGTTTTAACTATTGGATTTTCCAATAACAACACAACATCTTTCCAGTCTATCCTATAGACCAATTCGCCACTTTCACGCTCCACTTTCATAAACTGATAACCCGATACGAACTTCTTTTCAAACAGACTGTATGAACGGTTGTCGTATGTTAACAGTCTTACTATGCGGCGGTCTCGTGACATCACGATAAATACATCCCCGTCATTTGGCTCACGGTGTAGTTGTTCGCGTATGATGGATAATACGCGACTATGCTTGCATCGCATATCCGTAAAGTCACGGAGATAGTAGAACTGGTTCAATCCTGTTACACTCAGCATAGGCCCTCCAGTTTCTCTATCAGCCGCTTCAACTCCTGATAGCTTAGATTCTTCTGGGAAACATGCAGACCATTGGTCATACGAAGCTCCACAAGTATACGGACGGGAGATGTAGAACCTGCTTTCTGTGGTTCCTGCTGACGGGCTTCTTTCTTCGGCTCTTCCTGAGCCGAGGCTGGAAGCCCATCCACCTTCACTTCCACTATTTTGTTGCGCGTATCCTTGTACCATTTGTAGAATATATTATAAGGTACTTTGTTGCGTGAGCAGAACTGCTCAATGGAGATGCCTTTCGGCATTGCCTCCGTCTGGTACTGGAAATAAAATCTTTCCAAATCTTCGCTGCTGTACATAAATCAAATGTTTTTAGTTCGGCAGCAAAGATACTTCTTTCTAATTTAAGCCCTAATTTGAGTGCTTACATAATATTGGATTATATTTAAAAGCATTATTAGCTTTGTACATGTATAATGCGTACTTTAAATAAAATGGTCTTTATTTCAAATCCAATTTCATATAAAACTCAGACTTGATTACATATATCTATAATTCTGTCTTAGACCATATTATACATGTTCATCATAGTTCCAATTATTATACCTTATTTAGCCAGCAACTGTCTATATAGTCTAATATATTTTTCAAAGCAAATATTTTTATCAAACAAATCCTCTGCACGTTTACGACAAGCCTCAGAAGATAAAGGTTTCCTCTTCATCATATATATAGCTTCCACAAGAGCTTCTATATTACCTTGTTCTATAACAACACCAGTATATTCATCTACAGCTTCAGGGCTTCCACCAGTTCGATACGTAATAACAGGAGTACCACAAGCAAGTGCTTCAATATTTGTTGTCGGAAAATTATCTGAATACGTCGGATTGACAAATACATCTGAGTTGGAATATAGTTCGGCTAACTCACTGACATTTGACGTTTTTGTGATTCCTATAATACCCTGAGGAAGTCTTTTGATTTGCTGTTCATCAAGTCCCACCAATGTTATTTCAAAATCAGAAGGAAGAAGTGAACTGAGTCTAATGAAATCATTTAATCCTTTTCTTGCATCCCAAACAGCTGCAACACCTATGATGCGAAACTTATTTTCTCTTGGTTCCTTTTTAAGAATAGGCTTAAATACTTCCAAATCGATCCCATTGTGAATTGTAACTATTGATCTTTGCCTTTGTACCGATTTGCGCATTAATTTAGTCAACCAATCTGATACTGGAACAAATGTTAAATTCTTTATTTCAGCCAATGCATTCTGTTTAATATTAAAGTTACGGACTGACTGATTAAAAAAAAATGATCGTTTATCCTGACAATTATGACAACCATCTATCCAATTGTTACAATCTAGCATATCAAAGTACATACATCCTCCAGTAAAAGCCCAGCAATCATGTTGAGTCCATACTATAGGAATGTTCTTTTGTGCCAAATATGCGAAAAGAATAGAATAATTCAACCAATGATCATGGATATTGTGAAGATGAATTACATCAGGATTTATTGAATCTATTTTGAGAATCAATTCTTTGGTATAATGGGAAGATGATAAACCTTCATTATCAAAGAAACGCTGATTTATATAGTGAAGACAAGCGTCAACATAGTTACCAACTCTGATTAGATTTGACTTGGAAAACATTTCTTTTTCTCTGCCAGAATATACAATCCAACTTTCCCAACCATGAGCAATAGCAGTTTCACCTATCTGTTGTGCAATCTTTCCCGTAGAAAGATTAAGACATTCATTTATCTGAAGAAGCTTAAGCATACTTTTTTATATACGAATTGCTATTATATGAATTTCAGTATTTATTAATCACATCATCCATTCTTGTATGCATTGGCATTTTTTCAAAATACTGAAATATGCAACGCCTACCGTAATCTATAAATGTACACACTATCCATATAAAAGTCATAATACTTATAAACTGTAATGGAAACCATACTGATGAAAAATCGTAGTAGTTTGGTATACATTGTTCCAAATATGGCCTTATAAAAGGATTTTCATGTATTAGATAAACTGCAAAAGATGACTTAGCTAATGAATTTACTACTTTTCTAAGTGTATTATTCTCAATCTTAACAACTGTAAAGTACATAAACACAAGCAATGTACCTACAACATTAAAGATAATATTATTCCCATAGAAAAAACCTGCCCCAACAGCATGACCCAATAAATGAGCAGTAGTAAAAGCTATAACAAAACGAGCTATTGCTGCAAACATCATAAATACCAAGCCATATACTAAGATCTTAGACTTATACAATATAATAAGCTCTTTCGAGACAAATAAGCGAATATAGGAACCACAATAATATAGGGTAATAAACCACAACAATCCACAACTGCCACCATACGCAACCCAACTACTAAATGGACCTATAACAGTTGGTACTACTGATGTTAGAAACAGCAAAACACAACAGTTAAGTAGGAGTGCTTTTTGACTCATAGAACGAATTGTGATATTAATGAAAGGAGACAAAACTAGCAATCCAATAAAAACTGTTGCAAACCAATATTCAGACATCAAAACGGGGAAAAATACTGTTACTATTTTTGTAAAGCTAACTCCACCATTGACAATATGCGGTATACCTATAAGCAACGAATAAAATAACACTTCAAGCCATATCATAATAATACGCTTAGATTTAAATCGGCTAGTACAAAGAAAATACGCTGAAATCAACACATACATGTTTACAGCAATATAAGTAACCGATTTTACGGATTGTAAAAAAATGAAGCCAGGAGGGAAAGGCCATAAAGAACCGTCCATATCCATATAGTGATTACATAAGTGTGTTGCCACAATAAGCATCATTGAAATAATACGGAGCAATTCTATATTTGAGCATCTGACCTTATTTGAATTATTTGTTTGACTTTTCATCCTCTAAATCAATTATTTTATTTAGAACAGACTCACAGTTTTCGTAATATTTATCCCAAGTATATTGTTCCGCCTTTATCCTTGCAGCTTTGCCCATTGGTATTATCTTATCTCTATTATTCAAATACCATATTATATGATTCTTTAATTCATTAATACTGTATGGATTGTAGACAAAGCCTTCAATACCTTCATCAATCATATCAGGAGCACAAGAATGGCTAGAAGCAATAACTGGCATACTAGATGCCATCGCTTCCATCATAGACAAAGCAGAACCCTCCCATAGTGATGATAAAATGAACACATCAGCATTTTTGTAAACATCAGGCATCTCATCATTTCTTTTTAATCCCAAGACCCTAACATTACTCGTGTAGTTTTTAATATCATCTTCCCAGGTAAAGGTATTTCCAACCATTATTAATTCTACATCATAATCTTGTAATTGTCTAAAGGCTTCTAATAGATAATAAATACCTTTTGCTCCTTCACATCTTCCAACAAATAAAAACCTTATAATCTGTCCGGGTTTATAATCATCACCTTTAGGGGTATAATCTTTAACATTAACACCGTGTGGCAATGCCAGAATTTTTTCATGAGGTATACCAGCTGCCAATAAAGATTTTTCTACCCATACAGAGGGAGATAAAAAATAATCAGCATATTTAAACTCATCTTCGTATAATTTGCACATTTCATCACTGTACATTATCATCGTTCTCAAATAAGAATCTGAAAATGGTTTATTTTTATTATATTCTTCATGAATAATTCTATGTATAGTTGGAACTGCTGTGCTTGCCATATCAAGAATCTTGATGACATTAACATTTTGTCTATCAAGAGCTTTATAGACATCTAAAGACCAAGAATCGAAAGACCACACATATTTGGTTTTTCTTTTCTTTATATCTTTTGCAGTTTTTGAAGCATAAGATGCGAACATCATTTTTCTAATTATCATTTCATATTTCTTCAACAACCTGCATCTTGTAGCAAACAAACTGAATAATGCTACATTCTGAGCGTATGTGGTTACATATTGACTTATTTCTTGTACACATCGATTATGCATCCTATTCAATAAATCTTTTGGTAAAACTAATTCAAGAATGCGATATATCGTTTTTTTTGCATTATAATACACCGTAGTATAATAACGCTCCAATCTATTGGCCCTGCTTAATCCGATAGCTGTTTGATATGAATGTTGCTGCATCGGAATTACAATGCTAACTTTATCTTTGTTTTTCATATTAGTTTTTAATGAATTGTTTTATCTGATAAGTACTTATAAATACCAAGAGTATAATTAAGAACCTTAATTTTGTATATAATACGTGCAATTTTATCTTTTAATGTTCTTATTACTTTTTTATTGTTTTTATCTACCAATATTAGATGATTGCAGCCACATTCATATAAAACAGTATTCCATGAAGATACTTTCACATTAAACAAGTTTGGTTGCTTCCGAATAGCCATTAGAATAATATTTTGGTCATCATCCATTAAACCAGATTTATTCAATTCAATCATAGACTGTCTTACTAACACCCTAAAACGCTCCCAATATTTTCCTGTTCCTACAAGTACCATACCCATTATATAAGTATCCATACTTAAAACTATATCAAATATCGGTCTATCATCTAATGGTTGAGTAGAAAATACATTTATTTTATCTTGAAAGTTGTACTCCCATTGGAAATTAAAGTTAGATTCAAGTGAATAGTCACCACCTCCATGATTAAAACCAAAATCAATCCAAGCCAACATTTCTTCGGGATCTACTAAACCTCTTTTGATAGCATCAGCAGCACACCACTGTTTCATCAACATAATATAATTATAAGTTGGATTCCAAGATTCTGGATTGTTCGGTAATAAACGAAATCTGCGTTGAACAAGAGTGGCACATGACTTAATACTCTCAAACAGCTCTTTATCGACTTCCATAATATTTGGAATGACAACAACAACAGTTCTCTTCTCTAAACCTAAGGAAGTTCGATAATCAATTATTTTCTTCTTTAATTCTTCACTTTCTACATACACTATGAGTCTATTCTTTACAGATGCCCATCCCTTAAAATAATTAAAATACAATTCATTACTTCGATTAAATCCACTCCAGTTTTCTCGCTTTATAGCAAAAAACGCAGTAACAATTACTATTTCTCTCATATTACCCTTGTTTCCGTTTAACTCTTTCAAGTATTTCATTGATCTGTTTTACATTATTCTCCATTGTAAAATTCGTCTTAGAGAATTCTACAGCTTCCTTTGACAGCCTCTTTTGTAATTGAATATTACAATAGATACTTTCAATTTTGTCAGCTAAATCTTTTGGATTTCCTTGTTCATAAAGCAGCCCATTCACATTATTTTGAATTATTTCAGGAGTTGCTCCAGTGTTAGCTCCTATAACAACAAGACCAGCCTGCAATCCTTCAACCGTAGTACGCCCGAAAGGCTCTGCTATTGAACACATTAGTTCAATATCCATAGATTTTCTTAGCAAAGCAACATCTTTGACTTCGCCTTCAAACACGATGTTATCTTTAATATTATTAGGCAATATCAATTCCCTACGTAGAAACTCATCATATCTTTCCCCATTTTCTATACATGGAGATCCCGCAATATGGAGATATATATTATTAATACCTCTTTGATGAAGTATACTAATAGCAGATATAGAATCTTCCATACCTTTAGCCTTTGAAATATGTCCACAATGAATACAATGCAAATCATCGCATGCATTTACTCTATTGACATTTCTCTGTACGCCAAAACTATGATTTACAACACCATTATATATAACGCACATTAGTTTCTTTGGTAATTTTCTTATTTTCAACATATGCATCTGCATGGCATTGGATATATTAATAATCATTCCATTACTACTATTACACAGAGATTTTTCATTAAAAAGATACCTTTTGATAACCTTTTGATAACCTCTAAAGTGCCACACGAATGGAAGATTTAGCCTTTGTGCAATATTAAAACCAAAGGTATTTGTCGTATCATTAATGTATACAACATCATATTTAATATTAGTGCCTTTTACTTTGTCTATTGCTGTAGAAATTTTTATTCTATTATAGATTATAGACTTCACAAACAATAACCATCTAAAGAGATACTTCCAATCATGGATTTCCACAAAAGATGTCTGTTCATAATTTGAAACAATGCAATTACAGCCTAACGCTCTTGCTGCTTCAGTGAATTCTCCTTCTGCAGGAGCCAGAACAAAGCATTTATGCTTATATTTGTCCTGTAAAATATTAATAACGTCTAATAAAGACCTATTTGCCCCTCCGATAATTGAAGGAGACTGAGTTATAACTAATATATTCATACTAATTGCTTTCTTTTAATAACTAGTGCTATAATAAAAAATGCCATAAAATAATAGAATGTAGTGAATTGGAATCGAATAAATGAGAATATAACACCCTGCACTATAAGCGAGAATATTACTATAGTAACAAAATGCCTGTTTCGTATAGCAGCTTTATAAATACTATCAGCTACCAAACCATATATAAAGCATAATATAACAACTCCAGGAATTCCATAATCAAGATAAAACCAAAAGAACAGTGAATAGAAAGCATTCATATGACAATCAACTCCAACACTTATAGTTTCTTCAACATAATTATTAATCCACGATATCACTCTCATTGCTGTCAATTCGTCACCTCCAATGAGTCTCCAAAAAGTATCAAAGATTGATATAAGCGATGAGAATGATGCTATTCCTTCTGTATGAAAAGTAACAGAATTAACACCATTATCTAAAAGTGCAATACATCCAACAAAATAGTGATAAAATGATTTTGGTAAATCCTCTATGCCACGTGAAATAGAAGCATAAACGAAAGAGAGTACCATAATACCTACCACTATTATCATTATATTTTTTATAGCTCGCGTTAATTTTACCGTGTTTTTGTAAAAGTACCATACAACAAAGAAATTAACAAGAAAAAATAATATAGGACTTCGCCCACCTAGCCTCAATACCGAGATTGCAATAATTATCATTGATAATAATAGCACTACTAGCTTTTTTCTACCCTTAGTTTTATTTGTAAAAAAAATAAACGCTGTAATAGGATATGAAAGAAATAAGAATGGTGTCAAAACAAAATTTTTCAAAATCGCTATTAATCCAGAAGATTCAGTCACTTCACCTGATTTTATTCTAACATCTTCCAATGTTTGACCAGACATTAAATCGCCCATTGTATCTATAGTTTCGGGTATGTATACCAATATTGTAAAAATTTGTAGTATAAGTACCTTTTTTATATCTATTTCATATTTCTCTGGGCTATTAGCTGGATTAATAGCAAATCTACCACCGATAACAAAACTTAATACACCTACAAAAATTAATATGTATGTAAAGTTTTTGGGATTATCATAATCAATATACTTAAATGAAAATAAAACCGAAATAAACAACCATACAAATACAAACATATTAGATGGTCTTATCATAGACTTATCTAAGCGTCGCGAAATTGCGAATACTAGCAATAGTCCTATTATTAAATAACTCATCATTTATACAGTTTAATTATTATTGATTTTAATATATCTCTCTCATGATTATCCAATCCCCAAAACCATATAGCTGTAAAAAACAGAATATTAGGTATGCAGAATGTTGTTATCATGCGAAATAAAGATGGCGGTAGTATTGCACATACAAGTACACATGCAATGACAAATATCAATATTGTGATAATTTCACCTAATATTACCTGTCTACAAAATTCCCTAATATTTAAATCCGCAGTTTTTTTCAAGAATGGAATTCTTAATATAGAACATAAAAGTTCAATTGCGATATAAACCCCAGCCGCAAGTTTTAAATCACTTCCGCATTTAAGACAGAGGTAAAACAAAGGTAATGTAAACAACTTGGGAGTATACATGAAAATAGAATACCATTTTATATTACCAATAGCCTGATTAATATATGTTAAACCTATTGATATGGAGTCTACCAATAGTGTAAGCATAACCATAATACAAAACAAAGATGTATATTGAGGCACTTTTTCTAGCCATAAAGAAAGAATTGTATTAATCTCAAACATACAAGGAATACAGAGTATTGATAAAAGATAGAAAATAAATTTACTAGTCAAATTTGATAACCATAAAGCACGCTTGCGATCATTCGAAGCTTCTGCCTTTACTATTTGTGGGGTAATAGAATTTACCAAGGATTGAGCTAGAAAGTTTGTGTAACCTGCAACTTGAAATCCGATTCCATACGCTGCATTAACAGAGGCTCCCATCAATCTATTTAAAACTATTGCTATTCCATGTTGACGTCCAATTACACATCCAGAAGAATATAACGTCCACCCTGCAAAAGATCCTAATTCCTTAAGAATTATAGAATCAATTTTAAATGGGTTTGGAAATGTTGTTTCTATATATTTAATATAGCAATAAATCGAAATAGCCAAAAAATCAAAGACCTGAACTAATAGCATGATAATACCATAGTATTCCAGCCTATCAATAGGAACTATGCTTATAAATAACACGAGGAATAATTTTATAGCACCATCAAGGATATCAACTAAAGAGATATATACAATATTTTCATGTGACACGAGCAATGCCCTGTAAGGAGAAGTCGAGAATGTCAAAAGAATAATTAGTACAGTTATCTGATACACAAAAACAGCAGCATTATATCTATGAGAAGGAATATTTAAAAAACCATTAAACAAAAATGGAGTAATGCATTCTAAAATTACAACTGTGATTAACCCCAAACCTATATGAATACACAAGCTACTATTAAACACATTTTTAAGTTTACATAAATCCCCCTTTCCTTGATAAAATGAAACAAATCTTTGAGTCGTAGCAACCATCGCATTAGTTAAAAACGATAGCATAGCTATAACTCCAGCAATTAACGAATATAGACCAAAATCCTCAGCTCCTAACACCTGTAATACAATCCTAATTATATACAAGGATAGAACCATATTTATTATGGTCTTTATATATTGGGCACCAGTATTAAGTGCCACTCTTTGTGAAGATGTCATGTTTTTTTATAAAATTTTGAATAAACGCTTCAGTACGATTCGCTATTGGCATATACAGTATAAGAGAAAATTTGTCAAATATTATCAATATTGCCACTAATATGGTAGACAGTATACAAAATACAATCAACATAGAATAATCATCCAAACCAACATGTAGCAAATTTCGCATAAAAGGATAGGTTACATAATTTTCATGCAACAAATAAACAGAAAAAACAGAAGAAGCTGAATAGTTTATCCATTTATTGTAAAAAGGTCGCATAGTTGCAAAATACATAAAAACAGAAACTGCCATAATTATCAATCCTGGAGAATTATAACCAAAGCACATTAAACTTATAATTAAAGAGATAAAAGGAAAAGTCTCTTTAATACATGCTCCAACAAATATGCATATTACGACAGAAGAATACATCATTATTAGTGATTTTTTTTCAATATACATTCTTTTATTTCGTAATAGCCTTCCTAAATAATAAATAAACAAAAACGTGATTATATCACGACCTCCATTAATCGTCGATATATGCCCCAAGCAACCAAAATATAACATTATTATCCCTAACGAGATTATAAGCATTTTCCTTTGCTTTTCTGTTATTCCTTCCCATAACAGATTTGCAAAAGGGCTCAATATATATAAGATTATATAAGATGTCATAAACCACCATTCTTCATGCATGATAGGTGTTAATGTTGCAAATACATCCTTTATAGTTAATGGACTATCAAGGATAAAAACATCAAAACATCTAATAATAATAGAATAAAACAAACAGGGAATAATTAATTTTACTCCCCCCGATATTGATGCTTTAATTCCAAACCATCCACTTATTAATATAAAACAAACAACACCTATATGAAATACATTTGTTACTATATCCCATAAGACATTATGTTCAAGTGCTTCCCCATATGAATGCATAGACAGGTGATAAAGTATTATCATCCATATGCACATTATCCTTAATAATTCTATTGCACTATTTCTTTTTATATACTTTTCTAACATATCACTATTTTAGATTACATATATATTACCCAAAATATTATCCATATGTTAATATATCCATTCTAAATGGATATATTAACGCAGGAAGCAGACTGATAGCTCATTTTCTCAACAACCTTGGAATTTCCCAACACAAAAGGATATACATAATCAAATACCATGTAAGAATGAATATATTGTTTCACAGACTGTTACCGTTAATGATGCTTTGATTTTTGGTTAACATCTACCCTATGAGATACTCAGGCTATTGAGATACTCCTCTAGTCTCTACGAAATATATCGCGAGTATACACTTTCTCATTTACATCATCAAGACAAGAATCATAACGATTAGCAATAATAGCATGGCTATTTTTTTTAAACAGAACTAAATCGTTGACTACCTTGCTCCCAAAGAATGTTGTACCGTTTTCAAGTGTTGGTTCATATATTATAACTTCAGCACCTTTAGCTTTAATACGCTTCATGATGCCTTGAATGGCAGACTGGCGGAAATTGTCGCTGTTTGACTTCATAGTCAGACGATAAACGCCAATTACACAATTGCTAGGTTCTGCACCATACTGGTTATTGCTTGAATAGTCATACCATCCAGCTTTGCGAAGAACTGCGTCTGCAATATAATCCTTACGAGTTTTATTAGACTCTACAATAGCAGACATCATATTCTGTGGGACATCCTGATAGTTTGCGAGAAGTTGCTTGGTGTCCTTTGGCAAGCAGTAGCCACCGTAACCGAAGGATGGATTATTATAATGTGTACCGATACGTGGGTCGAGACCTACGCCTTCGATGATGGCCTTGCTATCCAAGCCCTTAACTTCTGCGTAAGTATCGAGTTCGTTGAAGTAGCTTACACGGAGTGCAAGGTATGTATTGGCAAAGAGCTTAACGGCTTCTGCTTCTTTCATGCCCATAAATAAGGTGTCGATGCTTTCCTTAATGGCGCCTTCTTGCAAAAGTGCTGCAAAAGTTTTAGCTGCTTCTACCAACATATCAACATCTGTTACCGATTCGATAGCCTTATTCTCTGCTTCAAACTCGGGCTTATTGATAATCTTGGGATAACCAACGATAATACGGCTGGGGTAGAGGTTGTCGTAGAGGGCTTTGCTCTCACGAAGGAACTCAGGAGAGAAAAGGAGGTTGAACTTCTTTACTCCTTTCTGCGCGTACTTCAAATAGAGGTTACGGGTGTAGCCGACTGGGATGGTTGATTTGATGACCATGATGGCATCAGGATTAACCTCCAACACCAAGTCAATCACTTCCTCCACATGAGTAGTGTCGAAATAGTTCTTTACAGGGTCGTAATTAGTTGGTGCAGCAATAACCACAAAATCGGCATCTGCATAAGCTGACTTGCCATCAAGTGTAGCTACAAGGTTCAATGGCTTTTCTGCCAAATACTTTTCGATATAATCATCCTGGATGGGTGAAATCTTATTGTTTAGTTTCTCCACCTTTTCAGGAATTACATCTACTGCTGTTACTTGATGATGCTGCGACAAAAGGGTCGCAATACTTAGGCCAACGTAGCCAGTACCAGCCACGGCGACCTTAATGTCTTTAAAATCACGCATATTTTGTTTGATTTAATAATTTAACTATTCACTAATTTTTATTCTCAATCCGATGGTATACATCTAAGTTGTATCTTTCACAACTATTATCTATCGTGTTTAACAATTTACCTTGACACAACACAACTAAAGCTAATATCACTCTGTTCATAACGAATAGTTTTCAAGTCGTCTGTTTCTCAAAAATGAAAGTTTTTATCTATTAAAAATCACCTTCCATTTTGCTTAGCCCGAATTTCTAACAAGTCAACAACTTTCTTAAACTCATCAAACTGTCGACAATATTGAGAGGCTAAAGGTTCTGAAAACTGCTGACGAATAGCAGTCTTAATCATATTCGCCATTGCCTCCTTGCTGATAGCATGAAGCAAGTCAAGAAATTGTTGGTTTTGGGGTACATTAATCATCGTTAATCGAACATTAATCCTAAGTTAATAAATCTATGTTGAGAAGATATTGGAACACGAATTATCATAAATTATCCAGAAATTATGTCACGAATTAATTCGTTAGTACTCAATTTAGGGCATAGCCCTTTGTATAGGCACTTTTGCAAGTGTCTATATATTGAGTTGTTAAAAATTTTACTTGTTTATTAAGTATTTCATACATTTTACACACATGTGATTTTCGGCTGCACTCGGCATAGCTCAAACAAGTTTGACTCTGCACTCGTTGGCACGAAAATTCTTCGCTTGACAATTTTAAAGCAAGCTTTTATTGTTCTCACTTATCGAAAGTGTTAAAAATCTTCACTGCTGTACATAATTTAATGTTTAAGTTTAGCAGAGAAGATACTTCTTTCAAATTTAAGTATTAATTTGATGGTTAAAACCATTATCTTAATGATAGCACTCAGCTAAGGAATACGCATATTAAGCCTTCCTCATTGAACAACATGTCCAACTAAAAACTTTCTTACCAATTTCTTTCCATTCTTTAAGTTGAGCATCTGTTAAATCTTTATCTTTTAGGTTTCCACACTTTTCATTATTTAAGTAAGAATCTAATAATTTACCCCAATTCGGGATAAAATAGCGATTAGTTGCATATGAAGACAGATACATGA
>ERZ1026852.1370-NODE-1370-length-13118-cov-5.989512_pt1 | contig 13118 bp, 12 predicted proteins | sample MGYA00380156_ERZ1026852 | MGnify/ENA primary metagenome ERZ1026852 (study PRJEB33269, sample SAMEA4719792) | human gut metagenome | biome: human-associated habitat; feature: organic feature; material: feces | place: Cameroon | collected 2013-10 ...
AGATTGCCTCTTGTCTCGTGGGCTCGGAGATGTGTATAAGAGACAGGTAAATTCCTACATGAGATTAAGATGAAAAAATCAGATATGGATTTTATTTAGTCGGCGCGACAGGATTCGAACTTGCGACCTCCACGTCCCGAACGTGGCGCTCTACCAAACTGAGCCACGCGCCGTAACCACACCTTGATAGTATATGATTTTTTGATAAAAATTTCAAGCTATTTATTAACAAATAAAATAAGTTGTCAATATTCCGGTTCATGCACCGGCTTTATCTCATATATGTTGTTCTGTAGCCATGATTTTCACTTGGACGAAGGTCATTTGGATACATGGTATCAGAATAGATTGCTTCCTGATATTCCTTTACCAGGCGGAATACCTTTTCGTAATCGGCAATGTTTTCAATGTTCATTCCATGGAAATGACCGTTTTCTGAATGAGACGATGTAGTTGAAACATGGCTGCAGGTTGTAATAACATCGCCGGTGCGGAACAGCTTGTCAAATATTCCCTGCCTTACTGAAACATGTGACAGATCTGTAAAAGGCTTCATCTCAGTTGTTGTGGTAAATATTCCTGACTTTATGTATATGCCTCTGTCTGTAATAAGGTATTCGGTATGCTTTGCCTTGAGTCCGGCAGTTAATACGCCGGCAATGTAGATCCATACAGGAGCCAGATGGATAATGAAAAATACCAGTATGGATTTTGCTCCTGTTCCAAATGAACCGCCATAGCTTAAAAATGTTGAAATAAATTGCATGTCAAAGATAAACCAGACTAACGCAAAAAACAACAATGGGTTAAATATCGCCTCAAATACAGAGACTCTTTTATCTTTCTTTCCCTGCCATACAATGGTTTCATTTACACCAATTTCATCTCTTAATGTCATAAAATAAATCCCCCTTTTATTTTGGTTTTGTACTGCTATACAATCCTTCGGTTACTTTTTATCTTTGCTCAAATGTCGGATAAATAGTTACTAAAACCTGAATATGCCTTAATTCTATCATATACAGTATATGACATTCAATGTTTTAATTGCTGTCATCAGATAATGTTTAATGAGCTGATCTGCAACCTTATATTACGGAAATGTATCAATATAAAACTTTTAGACGTTTTTTCAACACCATGATTATTAGGGGAATTGCCTGCAACAGACCATTTCTTGAGTGGCGTGATAATGCGTTGTATAAATTCTCACCGAGACTTACAAAGGAGCATACATACAACGGGGCGGTGTATGGCTTAAGGATTGATTGCAGTGAGATCGTAAACAGACAGCTTAACATTATAGGTGCAAATGTCTACCACAGAAGTGATATGGAGGAGGCAGCAGAACTTTTATCAGACAGTGCCTATAATTTTGAAACTGTTATCACCAATGAGTTTCCGCCGGAGGAGTGCAAGGAAGCATTTGTCCTTTTAAATTCCGGAGACAAGAATGCAGAAAAGGTAGTGTTTACATTTGCATAGCCGACGGAAAAGCTTGCAAGGAATGGTAATGAAAAAAGCATGGGAGTATGGATGAGGTCCATAGACTCATGCTTTTTGATATTAGTGTGAAATGTGCAAATGCAGCTTGTCGGTTACTGTAATAAGCTTGGGTCAGGCTTTATAAATTCCACATCTCCGAATACCTTCTGCTTCTCTGCGATTACATCCTTCACAATGTTTTTGCTGTTGTAATCATTATTATGGTAGTATTCGGCAAGTGTTCCGTTTTCTATTGGAACATACACTAAATTTACATAACCTGAAATCTCAGAGCTTATTCCGGAAGGAGAGCTGCTGTCAACATTCGATGTATCGCAGAAACCTGCCGCTATACCGAAATCTTCAAACTGCCAGCCTATGTATACCAGTTCAAGTGAAATGCCATAATCGGTGCTTTCCGGGTGGATAAAGTCATTTACCAGAGTGTGAGCATCAAGTGTTTCGGAGAAATAAGTCACATAATTTGGAGAACCAAATTCCGCAGCCAACATATCTAACAGTAAGTATTCTTCACATATGTCACTGTGATCTTTTTCCAGAGCAGAAAAATCATCATCAGATATTCTGAAAGTGGTATTGCTGAGATAAGTGTCTGACAGGTACCATTTCATATTATCAAGAGCCTCACCTACAGTTCCGTCATCGGCGTCTATTTCTAAATCAGGATACTCAAGACCATCGACATAGAAAGTATATGCGTAGGCGTTATCGTTTAAACAGTCAGCAAGGGGAATGTTTCCCGAAGCATGAAACGGGATATTGTTTAAGGTATCTGTGGTAAATGGAAGTGCCTCTCCGTAAAGTGTAGCACCCTCCGGAAGCTCCAGATATTCTGCGTCTGACAGTTCGTGGGCTATGATCCATGGACAGTCCTTGAAATCTATATTCGCAGTATCATTGTCCTCTGAGTTGTCGGAGCTTTCGTCACTTCCCGAACCGGCATTGTCAGAGCTGCTATTCTTTGTTGTGGCGTTGTCATCTCCGGAAGATTTGCTTCCCCCATCCTTTGATGATCCGCAGCCTGCCGCTGACATGAGAGCCATGGCAAGAGTAAGTCCAAGTGCTGTTGTTTTTAGTAAGTTTTTCTTCATATTCGTCCTCCTGTTTATGTGCCATTTGACACTATCAAGTAATACTCTTACATTATACAGACGAAGCAGAAAAAGAAAATGTTGGGGTTGAACAAAAATTTTTGGGATTTTTTTGAAAGTTTTTGTTCGGGAGGATATTAGGTCAAATTCGATTTGGAGTTCTATAGAGAAATTTGACATAAGTATAATAAAATGTTAGTATATATCAAAAGAGGTGCTACCGATATGCGGTTAGCCCTGATATATCAAGTAAAGTAATCGCTCAGTCGGTCAGGACAGTGGGCGATTATTTTTTTGCCTTATCATTGCTCCGAGAACCAATGGTATAACCAAGAGCAAAGGAAGCAATGCACAAGCTGATAATGGCTATAAAAAGCTCCGTTGTAAGCATAAGCACAACCTCCTCTTTAGATTTCCATAAATGGATTTCTATGTAAACGCAAGCTAAGACTCTTGCGGAGAAGGACTAATCGCCTACCGCGTAGGGTAGCACCACACATATTATATCAAACGTATGTTCGATAATCGAGCATAATACGCATATTTATGCAATTTAATATTTTTTTTATTTGTTTATGTTGACAGGACAATGTTGTCTTTGCAATACAAATAAAAACTCAGATTTAATCATGGGGAATATCATGAAAACGTCCGTCAAGCTCTTCAGTTTTCACTATATTTATAAATGCGTGCTCGTCTATCTGTCTGATTATAGGCACAAGCTCCCTCTTGGCATCAGAATTTATAACTGAATAAATAAGGGTCTTTTCCTTTTCCTCGTAGCAGCCGGTGCCCTTGAACAGGGTGGCGTCGTGGTTGGTCAGATCCCTGATGGCATGGTAGATCTCATTTGACTTGTCCGAAATAATGAACAAGGTCTCCTTCTTGTACCATTTGTACATGAGTTGTATTACCTGAGTGCTGCAGAACTGGTAAATGATGGAGTACAGGGCACTGGACCATCCAAACAGGGCTCCTGCGATCACAAGCATTACAACATTTCCAATGAGAATGTAGTTCCAGGCGTCAATCCCCTTTTGATGGGCTAAATATATGCTGATGAAGTCCGTACCGCCGGTGCTGGTCCCCACATTTAAGCACAGACTAATGGCAATTCCGTTGATAATCCCGCCGAAAAGACTTATGAGCATGATGTCATTTGTAAATACATATCCCGGCAGCACATCAACAAATATACTTGACAGCAATATGACTATTATGGAATAAATGGTGAAACGCTTGCCGATGTATTTGTAGGCAATGTATGTGGGGAACAGGTTCAAGCCTATGTTGAACACTGCAAATGGTATGCTCACATGAAGAAACTCTGTGCCGATATCCTGTAACAGCAGGGAGGCACCTGAGAAACCGCTTGGAAATAATCCTGCATTTTTCGTGAAACATCGCAGGTTCCATGCATACAGGATAGATGCAAATATTACTATAAAAATGCGGAAAAACTGGTAAAACTTCGGGTGCTTTGACTCTAAAGATCTAAACATATGCTATACCTCCTATAATTTGAAATCAGCCCATGGACGAGGTACGGCATAACACACATGATTATGCGGTACCCCAATCTAAAAGGGCTTACCTGTATTATACCACAGGCAGAGGGAGGCGAAACAGGTGGAATGTTATTATTGTTTGATATCTATCTGATATTGTTCTATAAATATCTCACGAGCTCATTGATGATCGGTGCGTAGTGCTCACCCTGGAGACCATAGTCTTTTTCCTTATAATTCCATGCGGCACGACCGATACCGTATTTCTCAAATATAGAGTGGATATCCTTGTACCAGTTAAGAGTGCCGTTAAGAGGAGCTCTGTCTATGACTCCATACTCGCCACAGTACATAAAGCCGTTTCTTTCTTCAACTGCCTTGATTCCATCAAGAAACATGGTTTCAAAAAGTTCCGGACCGAGAGTGTGAAGCCCAAGGCTTTCATCAGCAAATGCTCCGTTAATACATCCTGGTATTTTTTTGGATTCTGTAACATATTTGTTCCAGTCACCGGGATATTCAATGTGAAAATCTTCCGGCATTCCATCTACCCAGTAAGCAGATTGATGGGTGAACAGCATTGGCTCATAGCAGTGAAAATTGTATACAATGTTCTCGTCATCTCTATGAGGGAGGTACTTTATCGTGGTGACGGCATTGTAGCACACTCCGCCCAGAAGTATTTTTGCGTTCGGGGCTTTTGACCGGATAATATTTATACAGTTGGAAGAGATATCATTCCATTCGTTTATAACATCAGGGCTTACAACTTCATTTAATGGCTCAAACATGATGATGTCGGAGTCTTTTGCATATCGGTCTATTAACTTTTCCCACATTTTATAGAATCTTTTCTGGAGAGCTTCGTCATAGAAGAAATTAATAGATTCTGCGGGCTTGTCAAATACATAGCCGTATGTCTTATGCAGGTCAAGAACCACATTGAGACCATGCTTCCGGCACCATTCGATGCATGAATCAATGTAGAAGTATCCATTTTCTTTGTCACTTCCATCTTCGTTTTCAAGATTACCATAATCAATTGGAAGACGAACGTGATCAAGACCCCAGGATGCTATCTTGATGATATCTTTTTCTGTGATAAATGTGTCAAAATGTTCCTTTTCGAGCGAACCCTGTGACAGCCAGCCGCCCAGGTTTATGCCTTTTTTAAATCCGTATAATGTTTTCATAATTAATAACCTCCTGATTAATATATTATACTTATTTGCATGTTTGTTAGTAATTGACAGTAACATTTTCAGTGATTATATGATAGCATTTATGTCAAAATATTAATATCTCTAATGTGTCATTTATATAATAATTGTGATATGCTAATATAATCGGTGCAATGCATGAAAAAATAAATAGAAAAAAATAAATATCAGAAGTATTAAATGAGGTAGCATATGCAACGAAGAAACAAAGGTATTACAGGAAAAGGTGGCAGATCATGAATATATCGGACGAGATAGCAAAAAAACAGTTTATTCAGAGAGAATACGGTCTGGCGCATCCTACCTATGACAGAGAACTTGATTTTTACCGGCTTGTATGCAGTGGTGATGTGAAAACTTTGACCGGTATGCTGCTTGCGGGTGAAGAAGATGATGTAACTCTTAAATCGCGGGGGATATTGTCGGAGGACAAAGTTCGCAACAGAAGATATCATGAGATAGTCCTTGTAGCAATGATATCCAGATTCTGTATAGAAGAGGGTATGGAGGAGATGGAAAGTTACAATCTCAGTGATTTCTACATTAACAGACTTGACAAAGCACAAACCCAACAGCAGATAACAGATGTACATAATCAGGTGGTTATGGATTATGCTAAACGTATGAGACATGTAAAAAACAAAGATGTTATATCACTGCATTGTATAAGGACGATGGATTATGTGTATGATCATCTCCATGAAAAAATAGAAATTTCTGAAATAGCAGAATATGTAGGTGTAGAAAGATCATATCTGAGCAGATTATTTCACAAGGAAGTGGGACAGACTCTTTCTGATTATATTATGGACAAAAAGCTTCAGGCGGCAAAGAACATGTTATTGTGTTCGGACTTTTCCTGTATGGAGATATCCCAGTATCTTGCATTTGCCTCCAACAGTTACTTTACAAAATGTTTCCGGGAGAAATTTGGAAGTACGCCGGGGGCATATAGAAAGGAAAATTACCGAAAGCACTGGAAGAGGTTATGGAGATAGCGGACGGCGAGACACGGTTAACTACTACTACCAATTTTACTACTAACAGGTAGTAACAACTTGCAGGGTTCTGCTCTGATTTGCCACAATCTGTAATTTCAGAGCGGATCACCATAATCCCTGATATCCCTTGCCAAACAGGGTATTTCGGGGCAAAACAAGGAGAAACAAAACAATGATTAAAATACTTTTCATCTGCCACGGCAGGGCTTTGAGTACAGTTATAATGGGCAATGAAATGAGGTAAAGCGGGGCAAATCGTGGTGGAGTGATAGGAAAGGGACTACGTTTTTTATACGGATAAGAAACAATAAAGAAGAACAAATGTTCGAAATTGCTTGACAAACTTAACATACGAAGATATTCTAATAATAGATAAATTTGATATTAAAATTGAAAAAGAAAAGCAGGAGGTTCAGGAATATGAGTAACATTAACACGGAGACTGAAACTGTTATAAAAAAAATTTTGCCATACATGAGAAGAAGAGGGTATAATATTGAGCAAGATTTTGATTTTGAAACTGCTGTATCAGCAACTGATAGATATACCAAAGGATATGTTGATATATTAGTGACATTAGGTAAGAAAACACCACTTTTTTTGATTGAAGCAAAAAGAATCGGAAAGAATTTAACAAACAAGGATAGAGACCAGGCGATATCGTATGCAAGATCAAAAGAAATAAAGGTGCCATTTGTTGTTGTTACTAATGGAAAGGATATACAGTGTTTTAACACTAAGAATAAACAAAGAATTATATGGGATGGAAAAAGATCAGATAAAGTGCCCAGTAGATCCCAGGTTGAGAAAGTTGTAAAAACGCTAAGAGCTAAGCCTGATGAGGTTATAATAAATATTTCTAATGATGAATCACTACCGTTTAGACAAGGTCTTCCGTTGCGACAACTAAATGCATTATTTGCAAAAGGGCACAACACTATTCGTAAAATAGAAAAGGATGAAGATTATGCATTTGCAGATTTCTCAAAACTTTTATTCCTCAAATTACTAGAAGAAAAAAGCGATATTGAGGAAAACTTTTCATTACCTTATTCATATAGATTTTATGAATTGGCAGAAACTCCAGTACAGAATGCTGATCAGGTAAAAATTGCAATAAGAAGCATGATTGATCAGATAGTTAATAATACTTCTTATGGGGATGTTTTAAGAGAACCATTAAGATTAGAAAATCCTAAAACGTACTTAGGCTTGGTTAAAGATTTAGCATCGGTGTCGTTTTGTGATTGTAGTGTTGACTCAAAAGGCGCTGCTTTTGAGTATTATGTTAGAGCTACATTAAAAGGTAAGAAGTTAGGACAATATTTTACTCCAAGAGAATTAGTTCAGGTTATGGCTTGTTTGGTTGGTGAAGATAAAATAATTAACTCAGTGATAATGGGAAGTAAATTGAAAGTGTTGGATCCTGCTTGTGGGACAGGCGGATTTTTGGTTTATTTAATGCAAGAAGCTTTAACTAAATTGCGAGTGAAACTGAAAAATCGTGAGATAACGAAAGAAAGTTATGATCAATGTGTAAAGAAAATAAAGGAAGAAATCTTTTATGGTTCAGATGCTAATAGAGGGGTTGCAGCATCTGCAAAAATGAATATGATAATTACAGGTGATGGACACACTCACATTGTTCATGAAGACAGTCTGTCAGTTAACGCAGTAAACTGGAAAGTAACAAAGCCTGACTGTAATTTGATTATGACAAATCCACCATTTGGAACAGCAGAAGGAGATTCACTAGTAAAAAATGATAAGGAGCAGTTTCAAGTAAGTACAACTAAAGGACAATATTTATTTTTACAGAAAATGATTGATTGTACTGTTCCAGGAGGTGAAATCTGTACAGTAATTGATGAGGGCGTTCTTAATACAAGTAAGGGGTCGGAATTAAGAAGATATATATTAACAAATTGTATTGTTAAGGCTGTTATAAATTTGCCTGCAGAAACTTTCAAACCAAATAAAATTAATGTAAAATCGAGTGTGTTGTACTTGGAAAAACGCGAAGCTGCTGACGTTGATCTTGAGGATAATTACAAGATAACATTTTGTGAACTTGACTCGCTAGGATATATGGGTTCAGGAGATAAAATACGCGATTTTGATAATATTACCTTTCTGGATGAAATTAGAAAAAATGTATTAAATCATGAATTAGGTGAAGAAAGAGTTGGATATCATTGGAAAGCATACGATATTTGGTCGAATATAATTGCAAGAGATAGAGGTGTTAGACTAGATTATAAATATTGGGAACCTCAATTTAGAAAAAAATTGAAAGAACTTGAAGGGAAAGGCTGTCTGACAATAAAAAGTTTAAATACAATTGAAACTTCACGAGGAATAAGTCCCAGTTCAGAGTGTTATGTTGATGAGAAAGATGGATTTGCATTGGTAGTTAAGGCAGGAAGCAATATTAGTAGATTTGGAGAAATTTTGATAACTCCGGATTCTGACTGGATTGAAAAGTCTTTATATGATGAGTATGTTCAACGTGCCGAAGACAATATGGAGAATAGAAATATTATCAAAAAAGGTGATGTGTTATTAGCTTCTACAGGGGACGGTACGCTTGGAAAATGTTGTGTATATGATAAAAATATCCCGGCTGTTGCAGATGGACATGTTACAATAATTAGAGTAGATAAAAAAATAATTGATCCGTATTATTTGGCAGATTACCTAAGATGTGGTTTTGGTGGAAAACAAATTGCATGTTTCTATTCAGGGTCAACAGGGTTAATTGAACTGACACCAGAACAAGTAGATATGATTATTGTTGATAATGCAGGAGAAAAACAGGAGGTAAATGCTCAAAAGAAAATATCAAAAGATATTCGAAGAAGAGAAAAGAAATATATTTTGCAGATCGAAAAAGCAGAAAAATTATTAGGAACAGTTGATGAAATATGGATGTAGGGGCATAGAAAATCTCTACCACCTTTTTCCATAAAGACCGATGCCCCCTCTCACGCATAATTTCGCGAAATTACACAGGGGGTAATGTATTAACTTGGTTTTAGCAACTCGAATGGCTGAAATTAAGAGAAAATATTGAAATGCTGTGCGCGAAAAGTATTGCCGATTTGTGAAGAAGTAGGGCTGCCTTGAAATAGGGCAGCTCTTTTTCAAATATTGTGTTGACTAATTTGTCCGGTAGAGTGATATATGTACATACCAAAAAGAAAGGTGGTATGTACAATGATTACAGAAATTGATTTTAAAGTTAAAGGTGAGGAACGAAAGAAGCTGGCTTATGCCATAGGTGAATTGCTTGGAATGCCGGTAAAGTACATCAGAACACCCAAGTTTGATTATCTGATTGGAAGCAGCATTTTGGATAAGAACGGAGTGTTTCATGCATCCGAATACTTGACAGAAAGTAAGTTGGAATTGGTTTTAGAATGGTTTTACAAAGGCGAGCCTATACAACAATCAGAGCAGCCGGAGAATGAAACTGTGGAAGCAGATGTATTAAGCATATCAGTTCCAAGAAGCATGTTTGCAGATGATAAACTGGAAAATTTGCAGAAGTTGATAGAAGGGAAACAAACACTTTTTAAACACGCATTCCTGACAGAGCAGTTGGAGGTTGTTATTACCGAGAATCAGGTTTCATTTCCCTGGTTTCCACTTGCGTCTGAGCCGGATGCTGTGAATGCTTATACAGAATTTATTTCCAAACTGTGCGAATTAGCGATAAAGCTAAAACGAGTATCACTGACGGATAAAGAAGTTGAGAACGAAAAATACGCATTCCGATGTTTCCTCCTACGCTTGGGATTTATCGGAGACGATAGCAAAACTGCTCGCCGGATTCTTCTTCAAAATCTTTCTGGAAATTCAGCATTTCGTAAAGCATAAAATAATGCTTTTCTTTGGTGCAGGGTGTCGCAGAGATGCCCTGTACTATTTTATCTTAAGAAGCTGTACGGCTTCCGGACGGATGAGCTTACCATCGATTCGCTCATAAGCTGCGTATCCGGTTAGATTTTCGCGGGCATACAGCTCTGTCAAGACTTTCACAGAAAGGGGCTGTCGCTCTAATATCCAGAAGTAGGACAAATCTCCAAATGCAACAGGGATGCTGCTGGCTGATATATCCGGTACATAGGGAGAGATAACCACTGGTCTGCTTAAAATTGTGTCATCTGACTGGCACCACAGATAATTGCCATCCTTGTCTTTTAATGTCCTGAGGGTTAATGCTGTATGGTCATTCATTAACCAGACGCCATTCTTCCTGAATTCAGGCTTGGTGGCAAAGTATAAGGCGATAATATCATCATAAGATAAACTGTCGGCAGTATCAATAGAACGTCCTGTCTCGGCGGTTATTAAAAGGCCTGCTGGCTCGTTTACGCCGGTTCCGTTGATGAAAACCTGTTCTTCGGCTCTGCCAAATCTACGAGCAAATTCATTTGTTAAATACTTTTCTACATTGAAGTGCATATCTTCAATGAAACGGTTATTTAACTTTGATACAGAGGATGTTTAAGGCAATATAGAAGAATAGTTGAATTTAAGCTGGGCGGGTGCTCAGCTTCTTCTTGTGGTTAACCTGATAAGGAAGGAGGGAGTGGAAATAATCATGAATGCTATGGAGATTAAAATGCTATGAAAAATCAATGAGTAATGTTATAATAATCACAAGTATATTTACGTATATTTTTACGGTTAGAGGAGAATATATTATGATAGATTTAAATTCAGAATTAATGGAGCAAAAAATGAAAGTTGATTTTAATACCTACGACTTATCTGTTAAAGAGTTGTTAAGTATGGTAAATGATGGGCTGATAAATATAGCGCCAGAATATCAGCGACAGTTTAGATGGGATGAAGAACGCCAGTCAAGTTTAGTTGAATCTCTTTTCTTGGGAATTCCAGTTCCAAGTCTTTTCATGGCAACAAATGTGGATGGAACTTGGGAAGTGATTGATGGAGTGCAGAGACTTAGTACAATGATTTGTTTTGCAGGAGATGATAGTGTACGAGAGAAAGTCAATGCAAAAAAAGTTGAGCCCTTGAAACTGAAAGGGTTATCAAAACTAGCCAATTTTAATGATAAGAGATTTTCTGATCTTCCAGTAGGTGTACAAAATAAATTTAAATTGACTAGTATTAAAGTCACTACGTTGAGTGATAAAAGCGATAAAGATGTACGTTTTGATTTGTTTGAACGATTGAATAAAGGAGGTGTAAATCTTACACCTCAGGAAATTCGTAGTTGTGTTTATCGAGGAGGATTTAATGATTTCTTAAAAGAGCTATCCAAAGATTCTAATTTTAAGAATTGCGTGCATTTATCTGAGAGTCAAGAAAATGATGGTACACGAGAGGAACTTGTTTTGAGATTTTTTGCGTATTTGTATGATTTGGATTCGTTTGAGCATAGTGTAAAAGATTTCTTGAATAATTATATGTCAAAAGCTGATAAAGGATTTAATTATAGTGAAAATGATAAATTATTCAGAACAGTATTCAAAATATTGAATGATGCCTTGCCCAATGGCATAAGTAAAGGAAGGAAAAATACACCACTTAATCTCTTTGAGGCTGTGTCAGTAGGAGCTGCATTAGCATACATGAATAATGGAAAAATAAATACTGCAGGAATGGATGAATGGCTAAAAGATAAAGAATTATTAAAATATATTACAGGAGCTACTAATTCGAAACCGAGAGTAATAGGCAGAATTGAGTTCTGTAGAAAAAAGTTTGAGGGATAAAAGTGTTTGATGAAATAAAGGAAGAAATGACTCGTAAAATATGTGAACTAAGAATATGGCTTAGTAACATAAATGATAGTGATGATTTTTCTGCGATTAACAAGGGATTGTTTTATGTGTATATATATGGTATTTATGAGGAAACAGCTAGAACTGTCGTTCAGAAAACGATAGAGGAATTAAATGCCAAATCAGTAAAGATTGATGAGTGCATATATGAGCTGTATGCACTCATTTTTTCTACAGAATATGACAGCATATATGGTGTAGGTAATGAACATAAGTGGGAAAAAAGGTGGAATATTTCGGATAAATTAACTCAGAATCCTGTTGTTGTTATTCCGAATGAAATAATACCTACTGATGGGAAGAATCTGCGATATAGACAATTAGAAAGTATCGCAAAAACTTTTGGTATTCATAATGCAATTCTTCCCAGGGCAGAAATTGGAGGAGACATCCAGGAAATGGTTGACAAAAGGAATTATATTGCACATGGCAATAAAACTCCAAAAGAAGTGGGACGTGAAGTTTCTGTTAATGATTTACAACGTAAATTAGATCATATCTCGGAGGCATGTACATATATTATTGAGTTATATGAGGAATATATTGAAGAACAATTGTATTTGAAGAATCATTAAAAGTAATTTGTTGTAAAACGTCACATAAATTTTTATACTACGCAAATTACCGGAATATGAGAAGAATTACATGTTTTTAGGAGTGAACTAGTGTGGATGGTTTAAACTTAAATCCAGTGCAGAAAGCAGCATTTTCCTTAATCCAACAAGACCTTAGATATATTTATACGGTTATAAAATATATAAATCCAGATGAATCGAACTATATTCCGTCTATGATGCCATATTTTGGAGTTATCATTGATGGTGCAGAAGATTGGGTGAAAGCAATCAATAATTCGAATAAGTGTAAGCTTCAGATGCCCTTATTTAAAGAAAATGAAAAGGTGTTTTACGAGCAAATTAGGAATAGTATAAAACTATGGCAACAGGATTATGAAAAAATATATAATCTATTAGGT
>ERZ1026852.1375-NODE-1375-length-13088-cov-8.641525_pt1 | contig 13088 bp, 7 predicted proteins | sample MGYA00380156_ERZ1026852 | MGnify/ENA primary metagenome ERZ1026852 (study PRJEB33269, sample SAMEA4719792) | human gut metagenome | biome: human-associated habitat; feature: organic feature; material: feces | place: Cameroon | collected 2013-10 ...
CTGTGGCCGGAGTATTGTATGGGGCACTTCTGGCGTTTCTGAAGATAAAGAATCGAAAAGCAGAGCGCGAATAAACGGATTTCAAGGGGAAATACGGACGGCGTGAAAAAGGAGCGGAATATTATATGACAGTGGTATGCCTTGTGATACTGGCAGGAATTTTCTGGGGAGACTTCTTCTTAAAAAATTACATAGAGTCACATGAGAATGAGCGGGACGAACGAGTAATCTGCAAGGGAAAACTTCTGATCCGCAAGCATCATAACAAAGGCATGATGCTCAATGCCGGACAGAAGAGAAGGCGTCTGGTGGCTGCTGTTTCACTGGCATTTACACTGATATTGACCGTTGTCTTTATTGTGAGTCTGGGACATCGAGGCAACAATCTGCTGCGACTGGGACTGGCGCTGTTGCTTGGTGGTGCATTCAGCAATACCTACGACCGCCTCCGCAGAGGTTACGTGGTGGACTACGTGAGCTTCCCAGTGAAATGGCAGAAATTTCGCAAGATCGTCTTCAACTGCTCGGATTTCTGCATTATCATCGGTGCGTTGCTATCGGCACTTGGAATGCTGTAAATTGAGAGTTACGAGCCATGCAAAAATAGAACGGAATACCTCGGTGGGAGCTTGCTCACACAAGAGGTTATTTCGTTCTATTTTTATACCGTGCGTCCAACGGACACACTCGACAGCCGTCAATGAAATAAATGTGGAGCGCCTTTTGCGACACATTTATGAATTGATGCATGTCTCGTAACGTAGGGTTGCCGTAAACCCCACGAACGCCTACGGCGAACGGAACATCACGCCTTGATGTCACGGATCGGCTGACGCGGACATCGTGTCCGCTTTCCCCCTGTCTTTCAGCACTTTTCAAGAAAATATCAACACCCTCCGACAAACATCTTCGACATGGCACCGCATACCCCGGGAGTTCTGTGGTCCTAAATAATTCATAAAAGGTACTTAAAGGGTAAGCGATGAATAACATACCGTTCCAAATGTTCTTTCAGATCTGAGATAATACAGTAAACAAACAGTAAATGACTACTTTAGCTAACAGGAGGAGCTGCTTATGCGTAATAAGAGAAGAACAGACGAAGAATGGCTGTCATTGATTCAGGAATGTCGCAGCAGTGGATTTTCTGACCGTGTCTGGTATTCGTATTTTTTAGTACAATGCCGGACTCATTTTTTTGTTATCTAAAAATAGAAAAAGAGCATTTTCATCCTTTAATTGGTTAAAATTCACAAAAAATCAGACAATATTTCAGGATTTATTATGTATGGAATAATACGAATAATACAATATTTTAGAATACAATAAAAATGCGAAAAAAAACGAAAACATGTGAAGAGGGGGATTATCATATAATCACATGCAAGTAGGGGAGAAAAAGGAGAAGGAAGGATGAGAAAGTTAACGAAAAGCTTTCAAAAGAGGCAAAGCATTGCAAGCAGAGTACTGTGTTTTCTGCTAGTGCTTGCGATGGTAGTAACAATGGTTCCGGCGCTTGGCGGCGGAAACAGTACGGTTCAGGCAGCGGAGAAAGAGAAGAATCTGACGATTCACTTTATGATGCCGTCAAATTGGGGTTGGACAACACCGGCAATGCAGTTCTGGGGAGGAACAGCAGCAGTGACGGGAAATACGAACGGAGAAAATGGCGAACAGATTGAAGGTTGGGGTCAGGGAGATATGGGTTATTCCATGACTAAAGTGGAAAGTGGCAGTACAGAAATAGAAGAATATACACTTTCTGTAAAAGGTACCTTTACTGGATTTCAGTTTCTTGATTTAAAGTCTCCAAGTCATTCTGCAAAGACCTCTGATGCTGGTAAAATGACACAGTATACAGGCGAGATAGCAACAGATATTTATTTTTTATGGGACAGCACGGTAAATAAATATGTTGCATACGTAAATAAAGAAGGTACGGAAAAAGTACCTGAGCTTTCAGAAGCTCCAGTGATCACAATTTATTTTGATAATCCAGATGGTTGGACTCAGCCAGCATTCAATGCATGGGGAGCAGATGTAAAAATTGATAATAATAATGCAGGACAGACAATGGTAAAAGCCTGGAATGCGAATCATGATAAAATGGCACTAGATACAGAGACAAATTTGTATTATGTAAAGGTGCAGGCAGTTACTTTATCTGGTTTGCAGATTATCAATAGTGAAGCTGATTCGCAGGAAATTCATCTGGCAGAGGCTGGTGTTTTAGCAGCTATCAATGACATCACCACAGACACCTCCATCTATTATTTAAGTGATGGTAATGGTGGCATGAAATGGTACAAAGATGCTAACAAATCCGAAACTCTGATCGAATACAAAGAGGCAGGTTATAAAAGTCCGGAGGTAGATGGACGAAATGTAACGTTTCGTGTTCCAGCAGAAAAAGCCGGAAATGCAGAGGCAGTTACGGTTCCGGGAGGAATGAATGGTTGGAAACAGGATTCATCTGATTGGGAACTTAAAAAAGATGAGACAGCAGGTATGTGGTCTGGAACATTTACCATTGCACCCGGAAAATATGAATACAAATTTGCATTAAATAAAACCTGGGATGTATCGTTTTCAGATCCGGCAAATAACAGGGTAAGTGGAACAAACAGTGTTTTGATCGTCCCGGGCTTGGCTGACGGAAAAGCAGATGCAATGAAAGGAATTGAGACAGCACTTCCAGAAAAACTGACATTGTGGTCTGAAGACGGAACAAGCAGTGAAACTCCGGTTACTTACAGTTTAAAAACTGCAAATAAAGATATTACATTAAATGGAAATAACATTAAAATCGGCAAATCTTATACAGGACAGACCGTAGAACTGACGGCAAAAGCAGAGAACGGACAGACCTCTGACTTTGTGGTCAATGTGACAGAAAAATTATATACATATACCATTTATTATTACGATTTCGATGCAACACATATGTCAGAAAATGCATCTGACTTATGGATTTGGGAGAAAAATTGTGCTGGACCGGAAAAAGGAACATCTTTTGCTAGGACAGAAACACTTTCGGATGGAAAAGAATGGCTGCGTGCAGAAGTAAAACTTCCGTATAAAGACCTTCAGATTATCCCAAGATCAAAAGGCGAGTGGAAATGGCAGAAAGATACTGTTTCTTACAATAACAGCGCAGGAACAGAAAATGTAACACTTTATATTGTATCCAATAGTAAACAGGCATACACAGAGATTCCAGAGCTGGTAGCACCGAGATCCCGCTACGTCATGATCGAGTACGACAGACCGGCGAAGGACTATACCGGCTGGAACATTTATACTTGGAACAGCGGATTTGGTTCGGAGGTATCGGTAGATTTTGCAGATATTAATGGAAAAATGGTGGCAAAAATTCCGGTAAAAGATTCAAAAGCAGATCTTAAATTGTCTTTCTGTATGAGGCACAGCACGGCAGCTGATGAATGGGAGAGCAAAGACGGCGGAGATCATTATGTGACGATCCCGGCAGACCAGTCAGTGGTAAAAGCCGTGTTCACACAGGGAGAAGGAATCACACGAGTATTGCCATATAACACAGGTTTTGAGAGGGATGGAGCAAATAATGCAATCCATTTTTACTACAGAAATGATGAACTGGCAGCAGAGAATAACCTTGCTTCTTTAGAAGGAAATGTAAGTATTGTGATCAACGGACAGACTTATGCAATGGCTTATGACGCAGAAAACGATCGTTTTGTATACAAGCTTACAGATGTTTCCACTGGTGATTACCATTACTACTATGTGGTAAATGGAAAAGAGGAATTAGATGCATTTAATGATGTAACTGCAAAGGACAGCAATGGAAAAGAGTGCAGTGTATGTCATTACAAAAAAGCAAATGTGAGCGTAGAGACTTCTTTATCACAGTATGCAATGGACTACAATGACAACAATGTGTTATCCGTAAAATTGACTGCAAAAGACGGAGAAGGTCTTGAAACATCTGAAATTGCTGCAATCACAGCCGATTTGAGTGAATTAGGATTAAACAGGGAATTTGCGATTGATCCGACACTCATGGAAGGAACAATCTCCTGCCTGAATACGGTAGCCGCAGGAGAGAAAACGATTTCTGTCACAGTGAAAGATATTTATGGAAATGTATATACAACAGCGACAAATGTTACCGTCACAGAGCGCAAAAAAAGTGCCGGAGATTTTGACTGGGATGAGGCAGTGATTTATTTTGCAGTGACAGACCGTTTCTTTGACGGAGATGCAAGCAACAATGATGCATACGGAGTTGGAGATTATAACACAGGCAAAAAAGGCGGATCCAGCTATCACGGTGGAGATTTTGCCGGATTAAACCAGAAACTGGATTATTTAAAAGATCTGGGTGTGAACACAATCTGGATCACTCCGATCGTAGAAAATATCAAAGAAGATCAGCATGATAAGGAGACGGATACCGCTACCTATGGCTATCATGGTTACTGGGCAAGTGATTTCACAAAGTTAAACGGACATCTTGGAACAGAGGAACAGTTCGAAGCATTATTAGAAGCGGCTCACAGCAAAGACATGAAGATAATGGTCGATGTTGTATTGAACCATGCAGGATATGGAACCGAAGATCACTTCAACGATATTTTAATGGATGCCGATGGTAAAAAAATATCTATGATCCGCGATGATAGTAATACAATCAGTGGAGACGACAAATACGATGCTTTATCAGGACTCCCGGATTTTGTGACAGAAAATAAGGCTGTGACCGATCAGCTTGTCGCATGGCAGACCGGGTGGATGTCAAAATACAGCATTGACTACTATCGTGTGGATACTGTAAAACATGTAGAGACAACGACATGGGCAGCATTTAAAAATTCCCTGACCAAAGTAAATCCTGATTTTAAAATGATAGGAGAGTATTCCGGTGCAGGATATGCCAACAATGCAGGAGAATTGGGAACCGGAACGATGGATGCACTTCTTGATTTTGATTTCAACGATTTTGCACAGAACTTTGTGACAGGAAATATTTCTAGCGTGGAAAATTCACTGCAGAAGAGAAACAGTGCGATCAACAACACCGCTACTATGGGAAGCTTTTTGAGCAGCCATGATGAGGACACACTGCAGTATAAACTTGTAAGCGAGAGCAAAATCAGCGAAGAAGAAGCTTACAACCTGATGAAAGTGGCAGCAACACTTCAGATTACCGCAAAAGGCCAGCCGGTTATTTATTACGGTGAGGAAATTGGACAGGGTGGAGCAAACAACTGGCCGTTTCAGACGAATCGCCGTGATTTTGACTGGACAGAGTTAGAAAAACAGAAAGCAGACAGCAGCAGCATTTATAATCATTACAAGACAATGATCGCAATCCGTAATGCATATACAGATGTATTTGCAAGAGGAAACAGAAGTACAGTGGCAGCTTCTGATGCAGAGGGGTACGAAGTGATCAGCAGAAGCTATGGTACAGATACTTTATATGTTGGAATGAATGTCAAAGAGACAGCAAAAGAGGTTGTAATTCCGGTAATAGCAAAAGCAGGAACGATTCTTACAAATCTTTATGATGGAAAAAATTACACAGTATCCGCAGACCAGAAAGTATCGGTTACCATTCCGGCAGCAAAGGAAGGTGGAACAATCGTCCTTACAGAACAGAAGAACACAGTTTCAGATGGAAAGCAGAATGATAGTAAGCCTGAAAATAATAATAATAACAATAGCAATGATAATGGCTCTGACAGTGCAGGCACTTCTTCCGCTCCGGAGACTGTGAACTGGAATGAAGTAAGCAGTTCTGTACAGGATAAGGTTACAGAAATTGCACAGAATCCTGCGATTGCAACGGTTAACATGAACATAGTATGTACCGGTGAGGTACAGGTTCCGCAGAAGGTACTGAATACCATTAAGGGTACCAATGTAACGGTCGCATTCCATAGCGGAAATGGTGTAGCAATGAGTATCAGTGGTCAGGATCTGAAGAATAAAGATTTCTCTAAGATTCAGAACATTGACCTGACGGTGGATCAGACGAGCAACAATATTCCTGCAAGTGTTGTAGCTGCTAAGACATCCGCACCTACAAGACAACTGGCGATTAAGGATACCGGCAGCTTTGGCGTGAATGTGAATATTCATGTAAATGTAGGCAAGGAAAATGCAGGCAAGACTGCAAATCTGTACCGCTACAATGCAGAAAAGGGTCGCCTGGAGTACTGCGGATCCTTTACCGTAACTTCTAATGGACAGTCCATGTTTGCGTTAAAGCGAGGTGGTAATTATCTGGTAACAGTAACGGAGCGCAGACCGTCCGAAAGCGTATGGTTTGCAGAAGGTAATTACACCATTAAACCGGGAGATACGCTTTCTGGGATTGCACAGAGGAATCATATGACCCTGACAGAGTTGCTTCGCAGAAACGCACAGATAACGAACCGGAATTTGATCAAGGTGGGTCAGAGATTGAATCTGAACTAAGACGCGGGCACAATAAAAAGAGAAAAAGTATAAGACGGGAAATTGAAAACGAAAATAAAAACGAATGGTTTGGGAGGACCATTCGTTTTTATTGTTCCTTTATAAATTCACTCCATGGCATCAGCTGCTCTATACCTGCGGACGAATTCATGTAATCCGGCATATACAGTTTTCATAAATCAAAAGATAATAGACCTTTTTATGTAAAACAATACCCTGCCAAGGGCTACGGGGATTCGAAAGCATTTCTTCACTAACTCTCAAGCTAATATAAGAAGGGTGAGCTTTACAGCTCACCCTTCTTATATTTTGCAACGATATTCTGAATTCTCTCATTCGGATTCAGCAGATCGCTGATGGAAGAATCGTGGTTCAAAGTATCAATGATGTAAGCGATGTACTTACTCATATCGCAGTTGATGTACCATTCTCTCTGAAGCAATTCCGGAGTCTGATAGATCAGGTTGGTGGTCAGTACCTTATCGATGATGCCGTTCTCATAAGCCTTATCGAACTTGTCCAGCCCGTTGGTGAAGAGACCAAAGGTGGAGAAGACGAAGATCTTATTTGCCTTGCGTTCCTTCAGAGCAGCGGCTACTTCCAGCATGCTTTCACCGGAGGAGATCATATCATCAATGATGATCATATCCTTGCCCTCTACGCTGGTGCCCAGGAACTCATGAGCTACGATGGGGTTACGACCATTGACAATGCGGGTGTAATCTCTTCTCTTATAGAACATACCCATATCCAGACCTAAAACGTTGGCCACATAAATAGCACGTCCCATACCGCCTTCGTCCGGGCTGATGACCATCATGTGGTTGGAATCTAACTGCAGATCCTTCACATTGCGGAGCAGACCTTTGATAAACTGATATGCAGGCTGTACAGTCTCGAAACCGTGCAGAGGAATTGCATTCTGTACACGAGGATCGTGAGCGTCAAAAGTGATGATGTTGTCTACACCCATGCTTACCAGCTCCTGCAGTGCCAGTGCACAGTCCAGAGACTCACGGGAAGTTCTCTTGTGCTGACGGCTCTCGTACAGGAAAGGCATGATGACTGTGATACGACGGGCCTTACCACCGACAGCTGCGATGATACGCTTCAGATCCTGATAGTGATCATCGGGAGACATATGATTCTCATTACCGCACAGGGAATAAGTCATGGAGTAGTTCAGTACATCTACTAACAGGTAGAGATCGGTACCGCGGACGGATTCTAAGATCTGACCTTTTGCTTCGCCGGAACCGAAACGGGGCACCTTTGCATCCAGCAGATAGGAATCTCTCTGATAACCTGCAAATGCCAGAGATTCCTTATGCTCGCTTTCTCTCTCTGCTCTCCATTTTACAAGATACTGGTCTACCTTTTCTCCTAAGGGCTTACAGCCGGGCAGGGAAATAATGCCCAGAGAGCCGACAGGGATAGTCTCCAGATTTCTTTTTTCTTCACGATTCGCCATTGGGGTAATCCTCACTTTCTGATTCTGTATACTGTTCGGTTACAATAAAATGATTAATTGTCAGATGCATTCTGCATACGTTTTTTGCACATACGGATATCGGGACCGGTGAGCTTACACAGATCGTAATGACTGGTAATGCGGGAAAATACCCGGTCGGAATATCGGTCGCGCAATTCCTCCAGACTTAAGTTCGTGGAGATGATGGTAGCTTTTTGGCGCAGATGTCTCTCGTTCAGACAGGAGAACAGCTGGGATGCCACAAAAGTATTGGTCATCTCCGTACCGAGGTCATCAATGATCAGCAGATCACAGTTGTAGATATCCTCGTAGAATCCGGAGAGGGCTTCCTTTGCCCTGGCGTCAAAAGTATAACGCGCAAGGGTATCAAATAACCCGGAAGCACTGAAATAGATCACGGAATGCCCACTCTGCAGCAATTCACTGGCGATGCATCCCGACAAAAAGCTTTTGCCAGTACCTACTGTACCATAAAAGAATAAATTGTGGTAGTCTTGTTTGAAGTTTTGTACAAAATTGTGACAGACATCGACGCATTTTCGGAAATGCGCCAGATCTTCGCCCTGATAGTATTCGTAAGACAGGTTGGAAAAATTCTCGGAAGCGATCATATCCCGGATATGAGACTGTTCATAGAGAATATCCAGTTCCTGCTGATGAAAACAATGACATTTTTTGCGAAGACCATTGTCACCTTCGATATAACCGGTATCCTTACAGCCCGGGCAGGTGTAGACCGGTTCTAAATAATCGACGGGATAACCGGCCGAGACGAGCAATTCTTTTTTTCGGCGGGAAATGTCCTTCAGAGAAAGACGCAGCCTGGTAAGCGCCTCATCATCGCCGTTTAATAAAAGCTTTGCCTGGGCTACGGAGAGTTCACCAACAGATTCGTCCAGCCTGCCGTATTCCGGAAGCTTTGTATAGACCTCCAGACGGCGCTGTTCCGTTAGATGACGATTGCGGTCCCTGGTCTGTTCATAGTCTTTCATAATGGAATTGTATTGTGCGTTAGTCAGTGACACGACATGCTCCCCTTTACCTGCAAATATTTCGGTTAGTTACTCAAGATCTCTTTTTCCAGAGCGGCAAAGTCATAACTGTTCTGGGCAAATTGCGTGAAACGGTTAGAGGATGCGGCAGGAGCAGGCTTTGTGGCCTTTTTCTTCTGGTAAGTGGCATCCGCCTGTTGGATATCCGACTTGTGATGGATTCCTGCGTTCTTCCAGCTGCTTAAAATACCTTCGGCATACTCAAAACGGTGTCTGTCCGTAGCGAGGGAACTACGCTCACAGGCCTCTAATATAATATCAGTACTGAAGCCATACTCTCTGGTCCAGCGATTGATAAATTCCAGTTCCTTTGCTGTGGGAGCAGTACTGCGTCCTAAGCTGTTCATGATGGAATAGACACTTTTATCGTAACGGGTAGAGAATTTTTGCGCCTGCTTCGGCGTGGTAATGCCTTCCTCTGCCCAGTTGACAGCAACTTTTTCTATGTATTTGAAATCTTTCTTTCCACGTTCTACACAGTACTGCAGCAGATAATCAATCAGATCATCCGAAAAATGCAGCACATCTGTGAAGAACAGAATCGTTTTGATCTCGGAGGGAGTCAGAGGCTTACCGATATATGCTTCTGCGATGAACAAAAGTTGGGAAGTCTCTTCTCTCTCTTTAAATTCCCGCAACTGATCCAGGGAATAGGCGGGCTTAGTATAGACAGGAGTTGTCTCCTGCGGTGCAGTCTGCACGGGCTGTGCAACAGCAGCACTGGTTATGGAACTTCCTGCTGTATTCTGCGCCTGTACGGGACCGGAAGTTAACAGTACATTGTGCTGGGAGGCAGGAGTGACCTGAGCGCTCAGATCACGGAGATGAATACCTACCAGAGACTTATTCTCATCGAAGTCCAGATCCAGAATCTGCTGCTTCTCCCAATACTTCAATGCACGGATCACATCCTTTTCCGTATGGTTGAACTTGTCCGCAATTCCGGACACACTGATAGCCTGATCCGCATTCAGCATGCGTAGCAGATAGAAATAAACCTTCAGCTGTGCGTCGTTGGCATCCTTCATATATTCATCAATAAACAGATTAGACACTACCGTCGAATCTGCATAATTATCCTTATAGAGCGCTATTCGTGCCATAACACACAATACCTTCTTTCACAAATCATTCCTTTTTCAAAGTAAGACCAAGTATAGCATAAGACCTGTGAAAAAGAAATAGTCAATTTGCCGGAAAACCTTGTAAACACTGGGCTTGCGGACACACAAAGCAAAATGTGGAAACGGTGGATATTGTGGATACCTACAGACGGTGTATCGGAAAAACCTTATATATCGGCAAATATGCGTCAAAATTCGACACAGAATTATCCACAGGGAAACAATAAAATATCCACAGGGAAAGAAGGGATAATCCCCAACCATCTCTGTGGATAATGTGGATAACTATTTGCCAAGCAGGTTTTCACCGATTTTTACTACATCTCCGGCCCCCATAGTTATCAACAGGTCACCGTTTATGCAGTTTTCTAATAAAAAGTTTTCAATTTCATCAAAAGAAGGAAAATAGTAGCATTCATGCCCCAGTGCCCGGATCTCTGCCTGCAGGGTCTCAGAACTGATTCCCAGGGTGTCGGTTTCGCGGGCAGCATAGATATCTGCCAGGACGACCTTGTCTGCCAGACTTAAGGCTTTGGCGAAATCTTTCATAAATGCCTTGGTCCTGGTGTAGGTATGGGGCTGGAAGACGCACCAGAGGGTCTTATGAGGGTAGTTGGCTGCGGCATGCAGGGTGGCTGCGATCTCTGTGGGATGATGCGCGTAGTCATCGATAATGGTGACACCACCGATGGTTCCCTTGTATTCAAATCTGCGGTCCGTGCCCGTGAAGCCGTGAAGTGCGGAAGCGGTAATTCCACGGTCGATCGACAACAGATCGGCTAACGCAATAGAAGCTACCGCATTGCAGACATTGTGCGCTCCGGGAACCTGCAGGGAAAAACAGCCGGATTCCTCGCCATGACAATGAAGTGTAAAGGAAGGATGCCCCAATTCATCATAAGTAATATCCGAAGGATAATAGTCTGCAGTAGAACCGTCACTGTTGACAGCTTCTTTATTAAAAGTGATCACACGGCAGTCAAGATCCCCTGTGATCTCCTGCAGTTTGTCAATGGCACCGTTGATGATCAGACAGCCATCTGCGGGCAGGAGTTTTGCAAACTTATGGAAAGAATTTCTGATATCGTTAATATCCTTGAAAAAGTCCAGATGATCCTCTTCGATATTTAAGATCATACCGATCCTGGGGAAAAAGCTTAAAAAACTGTTGGTATATTCGCAGGCTTCCGTAACGAACAGGTCGGTACTGCCTACGCGGATATTGCCGCCGATACTTTTTAACATTCCACCGATGGACAGAGTGGGATCTGTGCCGGCATGCATCAGGATCTCACTGACCATGGATGTTGTGGTAGTCTTGCCATGGGTACCGCTGATAGCGATGGGTGTTTTGTAATTCTGCATGATCTCACCTAAAAGCTGGGCTCTGGTCAGATGCGGGATGCCTTTTTCCATCGTGGCGATATATTCGGGATTATCCTTATGGATCGCACTGGTAAATACGACGCAGTCGATATCATTAGTAATATTCGCGACACGTTGTCCATAAAATACAGTAATCCCCTTTCTTTCCAGAGTCTCGGTAAGGGGGCTTTTGGAACGGTCGGAGCCGGAGACATGAAAACCGGCATCCGCAAGGATCTCTGCGAGACCACTCATACTGATACCGCCGATACCTACAAAATAAATGGACGAGGGGTGATTAAAGTCTATCTGATACATGTTGACACTTCCTTAATATAATGTAATGGCATTACTTATTAATTAACATTATATACATATAGACGAAAAAAAACAATCCGTAGGCATGATTTTGAAAAAATGTGTAACATTACAATTTTGCGCAAAGTTGCTCTGTACGAAACTGGTAGAAACTTACAAAAAGATAAAAAATGGAACGACAATTATGTAAAAAATGAATATAAAAATTGTAAAAAGGCAAAAAAACCTAGTAATAAATATTCACTTTCAGGTATTGATGTGATATAATCAGATTATCACATCCGAAGGAAAGAGCAGACGCTTTTTCGAGTCAGATGGATACATCGGATAATAGCCGCAAGCGACTATTTATTACAACAGGTGGAAGGCTAGATAGAGGTGAGGATATGATTAAGAAAGAAATGATAGCTATGCTATTGGCTGGAGGACAGGGAAGCCGTCTTGGTGTTCTGACATCCAAGGTTGCCAAGCCTGCCGTTGCTTTTGGAGGTAAGTACCGCATTATCGATTTTCCCCTTTCTAATTGTATTAATTCGGGAGTGGATACGGTAGGCGTACTGACACAGTATCAGCCGCTCAGACTGAATACCCATATCGGGATCGGTATTCCCTGGGATCTGGATCGCAATATCGGAGGTGTGACCGTACTGCCTCCCTATGAGAAGAGTAGCAACAGTGAATGGTATACAGGTACTGCAAATGCGATCTATCAGAACCTGGAATATATGGAGAGCTACAATCCCGAATATGTTCTGATCCTTTCCGGAGATCATATTTATAAGATGGATTATGAAGTTATGTTGGACTTCCATAAGGCCAACAATGCAGAGGTTACCATTGCGGTAATGCCGGTTCCCATTGAGGAGGCAAGCCGTTTCGGTATCATGATCGCAGATGAGAACCATCGTATCACCGAGTTTGAAGAGAAACCGGAACATCCCAGAAGCAATCTTGCAAGTATGGGTATTTACATATTCAACTGGAAGACATTGAAGGAAGCATTGATTGCTATGGCAGATCAGCCGGCACTGGATTTCGGCAAGCATGTCATTCCTTATTGTCATGAAAAGGGAGCTCCGCTGTATGCATACGAGTTCACCGGTTACTGGAAGGACGTAGGTACCTTAAGCTCCTATTGGGAAGCCAATATGGAACTGATCGATATTGTGCCCGAGTTCAACCTGTATGAGGAGTACTGGAAGATCTATACCAAGAGTGAGATCCAGCCCCCCGATTACATCGCTGGGGACAGTGTGGTAGAGAGAAGTATCA